>ERZ857785.1404-NODE-1404-length-26410-cov-2.904382_pt1 | contig 26410 bp, 25 predicted proteins | sample MGYA00519763_ERZ857785 | MGnify/ENA primary metagenome ERZ857785 (study PRJEB31778, sample SAMEA3449365) | human gut metagenome | biome: human gut; feature: human-associated habitat; material: faeces | place: United Kingdom | collected 2010/2012 ...
CCGGAGATTCATCTCGTGGAACTTCTCCGGAAGTGTCTGCTTCATAATGCTTTCGATTTCAGAGATGGTAAAATCCAATACTCCGGTACGGATGGCGGCTCCTAAAAGTACCATATTCAGTACCTTGGAGGAACCAATATCGCTGCATGCCTGATAAGCATTTACAAAGGTGAGATTCGGAACATTTGCTTTCAGGTAATCGAGCATCTGGGGGGCATCGTAGTCAAAACCACTTAGAGTAGCAGTAACAGGTTTAACTGCACGGGTGCTTACAACAACGTGTCCACCGATTTTCAGGTAAGGAAGCATCCGGACCGTTTCACCAGGTTCAAATCCTATAATAAGATCAGCAGTTCCTGTTTCGATCATAGGAGAATACAGATCATTTCCCATACGAAGATGACTGAATACACTTCCGCCTCGTTGTGCCATACCGATCGTTTCGGCACTCATGACCGGAATATCTTTACTCATGGCTGCTGCTGCGAGCAGCTTGGAAGCGAGGACAGTTCCCTGACCACCAACTCCACAGAGGACAATATTTTTCTGATTATTCATGATCTTCACCTCCTGTAATAGCAGTTACCGGGCAGACCTGACTGCAAAGGCCGCATCCTGTACACATTGAACTGTCAATACAGGCATTGCCGTTATTAAGAACGATAGCCGGGCATCCCAGTTCTTTTATACATTTTTTACAGCCGATACAGCCTTTGTCACAGGCATTCATAGTAGCCTTACCTTTATCCTGAGAACTGCAGCTTACTTTTACTGTCTGCTCGTAAGGAACCAGCTCGATCAGATGATGCGGACAGACAGCCACACACTGACCGCAGGCTTTACATTTTTCTTTATCCACATGGGCGATGCCGTTGATGACACGGATCGCGTCAAAATTACACGCCTTTACACAGGTACCGTAGCCGAGACATCCATGATGACATTTTTTTTCACCGCCGCCCGGGATAAATGCCATAACCGAGCAATCTTCCACACCATCATATACATAATTATTTCTGGAGCTCTCACAGTCGCCCGCACATTTTACAAAGGCTGTCATGCGGCGTCCTTCTTTTATCTCTTCTCCCATGATAGCTGCAATGGCTTTTGCCACTTCGTTGCCGCCTACCGGACAGCCATTTACCGGTGCTTTTCCGGCTGCGATTGCAGCTGCCAGTCCGTCGCATCCCGGATATCCACAGCCACCGCAGTTATTGCCCGGAAGCTGTTCTCTGACGGCGATCTCTTTTTCATTAACTTCCACTGCAAATTTCTTTCCGGCTACCCCAAGGAGCAGTCCGATCACCAGTCCTGTGCCGCCTACCAAAGCCGCAGCAATAAGTATTCCTGTAATCATAAAACTCCCTCCTTAAATCATTCCGGAAAATCCGAAGAACGCAATGGACATCAAACCTGCGGTCAGAAGTACGATCGGCATTCCCCGGAAAGGTTTCGGTATATCGTTATATTCGATTTTCTCACGAAGTCCTGCCATCAGCACGATGGAGATGGTAAATCCGACTGCGGTAGCAAAACCATTGACCGTGCCTTCCAGGATTCCGTAATTATTCTGTACATTTAACAGTGCCACACCAAGTACTGCACAGTTGGTGGTGATCAGAGGAAGATACACACCCAGACTCTTGTACAGTGCCGGCATCGTCTTTTTCAGGAACATCTCAACCAACTGTACAAGAGCGGCGATCACCAGAATAAATACGATGGTCTGCATATATTCCATTCCTGTAGTCACCAGCACAAATTTATAAATCAGACTGGTACAGAATGAAGAAATCGTCAGCACGAAGATTACAGCCGCACCCATACCTGCTGCCGTATCCATTTTCTTCGATACACCAAGGAAGGGACACAGGCCAAGGAACTGGCTCAGGACTACGTTATTCACCAATGCCGAACCGACGGCAATCATTAACAATTCTCTCATGACTGGGTTCCTCCTTTCTCAGCGTTCTTCTTACTTGCACACATATGATTAGTGCAGCCCGCACAGAGGCTCTCGTCGCATGCCTTCGGAGCTGCGGCAGGATCTTTTTTCATCTTCACACGGTTCTGAAGTGCCACCAGCATCGCAAGGACAAAGAAAGCTCCCGGTGCCAGAATAAAGATGGTAGCTCCACCGTTGAAAACAGTCATACCAAAGATCTTACCGGAACCAATCAGCTCACGGACGATACCGATGCTGGTAAGCCCAACGGTAAATCCAAGTCCCATGCCGATTCCGTCAAACAGAGAACTAACTGGCCCATTCTTGGATGCATAAGCCTCTGCACGTCCCAGGATGATACAGTTAACTACGATCAGCGGAATATAGATTCCCAGAGAATCGTAAAGGCTCGGAATAAATCCCTGTAATAAGAACTGTACGATGGTTACAAAGGATGCAACGACTACGATATAAGCCGGCATACGCACGCTGTCCGGAATCATTTTCCGGAGCATCGAGATCATCAGGTTGGACAGGGCAAGAATCACCATTGTCGTCATACCCATACCAAAACCATTTTTTGCAGATGTGGTAACTGCCAGTGTAGGACACATACCAAGCATCAGCACAAAGGTGGGATTCTCCTTGATGATACCATTATACAAACGTTCCAGAGGTGAATTTGCTTTCATCACTGATCTCCCCCTTCCATCACACGAAATGCACAAAGACCGGCATTGATACCGTTGGTCATGGCATTGGTCGTAACTGTGGCACCACTGATGGCATTGATCTCGTCATCCTGTGTTGCCCCGTTTTTTGTATACTGTAGTTTTTCTACCTGTTTTCCGACGAACTGATCTTTGAAAGCAGGAGTATCTGCATTCATACCAAGCCCGGCAGTCTCACCGATGGACAGGATCGATATTCCGTTCAGGGTACCGTCATTTTGTACCCCCATGGAAAACCGGATATCTCCACCATATCCTTCCGAAGTCACAACGGTAAATGCATAACCGAGCATCTCTCCGCTCTGATCTTCTGCACGCATAACTTCTTCTATGGACTGTGCTTTATACCCTTCCTGATCCAGCTGATCCCGGATCGTCTGTATCAAGGTATCATCCATCTCTACCTCTTCAAAAGCTGCAGCATCTGTAAATACCTGTTCATAAGCCTCTGCTTTCGCCTGCGCTTCCTGTTTTGCAATCGGATCTTTTGTGATCTCATATACACCGCCAAGGGCCACACCTGCCACCAGAGTGATCAGTGTAAGGGCAAGGGCATCTTTGATAATCTTATTTTTCATGCTTCACCCCTCCTTTTCCAAATGCCGTCGGTACGGTCAGACGTTCGATAACCGGAATCAGCAGGTTGCCAAAAATGATCGCATAGGACACGCCCTCTGCGGAGGCTCCAAAGATACGGAACAGTCCGGTCAGACATCCCAGGATCACGCCGTATACCAGCTGTCCCCGTTTGGTAATCGGCGTCGTCACATAATCAGTAGCCATGAACCATGCTCCAAGCATCAGTCCACCGCCCAGAAGCTGTTCTAACAGATAATAGCCGTCTGCTCCATGTCCGCCGAACAAAATTACGAAAATAGCAAAACTTCCGATATATGTACACGGGATTCTCCAGTCAATAACTTTGAGAATCAATAAGAATGCTGCTCCGATCAGGATCGCCAGTGCAGAAGTCTCACCGATAGTTCCCTGTGTATTGCCAAGAAACAGGCTTAACAGATCTACTTTTTCTCCTGCTTTTACTGCTGCCAGCGGTGTGGCACCGGATACCGTATCTACCAGTTTTACCAGACCGCCATCTGCGCTGAAATTAGTCATCTGTCCGGTAAAGGATAACAGCAGGAAACATCTTGCTGCCAGCGCCGGGTTCATGATATTCTGTCCCAAACCACCAAACAGCTGTTTTACGATCAGAATAGCAAAAACGCCACCGATCACCGGGATCCACCAGGGAGCGGATGCCGGAAGGTTCAGACCCAGTAACAATCCTGTGATCACAGCACTTCCATCCCAGATCGTCAACGGTTTATGCATCAAAGTTTCATAGATTCCCTCTGTCGCCACACAAGTTGCCACTGACAGACAGACCAGCAGCAGTGCCTTCCATCCAAAGAAACACACACCTGCCACTGTTGCCGGCATCAGAGCCACGATCACCATTTTCATCAGATAATCTGTGGTCACTTTTGAACGGATATGCGGCGATGAGGATACATGTAATAACTCTCCCATATTTCACATCCCCCTCTTATTTTTTCTTTCTATTGGCCATAACCATTTTTCTCATGGAACGGATCTCCTGTACCAGCGGTCGTTTTGCCGGACAGACATAGCTGCAACAACCACACTCGCAGCACTCCATACCATTATACTTGACAAAGGCTTCTTCTTTTCTGTGTTCCGCAAAGGTTGCAAGCTTCGTCGGAAGCAGATGCTCCGGACATTCACTGACACACCTTCCACAGTTGATGCAGGCGGTAGCCCGGGAACGGCTGACCTCATCTTTTGTCAGTACCAAGAGCGCGGATGTGGTTTTGGTTACCGGTACATGATAATCAAACATGGCAAATCCCATCATCGGACCACCGGAGATTACTTTCTCTACTGTGCCCTTCAGACCACCTGCCGCATCCAGAAGTTCCTGAAAATCCATACCCACCGGTGCCCGGAAGTTAGATGGTGTATTCACACCGTCTCCGGTGACTGTTACGATCCGCTGCATCAGTGGCTTTCCTTCTGCCACTGCCTCATAGATCGACACCACGGTATCCACATTATCCACGATACATCCGGCATCTGCCGGAAGCATGGAAGAATTGATTGTCTCTCCGGTCACTGCATAGATCAGCATACGCTCTGCACCCTGTGGATATTTTGTCTTTAATGGCTGTACTTCGATATTTGCTTCGCCTTCTACCAGCTCCTGCAGTTTTGCGATGCCCTCCGGTTTATTGTCCTCAATACAGATATATCCTTTTGCACCATCAAAAAGCTGCAGCATCACTTTCAGTCCGCCGACCAGTTTTTCCGGCTGTTCCAGCATGATCCGGTAGTCGGAAGTCAGATATGGCTCACATTCTGCACCATTGACCAGAATGTATTTGATCTTTTCCGGTTCTTTCGGTGAAAGTTTTACATGAGTAGGGAATCCTGCACCACCCATACCTACGATACCCGCTTTCTGAATCTTCCCACGGATCTCGTCTTTGGATAATTGTGTGATATCTTTTGTTTCTTCAAACGCTACTGATTCGTACACTTCATCGTTTTCCACTATAATCGCATCACAGTAGCCTCCGGTTGCTGTCAAACGTTTTTCAATTCCCTTTACCACGCCGGATACCGATGCATAAACCGGAGCGGATACAAAGCCCCCTGCCTCTGCGATCATCTGTCCCACCAGAACCCGATCACCTTTTTTTACAATCGGTTTTGCAGGTGCCCCGATATGTTGGGATACAAGATAGGCCAGTTCTTTTCCCGGACGGATATCCTGGATCGCCCGGTCTCTTGACAGCTCTTTCCCGTCATACGGATGGATACCTCCTCTAAATGTTCCAGACCCCATACACTAGTCCTCCCTTTTCATTCTTGCGCATTTTGTCAGCTTTTACGCACTCTTCTTGTTCTGTTTACGGTTCTTTTTCAGAGTCAGTCTCCGACGACGTTCAAAACTGCTGACCATATTCGGATACGCCCGGAGATGTCTCCTGGAGATATGACGGATACTCTTTTTCACATCCCCATACTTCTGTACAAACTCTTCGTATTTACCCAGGATATTATCTTTCGTTTCCAGAAGTCTGCTGTCGTTTGCACTGTAGCGCTCTACCGTCTCGCGGAACAGTTTCTTACGTTCTTCGATCATATCGTTCCACTTGCCAACCGGAAGTCCCATCCGGTAAACTTCTGCTTTCGCACGGGCTTCCTCTGCCACCTCATACAGTTTGGTATCCCGCAAATTCTCCTGGAATTCGTCCCAGACAACATCCAGCTTCTTCATCTTGTTTCGCAGATCGAAAGCGGCTGCTGCAGAGAATGCAAAATCCACGGTATATCCTGCCAGCCATACATAAACCAGTACGATTCCTGTTTTTCTCGGAACCATTTCCACCAGATTTCCCACGAACGGCTGAAATATATAAAACAGAATCAATGTAAAAAATCCCCATGCTACAGAACTGCCCAGACAGATTTTTCCCTGAAAGTTAAACTTTTTATCGCTGTAATCCCACCAGTTGGTGTGAAAAATGGCTTCCATCAGTACACCTGTCACGTATTCCAGAATCGTAGCGACTGCCACCCCTGCAAAATAGAGTTCCAGGATGTTTCCTGCCACCGGACGTAAGATCACGTAGACGGTCACCGCCCCCACTCCATAGATTGTTACAAACGGTCCGGATACAAATCCCCTGTTTACCCATTTTTTGCTTTTGGCTGATACGTAACAGCTTTCCCAGATCCATCCCATAAAGCTGTATACAATAAACCAACTGAGAATATGATACAGATCAACTCCCAGAATCTCGAAACTCAATCCCTCTTCCTCCTTCTTTTTATTTATGATAAAATTATCATATCACTGTTACCATTATAGCTTATTATTTCCAAAAAAAATACTGTTTTTTTTATTTTTTTGTGTATAATATTAGATACTTGGTATGTTTTAGCCATTATTTTTGGTATATTTTGACAATTTATTAACACACTCACAGAAAGGACACTATATGCTGCTAAAAGATTACCCGGTGGTATTACCGGATTACATATTGACACTGGAAGAACTTTCTCCGGAAAACTGTCTGTTCTTTGATATTGAAACCACAGGATTATCCTGGAAGACCTCTCATCTTTATCTTCTTGGAGCTGTTTTTTATGAAAATGAAATCTGGATTCACAGGCAGTGGTTCTGCCAGAAACCCGGCGAAGAAAAAGAAGTGCTTCTTGCTTTTTCCGAACTTCTCTCCACCAGAAAACTGTTGTTCCACTATAACGGAACTACCTTTGATGTCCCCTACCTAATGCATAAATACACCTTTTATCAGCTGCCTGCCCCCTGGGAGGGAACCCGGCAGCTGGATCTGTATCAACTGTTTTCCCCCTTAAAAAAGATCCTGCATCTGAAGCACATGCGTCAGAAAGATCTGGAAAACGCAACCGGACTTTTCCGGGAAGACCTGTACAGTGGTGGAGAACTTATTGAAATATATAAAAAATATCTGTTGAGTGGTGATGAGCACCTGCTTGAAATACTTTGTCTGCATAACAAAGAAGATGTAGAAGGGATGCTGAAACTTCTGCCGCTCTTTTCGATCCGTACTTTATGGACAGGAAATTGTCATGAATTTATCACATGCACTCATACACCGGAAGGAAATTTGCTCCTTTCTGTGCAGCCTGAACATCCATTTCCTGTCAGCTTTGAAAAGGAACTACACCACGTTGTGCTTCGCGTAACTCCCCAAAAACTTCTCTTAGAGATCCGTCCGGAGGCAGGATGTAAAAAATTCTTTTATCCCAATTATAAAGATTACTATTATCTTCCACTGGAAGACGAGGCGATCCATAAGAGTGTGGGGGCTTATGTTGACAAAGATCACCGCGAGAAAGCAACGCCGGACAACTGCTGTAAAAAAGTAAACGGCTGCTTTTATCCCCAGTACGAAGAACTTTTCACTCCGGCTTTCCGGGATGAGCGCAAGGAGAAAAACAGCTGGTTTCTTTTGCCGGAAGATTTTGATAAAGATCAGGAGCAACTCCTAAAATACTTAAACCATCTGCTTTCTCATGTGCTACAATAAACATTTTTGAATGTTTGATTATAATATAGAAAAAATCCGCGATTGTCACACACACAATCACGGATTTTGTTTTGTCATATGCATAAAAACCACCCGACATACTGTTTTGCATATCGGGTGGCTTATCTTTTGCTTACATAAATTTATGATCTGTCAGATCTTTTTGTTCAGCTACAGATTACTCTTCCTCTGCTACTTCTTCAGCTGCAGGCTCCAGAGCTTTCATGCTCAGGCTGATTTTTTTCTCTTCGCCGTTGAAATCAACAACTTTTGCTGTGATTACCTGACCTACGCTCAGAACATCTGAAGGTTTTTCCACATGTTCTCTGGAGATCTGGGATACATGCAGAAGAGCATCTACACCTGGTTCCAGTTCAACGAATGCGCCGAAGTCTGTCATACGTGCGATTGTTCCTTCTACTACGTTTCCTACAGCATATTTTTCATCTGCATTCAGCCACGGGTTCTGATCTTCGAACTTCAGGCTCAGTGCGATCTTATCTCCGTTGATATCTTTGATCAGAACTTTGATCGGCTCGCCGACTTTGAAGATCTTCTTCGGGTTTTCTACTCTTCCCCAGGACATCTCGGAGATATGCAGCAGACCATCTGCTCCGCCCAGATCGATGAATGCACCGAAATCTGTAACGTTCTTAACAACACCGTCTACAACATCGCCAACTGCGATCTTCTCAAACAGAGCTTTCTGCTGTTCAGCTTTTGCTGCCAGTAACAGCTGTTTTCTGTCACCGATGATTCTTCTTCTTCTCGGGTTGAACTCTGTGATAACGAATTCGATTTCCTGATCTGCATATTTGCTCAGATCTTTTTCATAAGTATCAGAAACCAGGCTTGCAGGAATGAATACTCTTGCTTCGTCGATCACTACACTCAGTCCGCCATTCAGTACCTGAGAAACTTTTGCTTTCAGAACTTCTTTGTTTTCGAAAGCTTCTTCCAGTCTCTTGTTTCCTTTTTCTGCTGCCAGTCTCTTGTAAGTCAGCAGAACCTGTCCTTCACCGTCGTTTACTTTCAGGACTTTTACTTCCATAGTATCACCAGGTTTTACTACAGTTGTAAGGTCGATAGAGGAATCGTTGCTGTATTCGTTCTTTGTAAGAATACCATCAGCTTTGTAACCAATATTTAAAATGATCTCGTCTTCTTTGACGTCGATTACTGTACCTTCGACTACCTCCCCATTTCTAATTGTTTTTAATGATTCTTCCAGCATTTGTTCAAAACTTAATTCTGACATGTTTTTGAACCTCCTCAATTATATTATTTGGGGTGGAAGCCCCCGCTGTAATACCTACGCAACCAATACATTGAAAAGGCTTAGTATCCAAATCAACAAGTGTCTGTATATAGTAAGTATTTTCACACTCTTTTCGACAAATCTCGTATAATTTCTGCGTATTGGAACTATGTCTGCCGCCAATGACAATCATGGTATCTGCTTCGCAGGCAATCTGACGTGCTTCCATCTGTCTTTCCTCGGTCGCACTACAGATCGTATTTAAAACAACTTTATCATACCTCTTTTTTTCAAAAATTTCAACTAATTCTTGAAATTTGTTGTAATTAAATGTCGTCTGACTCACCACACACAGCTTTTCCCCCTCCGGAAAGGCGAGATTTTCGGCTTCTTCGTGGCTGGATATCACAGTCACCGGACCTTCACACCAGCCTTTGATGCCTTCCACTTCCGGATGAGTATCATTGCCAACAATAATAATATGGCGTCCTGCTTTACTTTCCCGCTCCACGATCTTATGGATCTTCCGTACAAACGGGCAGGTGGCATCCACACATTCCAGCCCTTTTTCTTCGATCACTTCGTAGATTTCTTTCGGTACGCCATGAGAACGGATCACCACAGTTCCTTCCATAAGATTTTTCAGTTCCTGTTCATTTTCCAGAACCCGGACACCTTTTTTTTCCAGATCCGTCACCACTTCTTCATTATGAATGATCGGTCCATAGGTGTAAATATTCTGTTTGCCCATGTTGACCTGTTCATATACTTTTTCCACCGCCCGTTTCACGCCGAAACAGAATCCCGCGGTACGGGCTACCAGAATCTTTCTTTCTTCCATATGCACCTCTTATGCCTGTTTCTTTTTCTCAAATTCTGCAATCACTGCCGCGGTCACTTCTTCGATTCCCATAAAAGACGCGTCCACCAACACTGCATCTTCTGCCTGGCGAAGCGGGGAGATCTCACGGTTCATATCGCGGTTATCTCTCTCGATGATATCCGCCTCGATCTGATCGAGTTCACCCGGCATTCCTTTTTCCTGCAGTTCCAGATATCTTCTCTTCGCACGCTCTTTTGCGCTGGCAGTCAGATAAATCTTGACTGTGGCATCCGGCAGTACCTGAGTTCCGATATCTCTTCCATCCATCACGACATTTTCTTTTGCTGCCAGCTGTCTTTGCAGTGCTACCAGTTTTTCTCTCACTTCCTTGATCACGGAGATCCTGGATGCGGTATTTCCTACAATTTCCTGACGGATCTCAGCGGATACATTTTTTCCGTTTAACAGTACCTGCTGTACGCCGTCTTCGTAAAGGATCGTCACATCGATATCCGGGCAGGCTGCTGCTACTTTTGCCTGATCCTGCGGATCAATGTTCTGTTCCAGCACATACAGTGCCATGGCACGGTACATAGCTCCGGTATCTACATAAATAAAAGACAGTTCTTTTGCCACTCTTTTTGCGATGGTGCTTTTTCCGGCACCGGACGGTCCGTCGATTGCGATTGCATAACTCATATGTTTTCCTCTTTCCCCGGAATATTCCGTTTTTTTATTATTTTATCAAAACCACTTCATCCTCTGACAGTCTTATTGTCCTAAAATATCCTGCAATATCCTTCTTACCAAGCAGTTTTCTGCTTTTATCTTTCTGCCTCAGCTGCCGCCATTGCCGCCGCATGAGCCGTTGACCAGGCGATCTGCAGATTATAGCCACCGGTCAGTGCATCCAGATCCAGCACTTCTCCGGCAAAATAAAGCCCTTTTGTCTTTTTGGACTCCATCGTCTTCGGATCCACTTCTTTTACCTGAACGCCGCCTTTTGTGATGATGGCCTCCTGGAAGCCCCGCAGTCCGGTCACGGTAAATGGGAAGGCTTTCGTCTTTTCGATAAATCCGGCACGTTCTTCTCTGGTGATCTCATGCACTTTTTTTCCCGGTGCGATGCCGCCGAGATCCAGCATAACCGGAAGAAGTTTTGCCGGGAATAAAGAACCGGCCACGTTTTTAAACTGTTTGTTCTTTCCTTCTTCGAATTCCCGCAGCAGTCTTGCGTCAAGCTGCTCTGCGGTCAGTGCCGGTTTCAGATCGATCCTCGCCGTCAGATACTTCTTTTTTAACAGTTTTCCCACCTTTGCGCTGGCTGATAACACCAGCGGGCCGGTAATCCCAAAATGTGTAAACATCATTTCCCCGAAATCTTCGTAGACACATTTTTTTCCGTCATACAAAGACAATGTCACATTTTTCAGTGACAGTCCCTGTAATCTCGGAATATATTCCTCAGCCGTCACCATCGGCACCAGAGACGGCTGCAGATCCGTTACGGTATGACCACTCTCTTTTGCCATCCGGTATCCGTCCCCGGTGGAGCCTGTGGACGGATAAGAATTACCGCCAGTGGCAACCAGTACCTGTTCGCCCCGGATCTTTTCTCCGTTATCCAGCTGGATTCCGGTGATTCTTGCATTTCCGTCCTCTTCTTTTTCCACAAGAAGCCGTTTTACCCGGCTTCCCAGATGAATCTTCACACCGGCTTTCTTCATCTGCTGTTCCAGCGCCCGGATGATGTCTGAAGAATGGTCAGACAACGGGAACATCCGTCCACCCCGCTCCATCTTTGTCTTTACACCCGCAGTTTCAAAGAAGTCGATCACATCGTAGTTCGTGTAACCGTAGACGGCACTGTATAAAAAACGCGGGTTGGTAATGAAGGACTCAAACAGCTCATCTGTGGCACAGCCGTTGGTAAAGTTGCATCTGCCTTTTCCGGTAATGAAAAGTTTCTTTCCGAGTTTTTCGTTCTGTTCAAACAGATGCACTTCCATACCATTTCGCGCCGCGTAGACAGAAGCCAGCATACCCGCCGCACCTCCGCCGATAATCAAAAATCGTTTCATGTTTTATGGTCCTCCTGTTCCGGGTTCAACATCTTGATCGTATCGTCCGCATGTTCCATCTCATCGTTGCTGTATACCTGATATTCGTCCCATATTTTCTCCATAGTCTCAAGGGTATGCACAACTTCTTTCTGCCGCTTCATACAAAGTGCCACCACCAGTGCGTTAACCACGCTCAACGGTGCCACAAGAGAATCGACGATGGATGCCATATCACTTCTCGCGATAAGATTGCAGGATGAATACAGATTGATCGGAGAATGCACACTGTCGGTCAGTGTGATCACCTTTGCATTCCGGTTGTTGGCAAACTCAATTGCCTTTAAGGTTCGCATGGAATACCGCGGAAAACTGATGCCGATGATTGCATCCTGATCTCCGATACGGATCATCTGTTCAAAGATCTCGCTGGCGCTGCTCGTCTGGATCAGACGCACATCGTCCAGGATCATATTCAGATAAAAACTCAAAAAGCTGGCTAAGGGTGCACAGCTCCGGATACCGATAATATAGATAGTTCTCGCAGAAAGCAGTGTCTCCACCGCCATCTCAAATGCCGCATGATTGATATGTTCCATCGTCAGCTTGATGATCTCGATATCTGACTGAAACACCGTATCCAGGATCTCTGCTTCCGGTACATGCCCGTAGGTCACTTTCATGCGCTGGATTGAATTCAGCTTATTCCGCACCAGTTCTTCCAGTGCCCGGTGAAATTCTGGAAATCCTTTGTACCCCAGCTGTGTGGCAAATCGCACGGTCGTCGACTCACTGACGCCCACTTCTTTCCCCAGTTTCGATGCCGTCAGGAATACCGCTTTGTCATAATTTTTCAGCACATACGCTGCCAGACGTTTCTGCCCTTTGCTGAAAGTCTTATCATATTTTTGAATCCGCAACAATAAATTATCTGCCTGTTCCATGCTCTTCGTCCTCTGTCGTATAATTTCAGTTTTTTATTATAGCATGATTTTTTCAAAAAGTGTACTATAGTTTTACAGGCATGGAAGTTCCGTCATTTTCCGGAGTTCCCATGCCTGCAGGTTTTGATTTTTATTTATTTTTGACTTCCAATGCTATAAATCTTTAACAGATTCTCATCTTCCGAACAGGGAAAATCCTTTTTTCTTATACGGTTCTTCTGTCACAGAAGTTACCTGATAACCTGTTTTTTCGATGGCTGCTTTCAGTTTTTCATGATCCAGAGATTCTTCAGAGATGATCTCTGTCTGTTTCTTTCCGTGAGAAGAGCTTACTTTCTTGATTGAAAATGCATTTCTCACCGCTTCGTTCACATGACTTTCGCACATGCCGCACATCATGCCGTCCACGCCAACGATTGTCTTTACCATTTTGTTTCCTTCTTTCTTTCAGATCTGTTCTTCACTTTTACTGAATGTTTTCCACCTGATATCCCTGGTCTTCCACCGCTTTTTTCAGAACCTCATCTGCTACTTCTGTCTCCATTGATACCACTGCGGTTCCTTTTTCATGGCTTACCTGTGCTTCGGTTACATGTTCCAGTTCTTCCAGAGTCTTTTTCACTCTTGCTTCACAGTGTCCGCACATCATACCTTTGATTGTCATTGTCTTTGTCATATTCTTTTCTCCTTTCGATGCCTCCCATTGCGGAAGGGTAACTTCATTTTTTATCTTATGATCTCTGTGTGAATCTTTCACTTTAAAAAGATTCAGGCGCAGAGCATTCGATACTACGCAGAAACTCGACAGGCTCATCGCCAGTGCTCCGAACATCGGGTTCAGTGTCCATCCGAAGATCGGGATCCACACACCGGCTGCCAGCGGAATACCGATAATGTTATAGAAAAATGCCCAAAACAGGTTCTCATGGATATTTCTCAATGTTGCACGGCTTAACCGGACAGCTGCCGGAACGTCACTCAGACGGCTCTTCATCAGTACTACATCTGCGGCATCGATCGCCACATCTGCACCGGCGCCGATGGCGATTCCGATATCGGCTCTGGTCAATGCCGGCGCATCGTTGATACCGTCTCCGACCATGGCTACTTTTCCGTATTCTTTTAATTTGCGGATCACGGCTTCTTTTCCATCCGGAAGGACTCCGGCGATAACCTGATCCACCCCTGCTTGTGCACCGATCGCTTTTGCAGTCTGCTCATTGTCCCCGGTTAGCATAACGACCCGGATACCCATATTCTGCAGTTCCTGTACCGCTTTCGGACTGTCTTCCTTGATCACGTCAGCAACGGCGATCATACCGATCAATACGTCATCCTTTGCAAAAAGCAATGGGGTTTTTCCCTGTTTTGCCAGTATCTGTGCCTGATTTTTTACCTGTTTTCCTACTGTCACCTGGCTGCTGATGTATTTCATGCTTCCACCGAGCAGTCTGTGTCCCTCCAGCGTTCCTGTCAGACCATTTCCTGCCAGTGCCTGGAAGTTTTCCACTTCTTTGGTGGAGATTTTTCGCTGTGCAATCTCTAACAATACAGCTTTCGCCAGCGGATGTTCGCTCTTCTTTTCCAGTGCCCCTGCCAGTTCCAGCAATGTTTTTTCATCATATCCTGGTTCGCACACAAGATCCGTTACCCGCGGCTCCCCGCTTGTGATGGTTCCTGTCTTATCCAGTGCCACAATCTGCACTCTTCCGGCTTCTTCCAGCGAAACAGCGGTTTTAAAGAGGATACCATTTTTCGCTCCCATACCGTTACCAACCATGATCGCTACCGGTGTGGCAAGTCCCAGTGCACACGGGCAGCTGATGACCAGTACGGATATACCTCTTGCAAGCGCGTAGCCGAAAGTCTGTCCGGCAAGCAGCCATACGATCGTCGTAACTACCGCGATCAGGATAACCACCGGTACAAATACACCGGAAACTTTATCTGCAATCTTCGCAATCGGCGCTTTTGTCGCAGCCGCATCGCTGACCATCTGAATGATCTGAGACAATGTGGTATCTTCCCCCACTCTCGTTGCCTCACAGCGGATAAATCCGGACTGGTTGATCGTAGCTGCCGATACCAGGTCACCCTCTTCTTTATCCACCGGGATGCTCTCTCCGGTCAGTGCCGCCTCATTGACTGCACTGTGTCCTTCCAGAATCTTTCCATCCACCGGAATACTCTCGCCCGGGCGAACCACAAAAATATCTCCTTTTTCTACCTGTTCGATCGGTACGGTGACTTCTTTTTCTCCCTTCACGAGAACGGCGGTCTTCGGTGCCATATTCATAAGGCCTTTCAGTGCATCCGTGGTCTTTCCCTTGGATCTCGCCTCAAGCATCTTTCCTACGGTGATCAGTGTCAGGATCATTGCTGCGGATTCAAAATAAAAATCCATCATATAATCCATGACCGCTTCCATATTGCCGTCCACCTGTGCTCTGGTCATTGCAAAGAGAACATACACACTCCATAAGAAGGATGCCATCGATCCCATCGCTACCAGCGTATCCATGTTCGGGGATCTGTGCCACAGGCTCTTAAAACCACTGATAAAGAACTTCTGGTTGATCACCATGACAATACCTGCCAGAAGCAGTTGTACCAGACCCATCGCGATATGGTTATCCTCAAACCACGCCGGCAGCGGCCATCCCCACATCATATGTCCCATGGAAAAATACATCAATACCAGTAAAAATCCTACAGATGCGATCAGTCTGCGTTTTAAAACCGGTGTCTCTTTGTCTTCCAGTGCAGTTGCATCGGCTCCGGACGGTTTCTTTTCTCCGGCTCCTTTTTCGGAGGCACCGTACCCTGCCTGTTCCACCGCCGCAATGATCTGCTCCGGCAGTACATCTCCTTCCACGCCCATCGAATTGGTCAGAAGGCTGACGGAGCAGGAGGTAACTCCCGGAACTTTGCCCACTGCTTTTTCCACTCTGGCACTGCAGGCGGCGCAGCTCATTCCGGTTACGTTGTATTGTCTCATGTCTTGCTTCACCCTTTCTGTACATAAATTTGTATAATAGCTTTTTTATCGATACCGGATTGCTCCGTACTTCGTACTCTCGCACTCTTCATTTCATCAATTTCTGCAGTGTTGCCATCAGCTCATCCACTACTTCGTCTTTTCCCTCACGAATATCCCGGACAACACAGGAATGAATATGGCTGGACAACAACTCCCGGTTAAACGCATTCATTGCAGCGCTGACCGCTGCGGACTGAATCAGGATATCGTTGCAGTAGGCATCTTTTTCAAGCATCCCCTTGATGCCGCGAATCTGTCCTTCGATTCGGCTCAGACGGTTCATCAACTTCTTTCGCTCATCCTGGGAACGGGCTGTGGTCCTGCGGTAACAGCAGCATCCGTTTTCTTCCTGTGCAATATTTTTTTCCGGTTCTTCACTTTCTTTTGCACACATCTCACATATTTCGTTATCTGTTTTTATAGATTCATCCTTTCGTGTAGGATTCTGTTCTTTCAATTGATCACCTCATTTATTTTTCATATACCCACGGGGAGTATCTTTACTATATACCCCCTGTGGGTATTTTGTCAAGGTACTTATTGTATAGTATTTCTCATTTTTCTGATTTTATTTTTCAGCATTCTGAAGCAACTACAAACTTTCACCTGTTACCCACGCAATATAAAAAAGAGCAACGGAACTCTTCTTATCCAAGTTTCCGTTGCTCCCGTATTTTTTTTTGCTTTCCTTCTACCACTCTATCTGCGCCGCACCCCAGGTCAGCCCCGCACCAAATCCGGAGAGAATGATCTTCTGTCCTGGCTGCAGCATTCCCTTTTTGTTCATCTCATCGAGAAGGATCGGGATACTGGCTGCGGAAGTGTTGCCGTACTGCTCCATATTCATCGGGAACTTTTCTTCCGGCACCCCAAGCCGCTTTGCCACGGACTGAATGATTCTGCTGTTAGCCTGATGAAGAATAAACCAGTCGATTGTTTCTATCTGAGTTTCGGTCTTTTCTGTTACCTGTCGGATACATTCCGGGACCTTTTTCACTGCAAATCGAAAGACTTCCTGTCCGTTCATCTGAATATATTCAGTTTCAGAATCATTCTCTTTCCATGGATTCTCTATTTTCCTTCCCGGGCAGGTAAGTACTTCACCGCTCACGCCGTCCGACCACTGAACAAACCCTTCCATTCCATGATCTGCCGCCGTTACCACCGTCGCTCCGGCACCATCCCCGAACAGGACACAGGTGGAACGGTCGTTCCAGTCGATCAGTTTAGACAGCACTTCCACGCCCACCAGCAGGATATTTTTATAAATCCCGGCACAGATATACGCATGTGCGGTATGCAGGGCAAATAAAAAACCGGAACATGCCGCACTCAGATCAAACGCCGCCGCGTTCGTAGCATGGATGGCTTTTTGCACCAGACATGCAGTACTGGGAAACTGAAAATCACTGCTGCAGGTTGCCACCAGGATCAGATCAATCTCCGATCCTTCCATCCCTGCATCTTTTAATGCTTCCTCTGCCGCAGCTGCTGCCATATCTGCTCCACTTTCCTTCGTTGCAATTCGTCGGTTTCGAATCCCTGTCCGGGAAGCGATCCATTCATCACTGGTATCCACCAGCTTCGCCAGATCATCATTGCTGACCACATGTTCCGGCAGATAACTTCCTGTTCCTATAATTTTCGTTGTCATTTATGTTCCTCTTCTTTGTTTTTATTTTGAACTTCAAATTATTATCTTTTCAAAGTATATGCCATCTTTTCATTTTTGTCAAGGTTCATAAGCAAAAGTCCTCGTCAACAAAAGGATCCTGTAAAGTAAAAAAGACCGCAGGCACCGCTCTGCGCTTGCAGAACAATACCGGCAGTCTTCTTTCTTCACTTTTCGGTATGTACCCGTCTCTCCGGGCTTACATAGGTGGATCCGCTTCCGCCGAATCTGCCTTTATTTTTCAGATACACATGTTTGATATACCAGAGGGTCTTTTCCTCCCCTTTCACTGCCAGCATCCGCAGCAGATATTCAATCTGTGCGCTGGTATCCGGATGAATGAACCACAGTCGGTCTTTTCCTTTCAGAAAATATTCCAGCGGTGAGGCATCTGTATAGGTTTCCGGGTGATAGGTCCGTGATGCGCTGATCCGATCCATGATCATCTCGGCGATATATTTTCTTGGCATCGGCATACCTGCAAGTACATGCTCCGCTCCGATTCCGTAATCTACCCAATATTCAAAATGATGTTTGTTTCTTCCTTTGTGATGCAGCCAGGAAGTAGATACTCCGGTGGCTTCTCTCTCTGCATTGTTAGGGCTTCTGGTCCCCTGATAGTATTTTGCTCCCACCATGAACTCGGTAGGAGAATATTTCGACAGGTCATGCATAAGTCCCTGCTTATACAATCCCACCTTAAAACAATACTTCATAACCAGAAATTTATGGGATGTGATCGTCTTAAAATGTCCCCATGCGTTCATATTACTTATCTCCCTGTTTTTCTAAGATTTTGTGGGCAAAAAGTATTTTGCTCACTTACTCACATTTTTGATGAGTACGAAGGCAGAAACCTTCCTGCCGGCAAGCTTGCGTCAGGCTTTTGCCCCCGGTTCTCTGGCATCCCCTAATAATACCAGTATCGTCCGCGGTTTTACATAGATTGATTTCTTCTCTTCCAACAGCAGTTCCTCTCCTTTCGGGCAGACACTGTTTTTTTTCGAAGAATCAATCGCCAGATACCATCGCATCCCCTCCGGGATATCCGGCAGGGCAAATTTGTGTTCATTCCAGTGCATGTTGTAGATCACATAGATAAACACATCTTCTTTCCCTGTCATCTCTTTTGCATAACCACCACAGTACAGAATCCCGATCTGCCGGCTGCTGCTCTCCGTGTCTGCAAACCAGGCGCGTTCCGAATGATAGGAGATTTCCGGCCAGCCCAGGGATTTGTAATCGGTCGGGCGTAGCTCCTGTGGCATATGCAGGATCGGATGATCTTTTCGAAAACGGATCAGATCCTTTACAAACCCGGTAAACTGGCTGTAAGATCTGCCCTTTTTCCAGTCTATCCATCCAATTTCATTGTCCTGACAATATGCATTGTTATTACCCATCTGGCTGTTTTCCAGTTCGTCACCGCCGTATAACAACGGAGTCCCCTGTGACAAAAACAACAGCAGCATGGCATTCCTCATCTGTCTTCTTCGAAGTTCCAGAATCGACGTTTTTCTTGTCGGGCCTTCCACACCACAGTTCCAGCTGTAATTGTACGCACTGCCGTCCCGGTTTTCCTCACCGTTCTCCATATTATGACGGGTATCATAACTGGTCATATCTGCCAGGGTAAAACCATCGTGGTTTGCCAGATAATGAACCTCACCGTGATCCTGGGGATTTTCTCTGGTATAATATAAGAATCCATTCACCTGATCCTCATCACCTCTGAGAAAACGGCGCATCACGCTCTGGAATCCGCTGTGACAGGCTGCCAGACGTTTTTTTCCGCCCAGTTTTCTTGCGATTCCACCCATATCATAGCCACAGCCAATCAGTTTCACATCCGCAAGTACCGAATCTCTTGCCAAAAGTTCCATCCAGACACCATCACCCATCAGGACAAATCCGTCCACCCGGTATTCCATCCGCCAGAACCGCAGCACTTCCAACACCATCTGTGGATCCGTCTCCACCGGAAAATAAAAATCCATCAGATACTCGATGCCAGCCTCATGAAGAGCGCTGAAAAAACTTTTTAGCTCCTTCTCCGGCTGATTACTCTTACAGTAAGATGCCTTCGGAGCAAAATAATTTCCTTTCGTATATCCCCAGTAATTAAGTTTTTCTTCCTGATACCGTATCGTTTTATCATACCCATACCGGTCTTTTTCGCCGGTTTTTGACGGATATTCTTCAAAATCATACGACGGCATCAGTTCCAGCGAGGTAATCCCCAGTTCTTTCCAGTACGGGATCTTCTCCGCGAGTCCCTGAAACGTTCCCTTCGCCCGCACCCCGGAGGTCTTCTGCATCGTGTAGCCTCTCGGATGGACCTTATAAATCACCATATTTTCATAGGGAATCGGTTCCGCAAGGGGCATCACCTTGTATCCTCTCAGCACTTTTGCCGAGGTCATCACTTCCCCTTCCGCTTTTTCGCCAAAACACGGTTCCCCCGTCACCAGTCTTGCCGCAGGATCAGTAAATGTTATCTCTCCCTGCCGGTACCGATACTCATACTGGTGCAGCCCCGGTTTTTCGACCATCACCGCATACCGTCTGCCGGTGCGATAAGTCTCATCCAGCAAGATACGCTGTTCTTCTCTCCCGTCCCTATAAAACAGAAGTTCCGGTGATTCTCCTGTTCTGGTATCCACAGCAAAATTATACCGGTTTCCTTTTCCGGTCACTCCCGGACGGGATGGATCACCCGGACTGATCTTCCAGGGTTTTCTTTCTGTTCCCATCTTTTTCCCCCTCTATAAACAAATATCCAGTTCTACCGGACAATGATCGGATCCAAAAATCTCTGTGTGGATCTTCGCATCTTCCAGCCGGTCTTTCAGGCTTTCGGACACACAGAAATAGTCGATCCGCCATCCTGCATTCTTTTCTCTCGCTTTGAATCGATAAGACCACCAGGAGTAGATTCCTTCCTGCTCCGGGTAAAAATAACGAAAAGTATCGATGAAACCGGATTCCAGGACTCTTGAGAATTTTGCACGCTCTTCATCGGTGAATCCGGCATTTTTCCGATTGGTTTTCGGGTTCTTTAAGTCTCGCTCACAGTGTGCGACATTAAGGTCACCGCAAAAAATAACAGGTTTCTCTTTCTCCAGTCCTTTCAGATATGCAAGAAAATCATCTTCCCATTGCATCCTGTAAGGAAGTCTGGCCAGTTCGTTCTGAGAATTTGGTGTGTATACGGTCACCATGAAAAAATCCGGGTATTCCAGTGTGATCACCCGTCCCTCCTGGTCATGTTCCTCGATGTTGATTCCATATCGCACAGACAGCGGCTCCTGCTTTGTAAAAATCGCCGTACCTGAATATCCCTTTTTCACTGCATAATTCCAGTACTGATAATATCCCGGAAGTTCCAGCTCAATCTGTCCTTCCTGCAGTTTACTCTCCTGAATACAGAAAATGTCTGCATCCAATTCCTGAAAGCGTTCCTTGAATCCTTTCGTCACACAGGCCCGCAGCCCATTTACATTCCATGATATCAGTTTCAAACATCTGTCCTCCTGTTTTGTCAAGTCTGGTTTTATTATAACACACAAAAGCTGTCCAGTGAAGCATCCGATGGTCCGTGAAAGTGAAGTCCTTTTTTTCTGTATTCTTCCATATATTCCCAGATTTCCTCCGTCACCAGTTCTCCCGGATTGACCAGTGGTATTCCCGGCGGATACGGAATCAATGCTTCTGCCGCAATCTTTCCTTTTGCTTCCCGCCAGGGAATCCGTTTCTTTTCTTTAAAAAATGCCTGTCGCGGAGTATCGATCATCGGTGGAATCGGTGGAATCAAACGTGTCTCCACATTCGCGGCATCCCCACTGGTGTTTCCCGTCATTTTCCTGCTGATGTCTTCCAGTGCCTCCACCAGCTGCCTCATATCACTCTCTTCATTGGCATATGTTACAACAGCAACCACATATCGATCATCTGCCAGTTCCATACCGATCTTGTATTTCTCATAAAGGCGGTCTGCCAGCTGATAACCGGAAAGTCCAAGATCCGAAGCAGAGATCACCAGACGCACCAGATCCAGGTCATAGATAGCTTTTCCGCGAGATGCTTCTCCCACACAGGTAATTCCCGGAATCTTTTTCATTGCTTCTCTTGCCATCTGTGCCAGTGCCAGACCTCGTTGCAGCATCTCCTCCCCGTGAAGAGCCAGCTCATACCGGGCCGCATCCAGGGATGTCATCAGAAGATAGGACGGACTGGTACTCTGCACCATATGCAGACAGGCTTCCAGTCTTCCAAGATCCACCCGGTCACTTCCCACATGCAACAGGGAACTCTGGGTCAGAGATCCCGTCACCTTATGCATGCTCTGCGCGCACATATCTGCATCCTGAAGAATTGCTCCCCGGGGAAGTGTCTCCGTAGCTGTCCCTTCCTTCTGAAAATACAGATGGCCTCCATGTGCCTCATCTACCAAAAGCAACGCCCCGTGTCTGTGACAGATATCGGCAATGGACCGGATATTGCTGCACACACCATAATAGGTTGGACTTACCAGAAAAACAGCCTTACAATCCGGATATTGTCGGAATCCCTCTTCCACAGTCTCCGGATCCAGGCTTCCCCAAAGGCCGGTGACCGGATCCTGCTTCGGCATCAGATAAACCGGAACCGCCCCACTAAGCGTCAGCCCCATCAGTACGGATTTGTGGGCATTTCTTGCTACCATGATCTTCTCGCCCTCTTTTACCGAGGCAAGCACCATCGCTTCATTTCCACAGGTTGTTCCATTGACCAGAAAATAGGTTTTTTTTGCCTGAAATACCTCCGCTGCCAGCTCCTGTGCCTCCCGGATCACGCCTTCCGGTTCATGCAGATCATCCAGTCCCTCTGCCTCTGTCAGATCAAACCGGAAGATGCCATCTCCTGTCCACTGTCGCCAGCGGGGACTGATTCCCTTTTCGTATCGATGCCCTGGAATCTTAAAATATACCGGTCTGTTTGTTGTATAATCAACAATCGCATCCAGTAATGGTGTTTTTCTTTGTTCCATATTGTTCTCCTGCTCTTTTCTCACTGACTTTCTGTCCTATATCAACAGTCGTCCTTTTTTCTCATGCAATCATAATCTTTAACTCTTTGATAACATAATCAAAATTGGTCCACCGAACCAATTATTAATATGCAACGCAATAAAGAAAGAGCTCTCGCATCATTATCTTCTGCGACAGCCCTTCCTTATATTCCTTATGCATATCAGCACAATTATTCTTTATTATTTTACCAGTCTTGTCCAGCCGTATTTGTCTTCTTCTTTACCCCACTGGATGCCTGTCAGATAATCATACAGTTTCTGAGTCAGTTCACCAATCTTGAAGTTATTAATTGTGATTTCTTCTCCTTTGTAAACCAGTGCGCCTACAGGGGAGATAACTGCTGCTGTACCGGTTCCGTATACTTCTTCCAGTCTTCCGTCTCTTCCGGCCTGCATAAGATCATCTACAGACAGATGCGTTTCATTTACTTTGTATCCCCAGTCTTTCAGGATATGAATGATAGAATCTCTGGTTACACCAGGAAGTACTGTTCCTTCGATCGGAGCTGTGTAGATTTCGCCATCGATCTTGAACATAATGTTCATTGCACCAACTTCTTCTACATATTTTCTTTCACGGCCATCCAGCCACAGTACCTGAGAGCAACCATATTTTTCAGCTTTTACCTGACCGATAATAGATCCTGCATAGTTACCGCCACATTTTGTAAATCCGGTACCACCCTGTACGGCACGAACATATTCATCTTCAACCATGATCTTAACCGGAGCCAGACCTTCTGCATAGTAAGCACCTACAGGAGAAAGGATGATTACGAACTTATATGCTTTTGATTTGTGTACGCCCAGAGAAGACTCACATGCAAATGCAAACGGACGGATGTACAGAGAAGTTTCCGGTTCAGACGGAACCCAGTCTTCTTCTGCTTTTACCAGTGCGTTTACGGCTTCGATAAACATATCTTCCGGAATAGTTGCCATACACAGACGTTCATTGGAATTGATCATACGACGTGCATTCATCTCCGGACGGAATAACTGGATCTGGCCATCTGCTCTTCTGTATGCTTTCAGTCCCTCAAATGTTTCCTGTGCATAATGCAAAACTACAGTAGCCGGATTCATCTCAATTGGTCCGTACGGACGAATGGTTGCGTCATGCCAGCCAATTCCTTCATCATAGTCCATAGTGAACATGTAATCAGCGAAATATTTGCCGAAACCAAGTTTCTTCTGATCCGGTTTTTCCTGCAGTTCTTCTCTTTTAATAAATTTGATATCCATAATATCTCTCCTCCTGCTTTTCTCGAATGTATTTTTACATTCTTACATTCTGCCGGAGCCAGTCTGCTTCGACAACATATGTTAAGTATAAAACTACATTTTTCTCCCGTCAATAGAAAATCCATTGCTTTTTATGATTTCTTCTGTTAAAGTATACATAGATATAGTTGTTTTTTCTGCAATCTTTATGCTGATACAGAACAGCTACCATATTAAGAAAGAGTGAGGTTTTTATTATTATGAGTGATCTGGAAAACAGCGCATGCACCGGTTCCTGCGATACCTGCGGGTCCGACTGCAACCTTGATTTATCCAACCCGAATGCAACCGTAACCCTGACCCTGGACGATGACAGTGAACTGGTCTGTGCCGTCCTGACCATCTTCCCTGCCGGCGAGCATAAATATATTGCTCTGCTGCCATTAGATGAGAACGGCGAAAACCAGGACGGTGAAGTATTCTTATACCGTTTCTTCCAGGAAGAAGGTCAGCAGCCAACTCTCGAGAACATCGAAGACGATGACGAATATGAAATCGCTGCCGATGCTTTCGACGAACTGTTAGACAGTGCTGAATATGACGAAGTGGTTGACGGTAAAGAACTGTAAGAAACACCACGGTCACAGACCTTGGTTTGTGACCGCATAAAAATCCCGTACATGACAGAATCGTTTATCGATTTTTTGTCATGTACGGGATTTTTCTTTTTGTTCCGGTCGTCTCAGATAACTGTCAGTCTTTACCTTCTACTTTTTCACCGTAGACATAATAGTGTACCCACTCTCCAAGATTCACGGCATGATCGCCAATACGTTCCATATATTTTGCAATCATCAGTACGTCCAGTTCACTGCCGGAACTATTTGGATTTTTTGCAATTTCTTCCATCAGTTCCATTTTGATCTCTTCAAAAAGCCGATCCACCTGATCGTCCGTGGCAATCACTTCTGCTGCCAGTTTGTCATCCTTGCGTACAAACGCATTAACACTGTCATTGACCATCTTGGATGCAATTTTACCCATATGAAAAATCTTCGGATGCACTTCCAGCTGAAAATCTGTCAGATGCCTGGATACATCTGCGATATCTGCTGTCTGATCTCCGATCCGTTCCATATCCGCGATCATGCGAAGTGCGGAAGAGATACTTCTCAGATCCCCGGATACCGGCTGCTGGCGAAGCAGCAGTGTCATACACATGGCTTCGATATCCCTTTCTTTTTGATCGATCTTCTGTTCAATCTTATGTACACTGACCGCAATCTCCTCGTCTTTTTCCCGGAGTGCTTTCATCACCAGTGACATGGCCTCCTCACAGAGGTCACCCATCTCAATCAATTCTCCATTCAGCTTAAGCAGCTGCTCCTGATATGCCTGTCTTGCCATCAGCCAAACCTCCCTGTGATATAATCATCTGTCCGTTTATCTTGCGGTTTTGAAAATATGGTTTCTGTATCATTCATCTCCACCATCTCTCCCAGAAGGAAAAATGCGGTTTTGTCTGAGATTCTGGCTGCCTGCTGCATATTATGGGTAACCATAACAATAGTATACTGGTTTTTCAGTTCCAGTGCCAGATCCTCGATTTTCGTAGTAGAAATCGGATCAAGCGCACTGGTCGGCTCATCCATCAGAAGGACTTCCGGCTGTACCGCCAGCGCTCTGGCGATACACAGTCTCTGCTGCTGTCCACCGGACATACCAAGTGCACTTTTCTTTAATCTATCCTTTGTTTCGTTCCATATAGCCGCCTGTTTTAACGAACGCTCAACTATTTCGTCAAGCTTGCTTTTCGCCTTAATTCCGTGTGTTCTCGGACCGTATGCGATATTATCATATATACTCATAGGAAACGGATTAGGCTTTTGAAACACCATACCTACACGTCTGCGAAGTTCATTCACTTCAATATCGCCGTAAACATTTTTACCGTCAAGCAAAACCGTTCCGTCAATCTTACAACCCTCTACAATGTCATTCATTCTGTTTAGCGTTTTTAAAAACGTAGACTTACCACACCCCGACGGGCCTATAAATGCCGTAACTTTATTTTCGGGAATCTGCATATCTATCCCTTTTAAAGCGTGGAAATCACCGTAATGCAAATGTAAATTCTTTATATCAAATTTCACTTTAAAATTCCATTCCTTTCTATATCATCAATCCTTTGCCGCAAACTTCTTTGCAACAAGTGATGACATAAAGTTAATTATCAACACAAATATCAACAATACAACCGCCGTTGCATATGCTTGATTTGTGTACAAGCCCTCGCTTGACAGTACATACATATGTATTGCAAGTGTACGCCCCGATGACAGAAGTCCTTTTGAAACCTCCGCAACGGTACCTGCCGTATAAATAAGCGCCGCCGTTTCACCGACAATTCTTCCTATTGCAAGGATAACGCCTGACAATATACCCGGCATTGCCGCCGGAAGAACAATTTTAAACACAGTTCTAAGCTTGCCTGCACCGACTCCGAAGCTTGCCTCGCGATATGAATCGGATACTGCAAGAAG
>ERZ857785.1407-NODE-1407-length-26374-cov-3.756868_pt1 | contig 26374 bp, 25 predicted proteins | sample MGYA00519763_ERZ857785 | MGnify/ENA primary metagenome ERZ857785 (study PRJEB31778, sample SAMEA3449365) | human gut metagenome | biome: human gut; feature: human-associated habitat; material: faeces | place: United Kingdom | collected 2010/2012 ...
CCGCCAACAGCAAGATGACGGTCTCCGGGACCAGCCCGCGCGGGATGATGCGCGCGATGATGGGCGCGCATGCGGCGATCAGGCATGCGGTGAAAAGCGAGATGAAATCGGTTGGCATGTTGCTTCCTTCGGAGGGGTGTGAGGCGTCAGGCGGTTATTTCGCCAGATATTCCTGCAGATCGTCCCAGGTGCGCGCCGCCTCGGCGTACCCTTGCGCGTACAGGTCGAGCAGCTTGTCCTGGTCGTGTTCCATGCTGTGCACCTCAACAGGGCGCTGAGGCTGTATGGCGAACACCTCGCCCGCCTCGTGCATGCGCGCCACTTGGCGGTAGGTGCGGTTGTACTCGACATGGCGATAGCGCAGGCGCTCAAGATAGTGCGGGAAGTCGGCGTACATCTGCGAGAGCACCGGCATCAGCTTGTTGGCGCCCTTCTCGTAGGTTGCGTCCTGCGTGAGCACCACGATGTGCTTCTTGCGTCCCGTCAGCAGGCTGTACGTGATCGGGACGCTGTCGCAGGTGCCGCCGTCGAGCAGCTTCTTGCCGTCCACCTCGACGATCTGGCTGACCAGAGGCATCGACGACGATGCGATCAAATAGGGAAGGTCGGCATCGCGGCCAAGGTCGCGCACGGCATGGTAGTCGGCCTCGCCGAGCTCAAGGTCGCTCGATACGGCCGTTAGCGTGATGGGGCTGTTCGCGAACGCCTGGAAGTCGAAAGGATCGAGCTTTTCCGGCACCTCGTGGAAGGCGAACTCCCTTCCACAGGCGTTGCCGGTATGCACGAAGCTTTTCATGGAAAGGTAGCGTGGGTCGTTGCAGTACTTCATATTAAGGAAGCACGTTCGCCCGATTTCGCCCGATACATAGCAGTATCCGTTCAGCGCGCCGGCCGACACGCCGATCACCTGATCGCAGAACAGGCCGTGCTCCAAGAAGTAATCGAGCACGCCGGCGGTGAACTGCCCGCGCATGGCTCCGCCTTCGAGCACCAGGTTCACAGGCACGGCTTCCTTTCCTTCCCAAGCAGGTTTCGAGGCGAAAGGGGAAGAGGCCGGGTTCGCTTGGCGTGCGCTCTCGGCGTCGGATGCGATCTCGGGCTTTTCAGAGCTGGCGCATTCCGGTGCGCGGCGCTCTTCGGAAAAGAGCGGGTTTCCCTGCTTTGCGTCCTCGGCTTCGGCTGCGTGCTCGGGGTGTGGCGGGACGGCGCGTTCGGCGGCGTTATGTTGTTCGGAGGGGAGCGTTTCGTTCATGGGTGCGGCCTTTCTCGTGTTCTGCTTCAAGTATAGCCCGAGCGCCTGTGCACCTTCCCATACCTTCACAGCGTCACCGTTTCGTAACGCCTTCTATCGCAATGGTACTAAAACAGTAACAAATATGTGACGAAGGCGTCGAAGCCCTTCCTTTGGCGGCTGCGATGGCTACAATGGGGGCATGAAACAGGTGGGGCAGCCGACCGGATGGTCCGGCGGCCCCGGAGCGACCAAGGAGGTCCATCATGTCCCAGATCATCTCTTCTGCCCAGTTCGCCGCCGAAGTGGAAGGCGCCGACGTTCCTGTGCTCGTAGATTTCTTCGCAACGTGGTGCGGGCCGTGCAAGATGCTCGCCCCCACGCTCGACCAGGTTGCCGCAGAGGTTGCCGGCCGCGCCAAGGTGGTCAAGGTCGACATCGACGCCAGCCCCGATCTGGCGCAGCGCTTCGGCGTCATGAGCGTGCCCACGCTTGCGGTGCTCAAGGGCGGCAAGCTGGTGAACCAGGCCGTGGGCGTGCAGCCCAAGCCCGCCATCATGGGCCTGCTCGGTATGTAAGGCCCTTGCTCGGAGGTATCGCTCACAGGCATGCCGCGAAGCTTGCAGGCATGCCGTGAATGCTCCGAACGCGCCACCTCCAACCCGAACCGATGAAAGAGCAAACCGGCGCTAACAAGTCTCGCGCCCAAAGGGTCTCCATAACCCTGTGATATCATCTCCTCCGGAAATCAAGCGAAAGGCGTCGCCCCGAAATGGGACGGCGCCTTCGTTTACGATAGCGGCGAAGATCTGCCGTACGCGTTATGCCCTTCGTGCAGGGGGTTCGCGCGGCAGTGCTTGTCGCCAGGCACCCCGGCCCTTTCCCGGTTCGCCGGTTCTGGGTCCCAAGACAGGAGGAAACGCGTGATCACGTGCTCGATGGTCCCCGAGTACCTGAAGTACATCCTGCCCACCATGCTCACGTTCACGATGGCGGGCATCTACGGCGTCATCGACGGCGTCTTCGTCGGCCATGCCGTCGGCGACGCCGGGCTTGCGGGCGTCAACGTGGCATACCCGCTCGTGTGCCTTATCCTGGCGGCGGGAACGGGCCTTGGCATGGGCGGTGGCGTGATCAGCTCCATTGCCCGCGGCAAGGGCGAGACGGAGCGCTCGCAGCGCATCGTCGGCGTCACCTTGTTCATGCTCGTGGTGGCCTCGATCCCCATTCTGGTGCTGTATTCCCTGTTCGCCGAGCAGTTGTGCCGGGTGCTGGGAGGCCAAGGCGAAACGCTTTCGCAGGCGGTCTGCTACCTGAAGGTCATCGCCCTCGGCGCGCCGTTTCAGGTGCTGGTCACGGGCTGCACGCCGCTGATCCGCAACAAGGGCATGGTCGCCTTCGCCATGTGCGTGCAGGTGTTCGCCGGGTTTGTGAACGTGGTGCTCGATTACCTGTTCGTCATGGTGTGGGGCCGCGGAACGGCCGGCGCCGCCGAGGCGACGGTGGTTTCCCAAGCGGTCGCCTTCCTGTTCGTGCTCGGGTTCTTCCTGCACCGGGATAACCGCGTCCCGCTGCGCGATCTTCTACCCGACGGCTCCATTTGCGCGCACATCCTCAAACTCGGCGTGGCGCCGTTCGGTTTGACGCTGCTTCCCGAGGTGTCAACGGTCGTCAACAACATCTCGCTGTCCTACTATGGCGGCGAGACGGCGCTGGCTGCGTATGCCGTCATCGCCTATGTGGCCTTCTTCGTGCAGATCATGATCCAAAGCGTCGGCGACGGCAGCCAGCCTCTCATCAGCGTCTATCGCGGTGCCGGCGATGCCGACGCGGTGCGAAGACTGCGCAACACCAACTATCTGGTGGCCATCGCGTTCGGCTTCGTGGGCCTTGGCATCATGTTCGCGGTTCGCAACGCCATCCCGCTGCTGTTCGGCGCCTCGGATATCGTGAAGCCGGTCATCGCGTATGCGCTGCCGGTGTTCTCCATCTGCTACATCTTCTATGGCTTCACGCATACCACCACCTCGTATTTCTACGCGGTCGACGATTCGCGTTCGTCGAACACGCTTGTCGTCGCCGAGGCGATCATCGTGTGTGTCGTGGTGTTCATCATGGGCCTGCTGTTCCAGGTGGACGGCATCTGGTTCTCGCCCACGGTGCTGCAGATGCTGCTGTGCATCATCGCCGGCACCCTGCTGTATCGCCGCCATAAGGCGCAGAAGGAATAGGGAAGGGAAGGACCCGCCGCGCTGGGGTTTCCGCAGCAACCGCCGCAGCGCGATGTCGCCATCGCGCGGCACCGCTGTCGAGGTCTGTTCGCGCGGTACCGCTGTCGGTCTGTAGAAATGGTACCGACATAGTAACAGTATCGCGAAAGGCCGTTCGGGCCCCTATACTGAGCGCAAGACATACAGCGAACGCGGCTTCGGGCCGCGGATATGGGGGATACCTATGAACAGCCTATCGAACAATATGCAAGGTGGAGCTGGCGTCCCGGTTGCGACCGATGCGAATGGCTCTTCGGTCGTGCCTGGCGCTTCGTTCGATTCCGAGGCGGCCGTTACGCCGATCGACGCCGAGGCGCTTGGCTCGCCGGTCGCACCTGGCGATTTTGCTGCGCCTGCCGGCGCGGTCGCGTCAGAGGCGAACGGCGGCGAAACCTTCGACGTCGCCGTCGTCGGCGCAGGTCCGGCGGGCTTGACCGCGGGCTTGTATGCCGCGCGCGCGGGCTTGCGAACCGCGGTGTTCGAGCAGCTCTCGCCCGGCGGGCAGCTCGCGCAAACCGAGCGCATCGAGAACTACCCGGGGTTTTCGGAAGGCGCCGGCGGCTTTGAGCTTGCATGGTCCATGAAGGAGCAGGCCGAACGCTTCGGCGTGCAGATCATCAACGAGGAGGTCTCCTCGCTCGACCTGGCATCGCCGGTGAAGCAGCTGCGCACGCCATACGAGTCCTACAGCGCTCGAAGCGTCATCGTGGCCACGGGCGCTCGTCCGCGCAAGCTCGGCGTGCCCGGCGAGGCGCAGCTCACAGGGCACGGCGTTTCGTATTGCGCCACTTGCGACGGCAGCTTCTTCCGTGGGAAGACCGTCATGGTGGTCGGCGGCGGCAATACTGCCGCAGCCGATGCCATCTATCTTTCGCGGCTGGCCGAGCGCGTCATCCTCGTGCATCGCCGCGACAAGCTGCGCGCAACGCCCGTTTATCACGAGCAGCTGGCGAAACTTGAAAACGTCTCCTTCATGTGGAACACCGAGGTGCGCGCCTTGCGCGGCGAGGAGGGCAAGCTGGTTTCCGCCCAGGTGGAGCATCTCGGCGACGGCGCCTTGGAAACCGTGCCCGTCGACGGCGTGTTCGTGGCGGTGGGCACGCAGCCCAACACCGAGTTCCTCGCAGGCGTCTTGCCCCTTGACGCGGGCGGCTACATCGTGGCCTCCGAAACAGGGGAAACCTCCATCCCCGGCGTGTTCGCGGCGGGCGATGTGCGGGCGAAAGCCCTTCGCCAGGTGGTCACGGCGGTGTCCGATGGTGCAGTCTGTGCGGAGCAGGCTGCAAACCATGTCGCAATCTGATAAGATTTTACGGTTCGACAACGGCCCTGCCCTCGTTTAGCGCGCGCAGGGCCCATGCCGCGGGTCCGTCCGCGGCCACCGGTAACATATGACGAAGGATGCACCGACCATGCAAGATAGCGAAATGCGCGACAAGCTGGAGAAGATCATCAAGGCCTACGAGGAGCTGCAGGCCAAGATGAGCGACCCTGCCGTGCTTGCCGATCAGAAGGAATACAACAAGCTGGCAAAGGAATACTCCGACCAGGGCGAGCTGGTGGAGAAGTCCCGCGAGTACCTGCAGGCCTGCACCGACATCGACGAGGCCAAGGAGATGCTCGGCGACCCCGACATGAAGGAGTTCGCCCAGGAGACCATCTCCGCCGCAGAGGCCAAGCTTCCCAGCTTGGAAGAGGACATCAAGTTCCTGCTCATCCCCTCCGATCCGGCCGACGAGAAGGACATCATCGTGGAGATCCGCGCCGCGGCAGGCGGTGACGAGGCTGCCATCTTCGCAGGCGACCTGTTCAAGATGTACGAGCGCTTCTGCTCCTCGCGCAAGTGGAAGATCGAGCTCATGGACGTCAGCCCCTCCGATGCGGGCGGTTACAAGGAAGTCCAGTTCAAGGTCAAGGGCGACAAGGTGTACTCGGTCATGAAGTTCGAGTCCGGCGTCCACCGTGTGCAGCGCGTTCCTAAGACCGAGTCCCAGGGCCGCATTCAGACCTCCACGGCTACCGTCGCCGTGCTTCCCGAGGCCGAGGAGATCGACGTCCAGATCAACCAGTCCGACCTGCGCATCGACACTTACTGCGCCTCGGGTCCTGGTGGTCAGTGCGTTAACACCACCTACTCCGCCGTGCGCATTACCCACCTGCCCACCAACACCGTGGTGCAGTCGCAGGAGCAGCGCTCCCAGATCCAGAACCGCGAGGTCTGCATGCAGATGCTGCGTGCCCGTCTGTACGAGATGGAGCTCGAGAAGCAGCAGGCAGAGCTTGGCGCCGAGCGCCAGAGCCAGATCGGCCACGGCAACCGTTCCGAGAAGATCCGCACCTACAACCAGCCCCAGGACCGCGTGACCGACCACCGCATCGGTTTCAACTCCACCTACAACGGTGTCCTTCTGGGCGACCAGCTCGGCACCGTGATCGAGGCGCTCGCCGCCGCCGAGCGAGCCGAGAAGCTGGCACAGGCTGTGTAGGTTCCGCCGTTCTACCGAACGGCGGACCAGCCGACGCTGCGCGGGCCGCATTTGGACGATCTGACGTTCAACTTCAAGGGCGCGACCAGAAGGTCAGCGCCCTTTCGTTTCACGTCACCTTGTCTCAAATGCGGCCCGCTCGCTGTCCGTCCTCTACCTGCGGCGCTGCCTTGCTCCGGATGCGGTATGCTCAACCTGCGGGGTTTCCATGGCAGTCATTGGGGACGTTCTTAAATGACTAGGTTGGGCACATTGCTTTGAGATGTTATTTAATCGGCTTTGATGGGCATCAAGCCGGCTACCTGCTCAAAGAAATTAGCGGCATTCATCTGCTATCGAAAATAATGCTCGAAAAAGCGTCCGAGAAGTCGCGGGGCCCTTTTTGGTGCGTCGCCTGTCAAGCAATGTGGCAAGTTCTTGGTTAGATATTGGTCAGTTTTGGGGCAACCTTGCCAAAAGCTTGACGGATGCAGATTTAGACGTCGACGAATGAACACTTCGATTGCGATTCAAGCAAAATTCTGGGCTGATTCTCGATAATCGCCATCAATCGTCCCTTGCCAAGCGCTGGCCTCGCGTACAATCTGCTCCGACATTCGCGCGCCGTCCGGCGCTTAAGAGGGGAGGACCCCATGGCAAACGAGATTTGGACCATCAAGCGTTGTCTCGAGTGGACCAAGGAGTACCTGGCCGAGCGCGGCGAGGAGCACCCCCGTCTTTCTGCCGAGTGGCTGCTGTGCGCCGCCACGGGCCTGGCGCGCATTGACCTATATATGCGTATGGACGAGACGCTTAACGCGGCCCAGCTCGAGACCATGCATGCGGCCGTCGTTCGTCGCGCCAAAGGCGAGCCGCTGCAGTACATCACTGGCAGCACGCAGTTTCGCATGATTGACGTCGCGTGCGCCCCCGGCGTGCTCATTCCGCGCCCCGAGACCGAGATGCTCGTCGAGGAAGTCCTCAATTATCTGGATGCCGAGGTGCTGAGTCCCGAGGCTGCTGCCCGTCAGCGTGTTGAGCTGCCTTGGAACGATGAGGTCGAGGAGGCACGCAAGGCCGAGGCCGCGCTGGCAGACGAACGCGCGACCGCCGAGCGCCGTGCCGCTAACCTGACGGCTGCCGATGAGGCGGCGCTAGGCGGCGACGTACTGGGCAGCCGTGCCTATGCCGAGGAACTGGCCGATCGCGAGGCCGAGGAAGCCGCCGCGCAGGCAGCAGAAGCCGAAGCCGCGGAAGCCGTCGAGTCCGAGCTCGACGAATACGGCATCGCCATCGAGGGTGCCGACCAGGAGACGGCTTCAGCTCAGGATGCCGCTGCGCCTGCCCCAACCGAGCCCTGCACTGCCCGCGTTCTCGAGGTCGGCTGCGGCACGGGCTGCATTTCGCTCTCCCTTGCCTGGGAGCGCCGCGGCCACGTTACCTGCACCGCCACCGATATCGAGCCGCGCGCCATCGATCTGGCTATCAAAAACCGCGACGCCCTCGGCCTCACGGCAGATGAGGTTGCCTTTAGCCTCACCAACCTGGTGAGTTCCATTCCCCGCGAAGAGTGGGGCACCTTTGATGTACTCGTCTCCAACCCACCTTACATCCCGACCGGCGTCATGCGCTCGCTGCCGCACGAGGTCAAGGACTTTGAGCCCGACCTGGCGCTCGAGGGCGGCGCCGACGGCCTCGATGTCTTCCGCCGCCTGCTCAATGCGGCGCCTTACATGCTGCGCGCCGGCGGCCTGTTTGCCTGCGAGCTCTACGAGGGTGCCCTCGATGCCGCGGCCGAGCTCTGTCGCCAGGCAGGCCTTTCGGACGTGCGTATCGTCCACGACCTCACCGATCGCCCCCGCATCGTCCGAGCCATCGTCACTGAGCCCAAGCAGCGCCAGTAATATTTATTAATTGGTTAACAAAAACTATAAAGTAGTTTATAATTAGGACGGCTGAAAGAGGTCGGCCCATGCAACCTCCTACCTTTCGGGAAATCATTGCCCTACTCAAGCACGATGGATTCGTGAAGGTCGCGCAAGTCGGTAGTCATGCTAAGTATGTTTCTGCCGATCGTGTTGTCACCGTGAACGGCTCTGGTGGTGATCGACCAAAGAAGGGCACGTGGGCAAGTATTCGTCGCCAAGCTGGATGGTAGTTGGAGGCAAAATGAGGCAGCGATTTACCTATGACTGCGTTCTCATAAAAGAAGACGACGGTTACTGCGCCAGCTTCCCGCAGATTCCCGGCGCCTTTGCCGATGGCGATACGCGCGAAGAAGCGATTGCCCATGCCATCGAGGCGCTGATGGCGTTTTTGGCCGACGACCTCAACAACGGTTTGACTCCGGCAGGGTACGAACACTCGGCCGAGGTCGTGGCCCTTTCAGTCGAAATCGACCACGAGGACGCTCGGGAAGCGGCGTGCCGAACATTTAAAGATGCAGCGCTGGACCTCAAAGTCTCCGCTCCGCGGATTACCGCGCTGGTCAAAGCCGGAAAACTCGATGTTGAACTCGTCGGCGGCCGTCGGATGATAACGATAGACAGCATCGAGCGCTACGCCGCCCAAAAACGCCACGCCGGCAGGCCAAAGAAGTTCGTCGCAGTCCAATAACCCCCTCACTTTCACCGACTACTAGAGCCGCTCACCAAACCAACATGCGCTCTGGGCAAATAGGCTGATTGTTTCGTGCGAGAATGCCTCTCAGTAAACAAACTTTCACCAGAGCGTAAGGGGCTGGCATACACATGCAGACGGTCTATCGGGTATACGAGGGAACGCGCGAGCCGCATCGGCTCGCCGTCGAGCGCACGGCCGAGGTGCTCGGCCGCGGCGGCCTGGCCTTGATCCCGACCGAGACCGTCTACGGTGTCGCCGTGGCAGTCAACGCCTTCTCGGACGCCGTGCCCCAAGATACAAGCGAATTTCCATCGTGGCCGCGCGATCCGCAGGCTGTCGTCAATGGCGCCGCGGTCCCTGCGCTCGGTACCGGCTACCGCCGCATCTTTACCCTCAAGCAGCGCAAGCTTACCCAAACGGTCGCCTGGCTGGTTGATAATGCCGAAGCACTCGACCGCTATGGCGTGGATATCCCCGAAGAGGCTCGCGTACTCGCGCGACGATGCTGGCCGGGAGCCCTGACTATCGTGGTCAAGGCGGCCCCCTGCGTGCCGACCTTTATGCGCGCCGCCGACGACACGGTGGCACTTCGCGCTTCGGCCTCGCCCGTGGTGCAAGCGCTCATCCGCGCCTGCGGCAGCCCTCTTGCCTGCACCAGCGCCAACACGCACGGCGCGCCCGCGCCGGCAAGCTTTGCCGACGTTGAGGACCGCATTCTGGAGGGGGTCGATGTGGCCGTCGACGCGGGCGAGACCCCGTGCCGCGACGCTTCGACCATCGTGGCGTTTAAGCATGGCGAGCTCCGGATCCTGCGCCAAGGCGCACTTCCCGCATCAGAGATCGAACGGGTCCTGTCCGACCCGATGCAATAGAAAGGTGTAAGCGATGTCGTTGAATCTGGGCAGCCTGGGCATGGAAGATGCCTCGTTTAACTTTGGCGGTTCCTACATCATGGCGCTCGACTGCGGCACCACCTCGGTACTTGCGACCATCGTCGACGAGTACGGCTGCATCGTCGCGCAGGCACGTCGTAGCGTCAAAACCAGCTTCCCGCGTCCCGGTTGGATAGAGCAAGACCCCATGGAGGTGCTTGCAAGCCAGATCGGCGTGATGATGGAGGTCCAGTTTAAGAGCGGCATCCATTCTGACCGCATCGCCGCCATCGGTATCTCCAACCAGCGCGAGACCACGGTGGTGTGGGACCGCATAAGCGGCCAACCCATCTATAACGCCATCGTGTGGCAATGCCGTCGCACCGCACCTCTGATCGACGAGCTGGTCGAGCGGGGCGCAGAAGAGCTGGTGCGCTCCCGCACGGGACTCACGCTCGATCCGTATTTCTCGGCTTCCAAGGTGCAGTGGATCCTCGACAACGTCGACGGTGCGCGTGAGAGCGCGGCGGCGGGCGACCTCATGTTCGGCACCATCGACACCTGGCTCATCTACAACCTCACCGGCAGTCAGGTCTTTGCCACCGACTACACCAATGCCAGCCGCACGGCGCTCTTTAATATCCATACGCTCGATTGGGACGACGACCTGCTGGCGCTCTTTGACGTTCCACGTTCCATGATGCCCGAGGTTCGTTGGAGCTCGGGCGACTACGGCCGCGTCGCGAGCGACATCATGACCAACATGCCGCCCATCATGGGCGTGGCGGGCGATCAGCAGGCGTCGCTGTTCGGCCACTGCTGCTTCCATCCCGGCCAGACCAAAAACACCTATGGCACGGGTTGCTTTATGCTCATGAACACCGGCGACGAGGTCGTCGAATCCAAGAACGGTCTGGTCTCCACGATCGGTATCGCCGCGGACGGCAAGATCAGCTATGCGCTCGAGGGTTCTATCTTTGCCGCCGGCTCAACCATGAACTGGCTGCGCAACAACATGGGCATCATCTCGAGTGTGAGCGAGTCCGCGCAACTCGCCGCTTCGATCAACGACAACGAGGGCTGCTACTTCGTCCCCGCCTTCGCTGGCCTGGGCGCTCCCTGGTGGGACCCGCGTGCCCGCGGTATCGTGTGCGGCCTGACCGGTGCCTCGAGTCGCGCGACCATTGTGCGTGCGGCCTGCGAGTCCATGGCCTACCAGAGTTATGACGTGCTGCGCGCCATGGAGCAGGACGTGGGACTTTCGATTGAGCGCCTGTCCGTCGATGGCGGCGCCTCGCGCAACGAGTTCATCATGCAGTTCCAGGCAGACTTGCTGGATATCCCCGTACTGCAATGTGAGTCGGTGGAGACAACGGCGATCGGTGCCGCGTATCTGGCGGGCCTCGCGGTTGGGTATTGGGAGGATCTGGAGGAGCTGGAGCAAAACACCCAGATCGTCAAGACATTCCATCCCCATATGTCCGTTGAGCGTCGCGAGCACAACCTGGACGGCTGGCACGATGCGGTCAGGCGTTCGCTCAGCACCGCTCAATAGGGCTGCGACGGGGCACTCGATACAACAAACCGTTAAACTTATGCACGGCGCGAGGCAACAATGTCGCCAGGCGTCTTGTCAGCAAGGCCATCTTCCGGCCGCAACGAAAGGGGCAATCAACCCATGACCGTCACCTACGATGCGTCCCGTGTGACGCTTGTCGACCACCCGCTCGTCCAGCACAAGCTGTCGATCCTGCGCGACAAAAACACCGGCACCAACCAGTTCCGCCAGCTTGTGCGCGAGCTCGCACTTTTTGACGGCTACGAGGCCATGCGCGACCTGCCCATGGAAGACGTCGAAGTCGAGACCCCCATCACTACCGCCACGTTCAAACAGCTCGCCGGCAAGAAACTCGCCATCGTGCCCATCCTGCGTGCGGGCCTTGGCATGGTCGACGGCATCCTCGACCTGGTGCCCTCCGCTCGCGTGGGCCACATCGGCATGGAGCGCGACGAGGTCACCCACGAGCCGCACGAGTATTACTGCAAGATGCCCAAGGATATCGACCAGCGCATCTGCCTGGTCGTCGACCCCATGCTCGCCACGGGCGGTTCGGCCGAGATGGCCATCAGCTACCTGCGCGAGCGCGGTGTCAAGGATATCCGCATGCTGTGCATCGTCGCCGCGCCCGAGGGCCTCAAGTCACTGACCGAAAAGGACCCCGACGTACATATTTATACGTGCGCCATCGACGACCATCTCAACGAGGCCGCCTACATCGTTCCCGGCCTGGGCGACGCCGGCGACCGCATCTACGGCACGCTGTAATCTCTGGGCCATACCGGCTAACGTCGAAAATACGAAGAAATGGTGCGCGCGGGCGAGCAAAAGACGTCCACGCGCACTCCTGTTAACGGACGTTTTGCCCTGCAGGGTTCGAGAAAAACGTATTACCGTACCTGCGGCATAAAGAAGGTCTTAAGAAAACGAACAGGTGCGTATTAACCGATGCTTTTTCGGTTGTACTTTAGCGATTGGCTCGTACAATAGTCACCAATGTTTGGCGGGAACTGTTCTGTGAGGCGTTAAAAAGGAAAGTGAGGACGCCAGTGTTTCAGATAGCCGATCTGCTCGCTATCGTTGCAGGCGCCATCGCGGGCGCAATTGCCTTCCTTCCCTTTGTCTTTACGCTCAAGCCGGTTCTTGACGATAAGCAGAATGCGGACATGCTCAAGGGTATGGTGAGTCTCGCGGTCTCGGCAATCGCGTTGCTTGTCTTTACCTTGGTTGTGTTTGTGTTGTTCGGAGAGGCATTTCGCATGTTCCTCCTGGGCGAGGCGATCGGCTTCGTGGCCTTTATGGCCGCCTGCACGGTTCGCGTCGCCAAGGCGCTGCGAGATCCTCATGAGGTCGAAAGGTAAGTCGTGGAAATTTTTGAAAAGCTGCCTGATGAGATTAATCATCTGGTCAGCGAGTTCAGCTCCACCCCTGTCGTGGGCGATCTGAGCTGCGGCATCACGCAGTACTCGTTTTGGCTGATCGTCTCCACGATCGTGCTCCTGATCGTCCTGGCCGTGTTCAAGAAGAAGCAGACCCTGGTTCCCAAGGGCTTCTTCGTCAACGGTTTCGAGTACATCATCGAGTACGTCGAGAACGATATCGGCAAGGGCGTCGTGGGTGAGAACTGGAAGAAGCACTTCCCGTTCCTGTGCTCGCTTTTCCTGTTCATCCTGATCAACAACATGATCGGCCTGATCCCGGGAATGAAGCCCGGCACCGGCGCAATCGGCTCCACCGCCGCGCTCGCCATCTTCGCCTTCGTGTACTTCATCTACTACGGATGCAAGGCTCACGGCGTGATCGGCTACATCAAGAGCCTCGCCCCGCAGGGCGTGAGCTTCCCGATGAACGTGCTCGTGTGGGTCGTCGAGCTTTTCTCGACCTTCCTGCGCCTCATCACGCTCGCCGTCCGTCTGTTCTGCAACATGTTCGCAGGACACGTGGTCATGGGCTCGTTTGCCATCATGGCGAGCATGTTCATGCAGCCGCTGCTTCAGCAGGTTTCCGCGGCCCACGCCGTCGGCGCCCTGCCTTCGCTGGCCTGGCTTGCCATCCTCATCCTGATCTATGCGATCGAGCTTGTGGTCGGCGCCATCCAGGCTTACGTCTTCACGGTCCTTACCGCCGTGTATGTCTCCGAGGCAGAGGAGGTCGCGGAGGAGGAGTAGTCTTCCGTTCACGCCTTAAAGGTAAGGTAATTCGTTAAACCGTCGGTGCCCGTACCCATGGAGCCCGGCAGTTATAAAAAGGTTATCCTGCGTGAAATAAGACACGCACGACAAAGGAGGAATCGTGGGAGTTATCGGTTACGGTCTCGGTGTTATCGGCGCTGGTCTTGCTATCGGCCTGTCTGCTCTGGGTGCTACGGGTGCTATGGCCCGTCAGCCTGAGGTCCAGGGCCGCGTGTTCACCGTCTTCATCATGGGCTCCGCTTTCGGCGAGGCTCTGGCTCTGATCGGCTTCGTTGTCGCGCTGATCGTTAAATAGCACGGAGCGTCAAGTATGAATCTTTCATCCCAGAAGAGCGCGATCGCACTCTCCGCGTCCGCGGCCGCGCTGCTCATGCCGGTTTCCGCGTTCGCCGAGGACGGCGCTGCCGGTGCGGACATCCTCATCCCTAAGATGGCGGAGTTCATCCCGGCGCTTATCGCCTTCCTGATTATCTGGATCGTGCTGGCCAAGGTCGCCCTGCCGGGCATCATGAAAACCATGGAGGAGCGCGGCAAGAAGATTGAGGAGAGCCTCGACGAGGCCGAGAAGACCAAGCAGGAGGCTATCGCCAAGCGCGCTGAGTCCGACTCGATCGTCACCGACGCCCGTCGTCAGGCTGCCGACATCGTTCTCGAGGCCCGTAAGGACGCCGAGTCCGAGCGCGCCCGTATCATCGAGGCTGCTCACAAGGAGGCCGAGGAGATCATCGCCAAGGCCCATACGACCGTCGAGGACGAGCGCAAGTCCATTTACGCCGGTGCCGCGAGCTCCATCGCCGACCTGTCCGTTGCCGTCGCCACCAAGATCGTGGGCGAGGCACTCGAGGACGATGCCGAGCAGAAGAAGCTCATCGAGCGCTACATCCAGGAAGCAGGTAGCCTGAATGCCGACTAGCCGCTATCAGGACAAGGTGCTCGAGACCTACGCGCGCTCCCTTCTGGAAGCCGCCAAGGCCGAGAACCATGTGTTCGAGGACCTCGAGATGATCGAGCGCCTGGCTTCTGCCAGCCCCGAGATCATCGCCGTGCTCGACACCATGTCCAAGCGCGACCAGCTCGACCTTCTTCCCAAGGTGGCAGCTGCCTTTAAGTATGTTGCCGAGGAAGACGAGGATGTAGTGGGCGTGACCGTCACCACGGCGATCCCGCTCGACGACGAGCTGCGTCAAACCATCACTAAGAAATGCGAGCAGGACTTCGGCCGCAAGGTATTCCTTATCGAGCAGGTCGACCCGTCTATCGTGGGCGGCCTGGTGCTCGAGGCCCGCGGCGAGCGTCGTGACATTTCCGTCAAGACGCAGCTGCGCATCGCGCAGGAGACCCTCGCAAACTCTGCTAATTCGTACGGAGGTGAAGCCTAATGTCCGAAACCCTCAATGCCCAGGATATCGCCAAGAAACTGCAGGAGCAGCTCACGAGCCTCTCCGCGACGGTCGATACGCATGAGGTTTCAACGGTCGACGAGGTAGGCGACGGCATCGCGCGCGTCTCCGGCCTCAAGAGCGCCATGGCAGGCGAGCTTCTGGAGTTCAAGAGCTCCGATACCGGTGAGACCGTCTTCGGCCTTGCCCAGAACCTTGACCGTGACGAGGTCGGCGCCGTTCTGTTTGGTGCCGTCGACTCCATCAAGGAAGGCGACGAGTGCCGCACCACTGGCCGCATTATGGATATCCCCGTGAGCCGCGCCATGCTCGGCCGCGTCGTCAATCCGCTCGGCCAGCCCATCGACGGCCTGGGCGACATCGTCGCCACGCACCGTCGTCCCATTGAGTTCAAGGCCCCCGGCGTCATCGACCGTACCCCGGTGTGCGAGCCGGTTCAGACCGGCCTGTTGGCCATCGACTCCATGGTGCCTATTGGTCGCGGTCAGCGAGAGCTCATCATCGGCGACCGTAAGACCGGTAAGACCGCCATCGCCATCGACGCTATCCTCAACCAGCGCGGCAAGGGCATGGTCTGCATCTATGTCGCCATCGGCCAGAAGGCCTCCACGGTTGCCAACATCCGCGAGACCCTCGCTCAGCACGGTGCGCTCGACTACACCATCATCGTTTCGGCCACCGCTGCCGATTCCGCCCCTATGCAGTACATCGCGCCTATGGCCGGTGCCGCTATCGGCGAGTTCTTCATGTACAACGGCGAGGACGGCAAGCCCGCCAGCGAGACCAACCCCGGCGGCCACGTGCTCGTCATCTACGACGACCTGTCCAAGCAGGCTGTGGCCTACCGTCAGATGTCGCTGACGCTGCATCGTCCGCCCGGACGCGAGGCCTATCCTGGCGACATCTTCTACCTGCACTCTCGTCTGCTTGAGCGTGCCGTCAAGATGTCCAAGAAGAACGGTTACGGCTCCATGACGGCACTGCCGATCATCGAGACCCAGGACGGCGACGTCTCGGCCTACATTCCGACCAACGTCATTTCCATTACCGATGGTCAGATCTACCTGCAGTCCGAGCTCTTCTTCCAGGGCCAGCGCCCGGCAGTCGACGTGGGCATCTCCGTGTCCCGCGTCGGTGGCGATGCGCAGACCAAGGCCATGAAGCAGGTCGCCGGCAACCTCCGTCTGGATCTCGCTTCCTATCAGGAGCTCGCTGGCTTTACGCAGTTCGGCTCCGACCTCGACGAGGCTACTCAGAAGCAGCTGACCCATGGTGCCCGCATGACCGAGCTCCTTAAGCAGCCGCGCTACAAGCCGTTTGAGGTTGGCGAGCAGATCGTTACGCTGTTCGCTGGCAACGAGGGCTTCCTGGATGACCTGGAGATTGCCGACGTGCTGCCTTTCCGTGCCGAGCTCATCGAGTACATGGACAATGGCTTTGGCTCGCTGCTCGACAAGGTTCGCGCCAAGAAGATCGATGATGACACCAAGGCTGAGCTCTTGCGCGTCATCGGCGACTTCAAGCAGCAGTTCATGGCCAAGCACCATTCGGATGTTTCTGGATCAGAGGAGAACTAAGCCCCATGGCCAACCTTCGCGACATTAAGAAGCGAATCTCCTCGGTTACCACGACCAAGCAGATCACGCGCACGATGGAGATGGTCTCTACGGCCAAGATCCGTCGTGCTCTCGATCGCTCCAAGCAGGCCGAGCCCTATAAGGAGGCGCTGACCGACGTCATGTTGACGGTCGCCGGCGACGCCTCCTGTTCGGGCACCGATCCCATGCTGCAGAAGCATGAGAGCGTCAAGCATGGCCTGATTGTCGTTATTGCCTCGGACCGCGGCCTTGCCGGCGGTTTCAATACGACGGTGGAGCGCACGGCCGAAAAGCTCGCCGCTTCTTGGGCGAACGACGGCATCGAATGCGAGATCATCGCGTGCGGGCGTAAGCCGGCCACGTATTTCCGTGACCGCGCAAACGTTGTCATGCACTTTGAGGGCAACTCCTCTGAGCCCGATTTCAATCAGGCCCGCATGATCTCCTCTCATATCTGCGATGCGTATCGTGCCGGTGAGCTTGACCGTGTCGAGCTTGTCTACCACCACGCCAAGAACCGCGTGGATCAGGAGCTTCGCGTCGAGCATCTGTTGCCGCTCGACCCCGAGATGATCGCTATGGCCCACGGTCCGCGTAAGAACGAGACCGACGCCCCTAAGCGCATCTCGTCCACGTTCGAGTTCGTGCCCTCTCCCGAGCATGTTCTCGGCAAGCTTGTGCCGTCTTATATCCTGACGGTCATCTACCAGGCCCTGATCGATTCGGCGGCTGCCGAGCAGGGTGCACGCCGCAAGGCCATGCACTCCGCGACGGAAAACGCCACCGCGATCATCTCGACCCTTACCCGCACGTATAGTCGCGTGCGCCAGGCTTCGATCACGACCGAGATTAACGAGATCGTCGGCGGAGCCTCAGCATTGGAGGAACAGTAATGGCTAATAACACCGTAAAGCTTGCGGTCGAGGAAGCCACCAAGAAGACGACTGCCGGTGATGGTCGCATCGTGCGAATCATCGGCCCTGTCGTCGACGTCAAGTTTGACGGCGCGGTGCCCCCGATCTACAACGCGCTCACGGTCGAGGCCGAGACCCCGATCGGTCATCTGAGCACGATCCTCGAGGTCGAGAGCCAGCTTCCGGGCGGCGTCGTCCGCACGGTCGCCATGTCCTCGACCGACGGCCTGCAGCGCGGCCTCATCGCCACCGACACCGGTGAGCCCATGAAGATGCCCGTTGGCCCCAAGACGCTCGGCCGCATTTGGAACGTCATGGGCAAGCCCGTCGACGGCAAGCCCATGCCCGAGGTGGAGGAGTTCTACCCCATCCACCATGCTGCGCCCCGTTTCGACGAGCTCACCACCAAGACCGAGATCTTCGAGACCGGCATCAAGGCCGTCGACCTGCTCGAGCCCTACATCCGTGGCGGCAAGACGGGCCTGTTCGGCGGCGCCGGCGTCGGCAAGACCGTTCTGATTCAGGAGCTCATCAACAACCTCGCCCAGGAGCACGGCGGTACCTCGGTGTTCACCGGCGTCGGCGAGCGTACTCGCGAGGGCACCGACCTGTTCCTCGAGATGAGCGAGTCTGGCGTTATCGACAAGACCTGCTTGGTCTATGGTCAGATGAACGAGCCGCCCGGAGCGCGTCTGCGCATCGGTCTGGCCGGCCTTACCACCGCTGAGTACTTCCGCGATCGTGGCCAGGACGTTCTGCTGTTCATCGACAACATCTTCCGCTTCTCCCAGGCAGGTTCCGAGGTTTCCGCACTGCTGGGCCGTATGCCGTCCGCCGTTGGTTACCAGCCCACGCTGGCAACCGAGATGGGCGACCTCCAGGAGCGCATTACCTCGACCAAGACGGGCTCCATTACCTCCGTCCAGGCTGTCTACGTCCCCGCCGACGACCTGACCGACCCGGCGCCTGCCACGACGTTTACGCACCTCGATGCCACCACGGTTCTTTCGCGTAGCATTTCGTCGCTCGGCCTGTTCCCGGCTATCGACCCGCTCGCGTCTTCCTCCGACGCTCTCGATCCCTCGATCGTCGGCGAGGAGCACTACCGTGTCGCCGTCAAGGTCCAGGAGCTCCTGCAGGAGTACTCCGACCTTCAGGACATCATCGCAATTCTGGGTATGGACGAGCTGTCCGAGGAGCAGCGCCTTACGGTCAACCGTGCCCGTAAGATTCAGCAGTTCCTCTCGCAGTCCTTCCACGTCGCCGAGAAGTTCACCGGCAACCCCGGTGTCTACGTCCGCGTCGAGGATACCGTCCGCTCTTTCGCCGAGATTGTCGATGGCAAGGCCGATGACCTGCCCGAGCAGGCTTTCCGCTATGCTTCCACGATTGAGGACGTGCGCGAGCGCGCCCGCAAGATGGGGGAGAAGTAGGTTATGCGTATCCGCATCGTGTGCCCCGTGAGCTGCGCCTATGAGGGCGACGCTGCGTTTGTGTCGATTCCGTCCACGGATGGCGAGTTTGGCGTCCTGCCTGCTCACTCCAGCGAAATCTGCACGATCGACCGCGGTTACGTTCGCGTTTCCGATAAGGCCATGGGCACTGTTGACCACACGTTTGCCGTGGCCGGCGGCTATGCCCAGGTTGCGGACGATGTCGTGACCGTTCTCGCCGAGCGCGCTTGCGATTTGGCGACCGTCGATGCCGACAAGCTTAAAGCTGATATTCAAGGTTTTGAAGAGAAGCTGGGTAATTTGTCGGAGGATGATGCACGCCGCGCCTACCTCTATAATGAAATCGCATGGTGTAAGCTCAAGCTTGCCCAATAGTCAAACGATTTAGCGTTCGACCATTTGCGAACACATCATGCCCGGGATGGCCCAGCCATCCCGGGCATGCTTTTTGAAAGGGTAGACCTTGGATATTATCCGCGTTGAGGGTGGCCACGCCATCGGAGGCTCCGTGCCCGTTTCGGGTGCCAAGAACTCCGCACTCAAACTCATGGCGGCAACGCTTCTGGCGCCGGGCAAGACGACGCTGCAGAACGTGCCCGATATTTCCGATGTCCACGTGATGGGCAAGGTGCTCAAGGGCATGGGCGCTACGATCGATGTTCTCGACGAGCACACGCTCGAGATTGATACCTCTCAGGTCGATTCTTGGGAGGCCCCCTACGAGCTCGTTGCCAAGATGCGTGCTTCCACCGCCGTGATGGGACCCCTGCTGGGTCGCTTCCATCGCGCCAAGATCGCCATGCCGGGCGGCTGCAACCTGGGTGCTCGCAAGATCGATATGCACATTCTTGGTCTTGAGGCCCTGGGCGTTGAGTTCGATACCGCCCACGGCTACATCAACGCTAATGCGCCCCAAGGTCTGCGCGGTACCACCGTCACGCTCGAGTTCGCCAGTGTCGGTGCGACCGAGAACCTCATTATGGCATCCGTGCGCGCGAAGGGCACCACGGTTATCGACAATGCCGCCCGCGAGCCCGAGATCGTCGATCTCGCCAACATGCTCAACGAGATGGGCGCCAAGATTGTTGGCGCCGGTACGCCCGTCGTGACTATCGAAGGCGTGGAAGAGCTCCATCCCGTTACCCACCGCGTGGTGGGCGACCGCATCGAGGCCGGTACCTTTATCGTTGCCGGTGCGTTGATGGCCGACGATCGCGGTGTCGATGTCACGGGCTTTTGCCCCATTCACTTGGGCATGGTGCTCAAGAAGATGGAACTCATGGGTATCGACTGCGAGCGCGTCGAGGATGGCGTTCATGTGAACCGTGCCGAGCGTATCAAGCCGGTCGACATCCAGACGCTTCCGTTCCCCGGTTTCCCGACCGACATGCAGGCGCAGATTATGGTGCTCTCCGCCCTTGCCGACGGCAGTTCCGTTATTACCGAAAACATCTTCGAGAATCGCTTTATGTTTGCCTCTGAGCTGGTGCGCATGGGTGCCGACATTCGTATCGAGAGCCATCATGCCATGATTCATGGCGTCAAGGGCTTCTCGGGTGCACAGGTTACCTCGCCCGATCTGCGCGGCGGAGCGGCCCTCGTCGTAGCGGGCTTGATCGCCGACGGGACGACCGAGGTTTCGGCTATCCATCACATCAAGCGCGGCTACGAGCAGTTTGTCGAAAAGCTGCAGGCGCTCGGTGCGCATGTCGAGCATGCTACCGTCCCCGATCCCGTCATCTACTAATACAGGTTGCCTATGTTTAATAAAAAGCCCCTCGCGGATACCACCACCCGAAGACCCTCAACTGGTGCGCAGGCCAAGATCTACAGTCGCGATAACGTGGCTCGCTATTCCGAGCGCGCTCGTCAACGTCGCCGTAGCCACACGATTCGTCACGTCGCGCTCATTGTCGTGCTTGGCGTGCTGCTGAGTGCCACTACCGCTGCCGGCCTGTGGTTTGCCACCATTATGGGCAAGCTCGGCGATTCTAATGTCATTACCGACAATCTGCGTCGGGTTCTGGTTGACACCGATGAGGCAAAGGATCCGTTCTACGTGCTGCTTCTTGGCACCGATGGCCGTCCGGGCGAGGATACGTATCGTGCCGACTCGATTATCCTGGCACGCATCGACCCCACGCAAAAGCAGGCGACGCTCATTTCCGTTCCGCGCGACACCAAGGTCGAGTACAAGGGCGAGACCATGAAGATCAACGCCTGCCATACCGTTGGCGGCGCCGAGGCCATGGTCGAGGCGGTCAACGAGCTGTGCGGTGTTCAGATTTCCCACTATGCCGAGGTCAGCTTCGACGGTATGCAGGCGCTGATTGATTCGGTTGGCGGTATCGACATTAACGCAACCGATGATGTTGACGACCCCGAGCACCTGGATATTAAGATTACCGCTGGCCAGCAGCATATGGACGGTGCCACCGCCCTTACCTATGCCCGCTGCCGCTACACCTATGCCGACGGCGATTACACGCGCATGCGCCACCAGCGTCAGGTGCTTGGCGCCCTTGCCAACCAGATTCTCAATAACTTCGATGCCACGAAGATCTTTGGCCTGGTTAATTCGCTGTCCGATATGCTCGTAACCGATATGAGCGTTCAGGATATCGTGGCTACGGTCAACGCCATGCGCGGTATGGATGTCGACGGTATCTACTCGGCCAACCTGCCCTCGTACGCCGACGACAGCACCATGATCGACGGTGTGAGCTACGTCTTTGTCTACGAGGACGAGCTCAAGGAAATGATGGAGCGCGTCGACGCCGGCAAGGACCCCAAGGGTCCCAACACCATGGGCCTTTCCGACGGTTCCAGCTCTACGATCGGCGACCTGAACAACAACACGTCTGACGACTACGCAAACGGTACCGCAACCTCATCGGTCAGCTCTGACGATTCCGATGACTCAAGCGATTCGAGCGATTCGGACTACTACGAAGAGCCCACCGGCGACGGCAACGGCTACGAAGCCAACTACTAGAGTTACGCGGTTTTACCAAACCGCGTAACCAGTTGACGCTGCAAACCCGCCAGAGCGGCAATCTGCCTTTCAACTTCGGCGGCATGATCAAAAGATCAATGCCACCTCGTTTCAAGGCACCTTGCTCGCTCTGGCGGGTTTTCGCTGTCGGTGCCAAAACATCGGCGTAACACTTGGCACATGGGTAGTCATTGGGGACGTTCTTAAACGACTGGTCAAAGGGGGCACTCTTGATGCACTTGGCACTTGGGGACGTTCCTTTTGTACCGGCAGTTTGGGACACTCCTTGCGTTAATAGGCTGGCGCGCGTCAACCTGTTCTCATTGCAGCAAAAAAATTGCCCCGTTCTTGGTTGAGGACGGGGCAATTCGTCTTTTGGACTTGTGCAGCCAGGCTTATGCAAAGCGGGCGACGAGCTCCTGGAGCACGTCGGTCATCTTGACGAGCGAACTGACCGGGACGAACTCGTTGACGCCGTGGTAGCAATAGCCGCCGGTGGAAAGGTTGGGGCAGGGCAGACCGCGGAACGACAGCTGGGCGCCGTCGGTGCCGCCACGAATCGGCAGCACTTGGGGCTCAACGCCGCAGGCAAGGTAGGCTTCCTTGGCAACATCAATAAGCTCGGGATAGTCACGAACGATCTCGGCCATATTTCGATACTGCTGCTTAATCTCGACCGTCACGCGCTCCTCACCCAGACGCTGGTTGAGCATCGAGGCGGCGGCATCAATAAGGTCGAGTTTCTGCTGGAACTTGGCGACGTCATGGTCGCGGACGATATAGCGCGCTGTGGCGTGATCGACGGTCGCAGATACACCCTCAAGGTGATAAAAGCCCTCGTAGCCTTCCGTATACTCCGGGCGCTGCGCGTAGGGGAGCAACGCGTTGAAGTCGCAGAACAGATTGCCTGCGTTGACCATACGGCCCTTAGCGTCGCCCGGGTGAATGGACTGGCCCTCAAAGCGGACGGTCGCCTCGGCGGCGTTAAAGCACTCCCACTCCAGCTCGCCGATGGGGCCGCCGTCGACCGTGTAGGCGTACTTGCAGCCAAAGGTAGCGATATCCAACAGCTCGGCTCCGTGGCCGATTTCCTCGTCAGGGCAGAAGCAAATGCCGAGTGCGGGATGGGGCAAAGAAGGGTCCTGAGCGATACGCGCGACAAGCGACATGATCTCGGCGACGCCTGCCTTGTCGTCCGCGCCCAGCAGCGTGGTGCCATCGCTGCAGACCAGGTCCTCACCCGCGAGGTCGTTCAGGGCGGGAAGCTTGGCGGTACTCATGGCAACGGGCTTACCGTCAACCGTGCCGCAGACCAGGTCGCCGCCTTCGTAGTGTACGATGTGCGGCTTCACGCCGGCGCCCGGTGCAACTTCGGTGGTATCGAGATGGGCGATCAGGCCCAGGGCGGGCTTGTCCTCAGCGCCCGCACTTGCGGGGATATGCGCGCAGACATAGGCGTGCTCGGTCACGTGGGCATCTTCCGCACCAAGCTCGCGCAGCTCTTCAGCCAGCACGTTGGCAAGGTCAAACTGAACGGCGCTCGAGGGTACCTGGTCGCAGTTTGCATCCTCGGACTGCGTGTTGATCTGGACGTAGCGCAAAAAGCGCTCGAGGACATCGGGGCTCGTGGTGGTGTTTTCCATAAAGACCGCTCCAATCTTGGTCGTCGTGTGCAACAAGAACTCTAGCACGGTATGCCACGGCATACCACGACGCTTGGATGGGGTAGAATCAGCCATTGAATGCAGAAGGGACGGAAGATCATGGATACGACAAATAGCTCGCGCGAACTACATCTGACGGTGGCGAACGAAGACTACTTGGAGTGCATGGTTCGCATTGAAAGCGAAGAGGGGGAAACCAACGGCGTGCGATCGGTCGACATCGCGCAGCGCCTTGGCGTCTCCAAGGCATCGGTCAATAAAGCGGTTTCGGCGCTCAAGGCATCCGAGCTTGTCGAGCAATCGCACTACGGCAAGGTGATCCTGACCGATCGCGGCCGCGAGGTTGGCACGGCTATCTGGTACCGTCATCGCCTCATCCGCACGTTTTTGGTTCAGGAGCTCGGTGTCGAATTTGAGCGAGCCGATTCCGAGGCCTGCATGATGGAGCATGCGCTATCCGAGGACACGATGAGCCGCTGGCTCGCCTATCTCGAAAAGCAGGGAATCAGCGTCGAGGAATAGCGGGATATATATGGATACGAGTTATTACAACCGCTTTGGTGCCGAGGAACTTACGCGCCGCTTGTCGAGCGAGACCTTGTTGGCGCAGGGCCCCATGGGCAGTGTTCTGTTGAGTGAGTACGATGCCGCCGACATTCCACCGGCGTTTTGGAATCTGGCAGAGCCGCAGACCGTTTCTCGTATCCATCGCTTGTATGTCGCCGCCGGCGCGCAGGTGCTCATTACCAACACCTTTCAGGCATCGAGCTATGCCCTCAAGCACGACCAGATTGCGCCGTCCGTGGCGGAGGTCAATCGCGGGGCCGTCGACGATGCCCGCCAGGCGCACCCTCAGCTGCTGCTAGGCTCGATGGGCCCGATCGGTATTGAGTGGTTTGCCGAGGACTCTGCCGAGTATCGTGAAATCCGAGGCATTGCGCGCGAACAGGCGCACGCCTTGCTCAATGCCGGCGTTGACGGTCTGCTGATCGAGACGGTGACGTCTATCCGAAATTTGCAGCCCATACTTGCCGGCGCTCGAGATGCCGCCGACGGCATGCCTGTTCTGGTGAGTTTTGTCGTTGACGATAAAGGCGACCTGTTGGGCGATGGCCTCAACATCGAGGCAGCCGTTTTGTACGCCGAAAAACACGGCGCAAACTCGGTTGGTGTTAATTGCTGTTCGCTTGCGGCCGCGAACACGGCGGTGCCCAGGATGGTTGCATCGGCGACTACTCCCGTCACGGTGCGTCCCAACGTAGGCGATCCGGTCCAGACTCAGGATGGCCCCGTATGGCACGAGAACCCCGAAGCTTTCGCGCGCGCATGCATCGAATGGAGACATGCCGGTGCCGCAATGGTGGGCAGTTGCTGTGGAACCACGGCAATCACTACGGCCGCGATGGCCGAGGCGCTCGATATATAAAGGGCAAAACCGCTCCATACGAGGCGTTTATTTATTGCTTGCATGTCCTCGGCAGCATTTGCCCAAATGGTGAATGCTGGTGCCGGCAGGTTGCCGAGTGCATGTTGCGGGTATACCCCATGCGTACCATGATCCAAACACTGTGAGGTGTCTGCGCGTGTGCGCGATAATTCATTTTGGAACTGACGGTTGGCGCGCTCGCGTCGATGAGGACTTCACTGCCGATAACGTTGCCCGTATCGCCGATGCCGTCGGCGAGTTGTGGCAAAAGACCAATCCGGGCAAAACGGTATATATAGGGTTCGACACCCGGCCCCTGGCACGCGAGTTCGCTGAGCTTGCGGCGGGCGTGCTAGCAGCGCACGGGCTAGACGCCGTGCTCGCTTCGCGACCTGTTCCGACCCCTGCCCTTACGTGGGCGGCGGCTTATGACGGTGAGGCGTGCGGCGCGCTCATGGTGACGGGGTCCCATCATCCGCAGGGCTATCTGTGCCTCAAGATTCGCATGGGTGACGGCTCAACCGTCAACCAGGATGTCATCGAAGAGCTCGAAGAGACCATGGCTCCCGAGCCAATGGGGATCGAGGGGCAATATCGCACCGCGGATATCATTCCTGACTATATGCAGGCGGTGGCATCGTTTGTCGATGCCGAAGCCATCCGCGCCGCGCACTTGCGCGTGGTTGTCGATCCCATGGGCGGCGCAGCCCAGGGCTATCTAGCCGACTTGCTGCGCGAGCTTGGCGTTGAGGTGCACGAGATTCACGCCGGGCAGGCGTCTGATCAAGAAGATATCTGCCCCGACCCCGTTGAGCCGTGGGTGGACGCTTGCGAGCGCACGGTTATCGAGGACGGAGCTTGCGCTGGCCTGGTGACCGACGGCGACGCCGACCGTATCGGCGCGGTTGACGAGCGCGGCAGATATATACATCCGCATCAGATCATGGCGCTCGTTTTGGGCGACTTGGTTCAATTTCGTAATTTGGAGGGGCGCGTCGTCGTCAATCTTTCGTGCTCGACGCTCGTGCGTCGCATTGCCGAGGCGCTTGGCTGCCGCGTGACCGTCAAACCAGTCGGTTTCAAATATATAGCGGCAGAGATGAAGAAGGGCGGCGTCCTCATAGGCGGCGAAGAAGCCGGTGGTATCGGCATCGCCGCGCATATGCCCGAGCGCGATGGAATCCTCGCCTGTCTGATTCTGTGTGAGCTTATGGCAAAGACGGACGCGCCTTTAGGCGTTCTGGTCGACCAACTCGAGGACAGTTTTGGTAAGACGAGTTACGGTCGACGCGATTTGCGCCTTGAGGCCGAAGATGCCGAAACGTTACGAACCCTGCTGCCGGGCGTAAACCCCAAGTCGATTTGTGGCAAGGCGCCGCAAAACGTTAGTCATATGGACGGCTTGCGTCTGTCATTTGAGGATGATACGTGGCTGCTGGTCCGTCCTAGCGGGACCGAACCAGTGGTGCGCGTCTACGCCGAGGGGTTCTCGGTGGAAGAACGTGATGAGTTGCTCGATGCTGGCTGTGCTTTAGCTAGGGGGACGTATCCGCTTTAACCATGAGACTGCCTTATATAAAGAGATGCTCGGCGAGCGGTAGTTAACGGCTGGCAAACGTTAGTCGGATCACAAGATGTGTAGGAAATGTGTATGCCCAGATTCCCGCCCCCGGGGCCCCTCCGGTCTGGCAATATATCTCCTTGCCGCGCGGC
>ERZ857785.1424-NODE-1424-length-26103-cov-21.115556_pt1 | contig 26103 bp, 20 predicted proteins | sample MGYA00519763_ERZ857785 | MGnify/ENA primary metagenome ERZ857785 (study PRJEB31778, sample SAMEA3449365) | human gut metagenome | biome: human gut; feature: human-associated habitat; material: faeces | place: United Kingdom | collected 2010/2012 ...
CCAAGAAGTTTTTCCGCCCGCAATTGCCCGACCTGCACGATCCGTTCCTGATGAAGGACATGGACATTGCAGTAGAACGTCTGAACAAGGCGATGGGAAAGAAAGAGCGTATTCTGATTTATGGAGATTATGATGTAGACGGTACTACTGCCGTAGCACTGGTCTACAAGTTTATTCAACAGTTCTATTCGAACATTGACTATTACATACCCGACCGCTACAACGAAGGGTATGGCATTTCTAAAAAAGGAGTTGACTATGCCTCAGAGACCGGCGTAGGATTGATCATCGTACTCGACTGCGGAATCAAAGCAGTGGAGGAAATAACGTATGCGAAAGAAAAGGGAATCGACTTTATCATCTGCGACCATCATGTGCCGGACGATATCCTCCCCCCTGCCGTCGCAATCCTGAATGCCAAACGCCTGGACAACACTTATCCATACACCCACCTTTCCGGTTGCGGAGTCGGTTTTAAGTTTATGCAGGCATTTGCTATCAACAATGGTATTGAATTTCATCATCTGATTCCATTGCTCGACCTCGTAGCGGTGAGCATTGCGTCGGACATCGTCCCGATCATGGGCGAAAACCGTATTCTCGCCTATCACGGTCTGAAGCAACTGAACAGCAACCCCAGCGTCGGCATGAAAGCCATCATCGATGTATGCGGACTCTCCGAAAAGGAGATCACCGTCAGCGATATCGTGTTCAAAATCGGACCACGTATCAACGCATCGGGACGCATCCAGAACGGTAAGGAAGCGGTGGACCTCCTCACAGAGAAGGACTTTTCTGCCGCACTGGAGAAAGCGGGACAGATCAATCAGTACAACGAAACCCGGAAAGACCTCGACAAGAGCATGACAGAAGAAGCTAACAATATTGTGGCCAATCTGGAAGGGCTATCCGAACGCCGTTCCATCGTGCTTTATAATGAGGAATGGCACAAAGGTGTCATCGGCATCGTAGCATCCCGTCTGACAGAAGTTTACTACCGCCCGGCAGTAGTACTCACACGGACGGATGATATGGCCACCGGTTCCGCACGTTCCGTCTCCGGATTTGATGTGTACAAAGCGATTGAACATTGCCGCGACCTGTTGGAGAACTTCGGCGGACATACCTATGCAGCGGGGTTATCCATGAAAGTGGAGAATGTGGAAGCCTTTACCCGACGATTTGAAGAATATGTGTCACAACATATTCTGCCGGAACAAACCAGCGCCGTCATCAATATAGATGCGGAGATCGACTTCAGAGACATCACATCGAAATTCTTCAATGACCTGAAGAAATTCAATCCTTTCGGTCCGGACAATATCAAACCGATCTTCTGTACGCATCACGTCTATGACTACGGAACCAGCAAAGTAGTGGGACGCGATCAGGAACATATCAAGCTGGAACTGGTTGACAACAAGTCGAATAACGTCATGAACGGCATCGCATTCGGACAGAGTTCTCATGTGCGCTATATCAAGACGAAGCGTTCATTCGACATCTGCTATACGATCGAGGAGAACACGCACAAGCGTGGCGAAGTTCAACTTCAAATCGAGGATATAAAGCCGATTGAATAAGTATCAGGAGATATTAAAGCAATATTGGGGATATGACTCCTTCCGCGACTTGCAGGAGGAGATCATCACCAGTATCGGCGAAGGCAAAGACACACTGGGACTGATGCCTACTGGAGGCGGTAAGTCTATTACATTTCAAGTGCCCGCTCTCGCCCAAGAGGGCATTTGTATCGTCATCACCCCGCTTATCGCCCTGATGAAAGATCAAGTGCAGAATCTGCGGAAGCGGGAAATCAAAGCTCTTGCCATCTATTCGGGCATGACGCGGCAGGAAATACTTACCGCACTCGAAAACTGCATCTTCGGCAATTACAAATTCCTTTATATTTCTCCGGAACGGCTGGATACGGAAATATTCCGCACCAAGTTGCGTTCGATGAAAGTCTCCATGATTACGGTAGACGAAAGCCACTGTATCTCACAATGGGGATACGACTTCCGCCCGGCATATCTGAAAATTGCAGAGATACGGGAACTATTGCCGGAAGTTCCGGTACTGGCACTGACAGCTACGGCCACTCCGGAAGTCGTAACAGATATTCAGGCCCGTCTGAAATTCCGGGAAGGAAATGTCTTCCGCATGAGCTTTGAACGGAAGAATCTGGCATATATCGTGCGCAAAACCGACAATAAAACGAAAGAAATCCTGTATATCCTGCAACGAATATCGGGCAGTGCCATCATCTATGTCCGCAACAGACGCCGCACCAAAGAAATCACCGAACTGCTGATGAACGAAGGTATAACCGCCGACTTCTATCATGCAGGGCTGGACAATGCCGTCAAAGACCTCCGGCAGAAACGCTGGCAAAGCGGAGAAGTCCGCGTCATGGTGGCAACCAATGCCTTCGGCATGGGTATCGACAAGCCGGATGTCCGCATCGTGCTGCATCTCGACCTGCCCGATTCTCCCGAAGCCTACTTTCAGGAAGCCGGACGTGCCGGAAGAGACGGAGAGAAAGCCTATGCCGTCATCCTGTACTCCAAATCGGACAAGACAACACTCCATAAACGAGTGGTCGACACCTTCCCCGACAAGGAGTACATTCTGAATGTCTACGAACATCTCCAGTACTATTACCAAATGGCGATGGGCGACGGTTTTCAATGTATCCGCGAATTCAATCTGGAAGAGTTCTGCCGGAAGTTCAAATACTTTCCGGTGCCGGTAGACAGTGCCTTGAAAATACTGACTCAGGCAGGCTATCTGGAATACACGGACGAACAGGATAATTCATCACGGATTCTCTTTACCATCCGTCGGGACGAACTATACAAGTTGCGGGAGATGGGAAAGGAGGCGGAAGCTCTGATACAGAGTATTCTTCGCTCATACACAGGAGTTTTCACCGATTATGCCTACATCAGCGAAGAGTCTCTTGCCATCCGCACCGGACTGACACGCCAGCAAATCTATAATATATTGGTGACGTTAACCAAACGCCGCATCGTGGACTACATTCCCCGCAAAAAGACACCTTATATTATATATACGCGCGAACGACTGGAATTACGTTTCCTGCATATCCCCCCCAGCGTCTACGAAGAGCGCAAAGCACGCTATGAAGCACGCATCAAGGCAATGGAAGAATACGTCACCACCGAAAACATATGCCGGAGCCGGATGCTTCTCCGCTACTTCGGAGAGAAAAACGAACACAACTGCGGGCAATGCGATGTCTGCCTCAGCAAGCGTGCCACCGACAACTTATCCGAGAAATCTTACGAAGAAGTGAAAAGGCAAATACTCAACTTACTCAGCCACAGCCCTCTCACTCCTGCCGAAACAGCCGATCAGATAAAGGCGGAAAAAGAGGATATCGGACAAGTAATCCGATATTTATTGGACGAAGGCGAGCTGAAGATGCAGGACGGAATGCTACATATTTCAAAATAAGTTATTACATTTGCAGATAAACTCTAAAACAACACTATCATGCCGAACTTTTTTAAGTCTTTTTTCTCCGGTAAGTCCGAAACTCCGGAGAGTGAAAAACAGAAAAACGATCAGAAAAACTTCGAGATATTCAAATATGACGGCTTGCGTGCACAACGCATGGGACGTCCGGATTATGCCATAAAGTGCTTTACCGAGGCGCTTGCCATCGAAGAGGATTTCGAAACGATGGGCTATCTCAGCCAACTTTACATCCCGATGGGAGAAACCGAAAAAGCCCGCGAACTTCTGGAGAAAATGGCAGTAATGGAACCTCATGTGACCAGCACATTCCTCACACTGGCCAATGTCTGCTACATCCAGGAAGATTACAAAGCAATGGAAGAGGCTGCCGGCAAAGCAATCGCCATCGAAGAAGGAAATGCAGTCGCACACTTCCTGCTCGGAAAAGCCCGCAAAGGACAGGATGACGAAATCATGACCATCGCTCATCTGACGAAAGCCATCACTCTGAAAGACGACTTCATCGAAGCCCGTCTGATGCGTGCGGAAGCTCTGCTGAAAATGAAGCAATACAAGGAAACAATGGAAGACATAGACGCCGTACTCGCCCAGAATCCGGAAGAAGAGACCGCCATCCTGCTGCGTGGCAAGGTGAAAGAAGCCAACGGACAGGAAGAAGAAGCGGAAACGGACTACAAGTTCGTAACGGAAATAAACCCATTCAACGAACAAGCCTATCTCTATCTGGGACAGCTTTATATCAATCAGAAGAAACTGGCGGAAGCAATCGCCCTGTTTGACGAAGCCATCGAGTTGAACCCGAACTTCGCCGAAGCCTATAAAGAACGCGGACGCGCCAAACTACTGAACGGTGATAAAGACGGTTCCGTAGAAGACATGAAGAAGTCACTGGAGCTGAATCCAAAAGACGAAGCTAGTCTGAACGGAGAATTCAAGAACCTGGGACCGAAACCGGAAGCACTCCCGGGAATCTTCTAGGCAGACGGCGGTATATACTCATTTTTAACTGAAACATTACTGTCATATCAGGTGACCTTTTCATCTTTTTTAGAGAAGAAAACAAAAAAAGTATCGCTTTTTGTTTGCATCTAACAGAAAATTATTACTTTTGCCCCAGAATTAGAAACCAAAGCAGAAACAAAGATTCGTATGAAATCATTTTCTTATGCATATTACTTCTTTTTTTACTTTTACTTTAGCCAGAAAGTAGAGCGGGAGTTTGTATGTATCAAGTGACAGTGATGCTTAAGGACTGAATAGAGAAATCAATCATATGAATCCCGCTCCAATATGGACGCGGGATTTTTTTATATAATATATTTAGAACAATGAAAAAGATAGCAATTCAAGGAACACTCGGCTCATATCATGATATCGCCGCACACAAGTACTTCGAGGGAGAAGAAATAGAGTTAATCTGTTGTGCCAACTTCGAAGACGTGTTTACTTCGATACGGAAAGACAGCCAGGTCATCGGAATGCTAGCCATCGAAAATACGATAGCGGGAAGCCTGCTGCACAACAATGAACTGTTGAGACAAAGCGGTACGCAGATTATCGGCGAATACAAGCTGCGCATCTCACATAGCTTCGTCTGCCTGCCCGAAGAAAGCTGGGAAGACCTGACAGAAGTCAACTCCCACCCTATCGCCCTGATGCAATGCCGTGATTTTCTGAATCAGCATCCGCAACTCAAAGTAGTGGAAGGAGAAGATACGGCACGCAGCGCGGAAATCATCAAGAAAGAAAACCTGAAAGGGCATGCAGCCATTTGCTCGAAAACGGCGGCAGAACGCTACGGAATGAAAGTGCTCCAAGAAGGCATCGAAACCAACAAGCACAACTTCACCCGTTTTCTGGTAGTTGCCGATCCGTGGCAAGTGGACGAACTCCGCCAGCATCACGCAAAGGCGACCAACAAGGCAAGCATGGTATTCACATTGCCACACACAGAAGGAAGCCTGTCGCAAGTATTATCCATTCTTTCGTTCTACAACATCAATCTGACAAAGATACAATCGCTGCCGATCATCGGACGGGAATGGGAATACCAGTTTTACGTCGATGTATCTTTCAATGATTATCTGAGATATAAACAATCTATAGCAGCAATTACTCCATTAACCAAAGAACTTAAAATATTAGGCGAATATGCAGAAGGAAAGTCAAACGTATAAAATCGCTCCTGCCGAAAGACTGGCAAGTGTCAGCGAATACTACTTCTCAAAGAAGCTGAAAGAGGTAGCACAAATGAATGCAGAAGGGAAAGATGTTATCAGTCTGGGTATCGGAAGTCCCGATATGCCTCCTTCAAAGGTTACCATCGAAACATTGTGCAACAATGCTCACGATCCCAACGGACACGGTTACCAACCATATGTGGGCATACCGGAACTCCGTAAAGGTTTCGCAGCCTGGTATCAACGCTGGTATGGAGTGGAACTGAATCCGAATACGGAAATACAGCCGCTGATCGGTTCCAAAGAAGGTATCCTTCACGTCACGCTGGCTTTTGTCAATCCGGGCGAACAAGTACTGGTGCCGAATCCGGGATACCCCACCTATACTTCTTTGAGTAAAATACTCGGTGCGGAAGTAATCAGCTACGACCTGAAAGAAGAAGACGGCTGGATGCCCGATTTCGAAGCATTGGAAAAGATGGACCTGAGCCGCGTGAAACTAATGTGGACCAACTATCCGAATATGCCGACAGGAGCCAACGCTACTCCGGAACTCTACGAACGTCTGGTAGACTTCGCACGCCGCAAGAATATCGTCATCGTGAATGACAACCCGTACAGCTTTATCCTGAACGAAAAGCCGATCAGTATTCTCAGCGTACCGGGAGCCAAAGAGTGCTGCATCGAATTCAACTCCATGAGCAAGAGCCACAATATGCCGGGATGGCGTATCGGAATGCTGGCTTCGAATGCCGAATTCGTACAATGGATACTGAAAGTAAAAAGCAATATCGACAGCGGTATGTTCCGTGCCATGCAACTGGCAGCCGCCACAGCTCTGGAAGCCGAAGCGGACTGGTACGAAGGTAACAACCACAACTATCGCGGCCGTCGCCATCTGGCCGGCGAAATCATGAAAACACTGGGGTGTACCTACGACGAAAACCAGGTGGGTATGTTCCTTTGGGGAAAGATTCCCGCTTCGTGCAAGGATGTAGAAGAACTGACCGAAAAAGTATTGCACCAGGCAAGGGTATTTATCACGCCGGGATTCATCTTTGGCAGCAACGGAGCAAGGTTTATCCGTATTTCCCTTTGTTGCAAGGATGCCAAACTGGCGGAAGCATTGGAAAGAATCAAGAAGCTTTCTTAAAAAGAAAAGACCGATAAAAGTAAATCAGCGGCAGACCAGGAAACGCCTGCCCGAAAGAGTAAGAACAAGAATAAAATAAAAACAATAAGAATATGGAACTCGAATCAATTTTATTACCGGGCATCGAAGCCAAAAGACCGATTGTTATCGCCGGCCCGTGTAGCGCAGAGACTGAAGAACAAGTAATGGAAACCGCCAAACAACTGGCAGCCAAAGGACAAAAGATATACCGTGCCGGTATCTGGAAACCGCGTACCAAACCGGGAGGTTTCGAAGGAATCGGTGTGGAAGGACTTGCCTGGCTGAAGGAAGTGAAGAAAGAAACAGGTATGTATGTTTCTACCGAAGTAGCGACTGCCAAACACGTTTACGAATGTCTGAAAGCAGGAATCGACATCCTTTGGGTAGGCGCACGTACCACAGCCAATCCTTTCGCCGTACAGGAAATTGCCGACGCATTGAAAGGGGTCGACATCCCCGTGCTGGTAAAAAATCCGGTAAACCCAGACCTGGAATTGTGGATCGGTGCACTGGAACGTATCCACAACGCAGGCTTGAAACGTTTGGGAGCTATCCACCGTGGTTTCAGCAGCTACGACAAAAAGATATACCGCAACCTTCCGCAATGGCACATTCCTATCGAACTGCGTCGCCGTCTGCCTAACCTGCCGATTTTCTGTGACCCGAGTCACATCGGAGGAAAACGCGAACTGGTTGCCCCGCTCTGCCAGCAGGCAATGGACCTGAACTTCGATGGTCTGATCGTGGAAAGTCACTGCAATCCGGACTGTGCGTGGAGCGACGCTTCTCAACAGGTAACGCCCGATGTACTCGACTACATCCTCAACTTATTGGTGATCCGTACCGAAACCCAGACGACAGAAAGCCTGAGCCAACTGCGTAAGCAAATCGACGAATGCGACGATAACATCATCCAGGAACTGGCTAAAAGAATGCGCGTAGCACGTGAGATCGGTACTTACAAAAAAGAACACGGAATCACCGTTCTTCAAGCAGGACGCTACAATGAAATCCTGGAAAAGCGCGGTGCGCAAGGAGAACAATGCGGTATGAGCGCAGACTTTATGAAGCTGATCTTCGAAGCAATCCACGAAGAGTCTGTCCGCCAGCAGATAGAGATTATTAATAAATAAAAAGCCCAAAAGAACTCAAAAATCAAATGGAAACTAACAAATAAGTCAGCAGTAACACAACTGAGACCGACTAGAAAGTCGGTAGTATCTTAACTCTCCTCCTTCTGGAAGGAGGAGAATAAAGATAGAATCGACTTGTTAGTCACCCCAATGTGAGATACTATTAACTTTTAGAGATACTATTGACTTTTGAGAAACTCCCCAATAATAATAGATATGAGAATATTAATCCTCGGAGCCGGTAAAATGGGTTCCTTCTTTACGGATATACTGAGTTTTCAGCACGAGACGGCCGTGTTTGACGTCAACCCGCACCAGTTGCGTTTCGTGTATAACACGTATCGTTTCACCACACTGGAGGAAATCAAAGAATTCGAACCCGAACTGGTCATCAATGCCGTCACCGTAAAATACACGCTGGATGCTTTCCGCAAGGTATTGCCTGTGCTGCCCAAAGACTGTATCATCAGTGACATCGCTTCCGTAAAGACAGGACTGAAGAAGTTCTACGAAGAAAGCGGATTCCGCTACGTTTCCAGTCACCCTATGTTCGGACCGACATTTGCCAGTCTCAGCAATCTGAGCAGCGAGAATGCGATTATCATCAGCGAAGGAGATCATTTGGGAAAGATTTTCTTCAAAGACCTTTACCAGACGCTGCGCCTGAACATCTTCGAATATACGTTCGACGAACATGATGAAACGGTGGCATACTCGCTCTCCATCCCATTCGTTTCGACTTTCGTATTTGCTGCCGTGATGAAGCATCAGGAAGCTCCGGGAACGACTTTCAAGAAGCACATGGCTATCGCAAAGGGGCTGCTGAGCGAAGATGACTACCTGCTGCAGGAAATCTTGTTCAACCCACGCACCCCGGGACAAGTGGCCAATATCCGTACAGAGCTGAAGAATCTTCTCGAAATCATCGAAAAGAAAGATGCAGAAGGTATGAAAGCCTACCTCACCAAGATTCGGGAAAAGATCAAGTAAATCATCCTCTCCTTCGATAAGATTTAACCATCCCCTGCAAAAAAGTTCTTTGCAGGGGATTTTTTTATATGTACCTTTGTATCCGCAAAAACGGAATCACAGGAGAAAAGAAGAATGATAGATCAAGTTACCATAGACCGAATTTTAGATGCCGCACAGATTGTAGATGTAGTGTCTGAGTTTGTCACCCTGCGCAAACGCGGAGTGAACTATGTAGGTCTGTGCCCGTTCCACAACGAAAAGACTCCGTCATTCAGCGTCTCCCCTGCCAAAGGACTTTGCAAGTGTTTCAGCTGCGGTAAGGGCGGAAACTCGGTCCACTTCATCATGGAGCACGAACAGATGTCGTATTACGAGGCACTGAAATATCTCGCCAAGAAATACAACATCGAAATCAAAGAACGGGAGCTGACCAATGAAGAGAAACAGGCGCAGACAACGCGCGAAAGTATGTTCATTGTCAACAACTTCGCCCGCGATTACTTTCAGAATATCTTAAAGAATCATGTGGACGGCCGCAGCATCGGTCTGGCTTATTTCCGTCAGCGTGGATTTCGTGATGACATCATTGAGAAATTCCAGTTGGGTTACTGTACGGAAAGCCATGATGCCATGTCACAAGAAGCATTGCGCAAAGGCTACAAGAAAGAATTCCTGGTGAAAACGGGAATCTGCTACGAAACGGATGACCACCGTCTTCGTGACCGCTTCTGGGGACGTGTGATTTTCCCCGTTCATACCCTTTCCGGAAAGGTGGTCGCCTTCGGCGGACGTGTGCTCAGCACCGCCACCAAAGGGGTAAAGGTGAAATATGTCAACTCTCCCGAGTCGGAAATTTACCACAAGAGTAACGAGCTATATGGAATCTATTTTGCCAAACAGGCGATTGTCAGGCAGGACAGATGTTTCCTTGTGGAAGGATACACGGACGTTATCTCCATGCACCAGTCGGGCATAGAAAACGTAGTCGCTTCATCGGGCACCGCATTGACGCCGGGACAGATTCGTCTGATCCACCGTTTCACCAATAACATTACCGTACTCTATGACGGTGACGTAGCCGGTATCAAAGCCTCTATCCGCGGAATCGATATGCTGCTGGAAGAAGGCATGAACATCAAAGTATGCCTGCTTCCGGACGGAGACGACCCGGACTCCTTCGCCCGCAAACATAATTCGGAAGAATTCCAGGCATTCATCCGTGAGCACGAGAAAGATTTCATCCGCTTCAAGACCGACCTTCTGATGGAAGACGCGGGAAGAGATCCGATCAAACGCGCGGAACTGATTTCGAATATCGTACGAAGCATTTCCGTCATACCGGAAGCCATTATACGGGATGTCTACATCAAAGAATGCAGCCAACATCTGCGCATCGAAGAAAAACTGCTGGTAGCGGAAGTCGCCAAATTAAGAGAGGCGCAGGCTGAAAAAGCCAATCGTCCCAGCTATAATCATTCATCTTCAACAACCGGAGATACTTCCGGCACACCGGCTTATTCCGGTGCTCCGACTTATTCTACTCCATCAAGTCCCTACGCCAATGCAGGAATGCCACCGGAACCCGAATATGATGACGATGGCAATATCGTATCTTTCGCAGATCCGATGTCCGCTGCTACAGGAGGTGCAGCAGGATTTCCTCCCGGCAATGCACCTGCCTCCACTACGGATACCACTGTTCCCGGAGATTCTTATACCTCCTTTATTCCGCAGGAAGGAAAAGAAGGTCAGGAGTTCTATAAGTTTGAGCGATTGATCCTGCAGGCAGTAGTCCGTTATGGTGAAAAAGTGATGTGCAACCTTACCGACGAAGAAGGAAATGAAATTCCGGTAACCGTTATCGAATATGTGGTGAATGATCTGAAGGAAGACGACCTGGCTTTCCATAATCCGTTGCACCGACAGATTCTGACAGAAGCCGCCACGCATATACACGATGCCGGTTTTATCGCGGAACGCTATTTCCTGGCACATCCCGACCAGACCATCAGCCGGTTGAGCGTGGACTTGATCAATGTACGTTATCAGCTAAGTAAATATCACTCGAAATCACAGAAGATCGTGACAGATGAAGAACGGCTGTACGAACTCGTCCCGATGTTGATGATCAACTTCAAGTATGCGATTGTCACGGAAGAACTGAAACATATGCTTTATGCCCTGCAAGATCCGGCACTCGCTCATGACAATGAGAAATGTAATTCGCTGATGCAGCGTTACAATGAGATGCGGGAAGTGCAAAGTCTGATGGCGAAGCGCCTGGGCGACCGCGTTGTATTACGCTAAATTTCTCATCGGTGCCGAGACACCCCTTCATCGGTACCGGAGGCAATCCTCATTGACGGGGAACTACATCGTCCACATTTTGTAAAGCGTATTACACCCTGCCGTGCTGAATCAGATTCATAAACTCTTCGCGAGTCTTGGCTTGATTGAAAGCTCCTGTAAAGTCTGAAGTAGTAGTAATAGAATTTTGTTTTTCTACGCCGCGCATCTGCATACACATATGCTTTGCCTCCACTACCACCATCACTCCCAATGGGTTCAGTGTCTCCTGGATACAATCTTTGATTTGCAGCGTCATGCGTTCCTGCACTTGCAGGCGATGGGAAAAGATATCGACTACCCGGGCAATCTTGCTCAATCCCGTGATATAGCCGTTAGGGATATATGCCACATGTGCTTTTCCGTAGAACGGCAACATATGGTGTTCGCAGAGAGAGAAGAAATCAATGTCTTTCACTATCACCATCTGACTGTATTCTTCCTGAAACTTAGCCGAACGCAACACTTCATGAGGGTCCATGTGATAACCTTTTGTCAGACTCAGCATAGCCTTCGCAACACGTTCGGGGGTCTTCAGCAAACCTTCCCTTCCGGCATCTTCACCCAACAAAGTAATAATACTGTGATAATGACTTTTCAACTCCTCCAGATTCGGAGAGACAATTTCTTCTTTTTCTAACATGATACAATTATAAAGGAATATTGATCTGGTCTTTGACGATAGAGACCTCTTTGAATACACCGGTTGCCTTGAGTTTACGCATCATCGCGTCCGCCTCTTCAATGCTCCGGAAATCACCCACACGACAAAGCCAGCGGGGAGGATTGAACGAAGTGTAAATCGTCAGTTCGGGGAAATACTCTTTGATGCGGGAAGCTACACGATAAGCATCATTCTTTGCCTCACGGGTATTATTACCGGCATACGCCTGTATTCTGAATCCGGCTGCCTTCAACACTTTCTGTTCGCCCATAGAAGGACGTTCCACGCCTATCAATGCCTCTATCTTAGGGTCTTGATGAATCGTCACCTTTCCCTGTCCCGGCACTGTACGTTCCAGACTCTTGATGATGTTCTGCGCCTGTGCACCAACAGCGGTAAAAGCCAGCATCCATAAAAGTAAACCTAGTTTTCTCATTCGATAAAAGTTTAATTTCAGGAAGTGGCTAAAAAGTCGATACTATCTGCAATTCCCCTCCTTCTGGAAGGAGGAGAGTTTAGAGTTACTATCTACTTTTTAGTCAGTTCCCGAAAGATATTCTAATTATGCATTGAACGCATCGATGATACCCTTGAAGTCAGAAACTTTCAGAGCAGCACCACCAATCAGTCCACCGTCTACGTCGGGGTTAGAGAACAGTTCTTTAGCGTTAGAAGGCTTGCAGCTACCACCGTAAAGGATAGAAGTGTTGTCAGCGATTTCCTTGCCATACTTGTCAGCTACGATTGAACGGATGAAAGCGTGGATTTCCTGAGCTTGCTCGGGAGAAGCTGTTTTACCTGTACCGATAGCCCAAACCGGTTCGTAAGCAAGGATGATCTTAGAGAAGTCTTCAGCAGACAGAGAGAATACAGATTCCATCTGAGCAGCTACTACTTCGTTCTGCTTGTTAGCTTCGCGTTCTTCCAGCACTTCACCGATACAGAAGATCGGAGTCAGACCGTTAGCCAGAGCCAATTTTACTTTTTCTTCGAGGATAGCAACAGTTTCACCGTAGTAAGCACGACGTTCTGAGTGACCCAGGATTACATATTTTGCACCTGTAGAAGCTACCATTTCAGCAGAAACTTCACCTGTATATGCACCGGATGCCTTGTCTGCACAGTTTTCAGCACCTACACCGATCTTAGCAGCGTCTACCAACGGAGTTACAGATGCCAGGTGAATAAACGGAGTACAGATGATTACATCACAGTTAGGCTTTTCGTTAGCCAATGCTTCGTTCAATTCTTTAGCCAAAGCGATACCCTCTTGAAGGGTTTTGTTCATTTTCCAGTTTCCTGCAACAATGTTCTTTCTCATTTTGTTTTTTATTTAAAGGGTTAATAAATCCATTTCCATTCTTTATATCAAAGCCGGACAATCAGTCTCGGTAGTATCTCCACTCTCCTCCTTCCGGAAGATGAAGATAGTATCAATTTATCAATCATCACTGCCATCAGTAACCGGCTCCTCTTCTTTTTGTTCTTCACCAACCTTCGGAACGATGTTTTGCACTTCACTCTTTTGCTTCTTAGCTTCCGCAGCTTTTCTGGTATTTCTCCTTTCCCTACGACGAACGACCAACACATCTACTCCAAGCACCAGCAGTAATGGAATAACGAACCACAAGAACACAAAGCCAACCGTATGCACATCATTACCGACCTTCTGTTGTCCTAACGGCAGATTCTCCAGTTTGTCGGTCAGTACGTATTCATCCGGGATATCCTCGTCACTCCATTTGTTCAGAATAGTCCCATTCTTAATCAGCATCAATCCCGGGTTAGAGCGAATCATCGTCTTCAGTGTAATATCATCCATTTGGCAGAAAGGGTATTCCGCCCCGGTCTTATCCTTCCACAGTTCTATCTGCTCCTCCGGTGAAGAAGTGAGGCAATAAAACTTATAGCCATGCTCCACCGAGTAATCATAGACTTCATTAATCAAGTCTATATTACTGTCATCCGCTTCTTCAATCCGGTGGGCGACCAACAGGAATGTGTACCCCATATCAGTCAGTACATCTTCCGTGATGTCCTCTCCCGTATTCAGTTCTATCATAGAGAAATCATGAATAGCCGGCTCGTATCCTTTTTCTTTGAGTACAGTGTGTGTATCAACAAATGTCCATGTGCTATCCGGATAATTCTCCAGTGTAAATTCTTTCTTTTCTCCGTTCTTCTCCAAAATAAAGACACTTTCATATACACTCGGTTTCGCTCCTTCCGGCATCGTCATTCCTTCCAGTATATTCTTTCCTACCTTGTAGGGACGGAAGTCCAATACCGGCAAACGGTCAAGACAATAGAACGACAACGTAAACACAAAAAACAGCGTGTACAGAGAAACAAGCCATTCCATTTTTTGACTGATAAAGCGGACCAACATCTTCCTGCCTTTGAACGCTCCGATTGCAGCAAGCAACAAGAGTACGTTCTTGATAAATGTCTCCCAATTAGTCAGCACCCAAGCATCTCCAAAACACCCGCAGTCGGACACCGGATTGAAGATTGCCAGATACAATGTCAACGGTGTCATAAAACTCATCAACATCAACGCCAACGTGGAAGCCACTGTTCTCCGGACACCAAAGAACAAAAAGATACCGATTGAAAACTCTATGGCAGATAATGCGATACCTCCCAATAACGGGAAGAATGAAGGAAACCAGGAAGCCATTCCGAATGCAGCCAGATAGTCCTGTATCTTGTACTGGAATCCCAGTGGATCTACTGCCTTTACAAATCCGGAAAAGATAAATGCAGCCGCCAAAATAAAGCGACTGATATTCGCTATTACCTCCTGAATGATATGTAAATTCTTAACCTTCAAATTCTATCTTAATCAATCCGAATACAGAGTAATTAATCATATCCATGTAATTGGCGTCGATTCCTTCGGACACCAACGTGTTGCCAGACAGACTTTCGATCTGCTTGGTACGGTATATTTTCATTAAAATCAAGTCTGTGTAAGAACTGATACGCATACTGCGCCATGCCTCGTCATAGTCGTGGTTCTTGGCAAGCATCAGTTCCAGAGCCTCTTTGACATATTTATCATACAAAGCCAACGCTTCTTCAATGCTGATGTCGGCAGACTCGGCATACCCCAGTTCCAACTGAATAAGCCCTATAATACCGTAATTGACAATCGCAATAAACTCGGAACGAATTCCCTCGTCAACCAAAGTTACACCTTTTGTTTCAATACTACGAATCCGGTTGGCTTTGATAAAAATCTGGTCAGTCACCGAAGCCGGACGCAGAATACGCCATGCAGGCCCGTAATCGTGCAGCTTCTTGGAATATAAGTCACGGCAAATAGCGATGACATGTTCAAATTGTTGCTTGGTATCTTTCATTTTCTTCCAAATAGTGCGCAAAGGTAACAATAATTAAGTGAAAACAGAAAGAGGGCACTCTAAATTATATTAAAGTGCCCTCTTCTAAAGGTATTGTTGTATTACTGTTTTATAAGCAATGCTGTTTATGAACAGCGCAAAACTTGCCCGATGCGCAAAGTTGTAGTCGGTTTGATACGATTCAACTTACAAAGTGTACTGACTGATACACCACGCAACTTGGCAATACGCGACAAAGTATCACCACTCTTAACTTTATGATAGCGGATTGTACCGTCAGCCACTTGCGTGTCATGAGAACCGGCACGTTTCGACGAACCTTGAGTCCTCCTGAACGTATAGGTATCGGCTACGATATCTTGTTTCGGAAAGTCGAACATATAAATAGGATTGATTGCGATTCCGAGGAAACGGGTTTCAAAATGAAGATGAGAACCGGTTGAGCGTCCGGTATTACCACCTAATCCGATTACTTCACCGGCCTTGACCAGCTGATTTTCTTCAACTAGTTGTTTGGACAAGTGTCCGTATACAGTTTCCAATCCATTATCATGACGGATAACGACATACTTACCATATCCTCTGCGCTCATATTTCACAATACGCACTTTACCGTCGAAAGCTGCTACAATAGTATCACCGATATTTACTTTCAAGTCCAGACCGTTGTGCATTCTTCTCCAACGGGGACCGAAAGGCGAAGTGATTTTCGTGCTGGGAGTCGGCATGTGGAAACCTGTCAGGTCGATCGTGTAAGTATCAGGGATAATAGCGTTTCCGTAAGCGTGTACATACTGGTTGTTCCAGTTTGGATAGAGACTTAGGGCGGGATATTCCGACTGTTCGGCACGGATTTGCTTTTGCAATGCCAAAGAGTCTACTGTTTTTAATTTCTTGTCTATCGGTGCTTGACGAGCAATCAGGTCTTGTGAGAAAGAGCTCAAACTAACCATAGTCGCAACAGCTACCAATCCTGTTTTAATAATACAATTGAAATTCATTCGTTCTTTGTCAATTCAATTAATATTCGTCATTTGCATACAGGTAGTCAAATGTCGCCTGTTTGTAATCGAATATTTCTTCCGGTTTAAAAAATCTCGTTAACTCGATAGCTGCGGTCTCCGGAGAATCAGAAGCATGAACTATATTTTCCTGAAAGCTCATACTGTAATCCCCACGAATAGTTCCCGGGGCAGCCAGACGTCCATTTGTCGGACCCGCCAACATACGGACAGTTTGAATAGCATCCACACCTTCGAAACAACAAACAATGACAGGAGCTGTCATCATCGAATCTTTCACACGCTGAAAGAAGGATTTGCCGCTAAGGTGGGCATAATGTTCGCTCAACAATTCATCAGTCAGTTGCATCATCTTCATGCCAGCCAACCGTAATCCTTTACGCTCAAAGCGATGAGTAATCTCACCAACCAATCCCCGTTGAAGGGTACACGGTTTTAAAATGACCAGCGTTTTTTCAAGCATAATACTCGACTTTGCAAATGGTTAAACAATACATTTACTAAAAAAATTCTTCCAAAGATAGTGTTTTCCTACGAAATGGCAAGGAAGTTATTAACTATTTTTCAGATGCTTAGAACGAAAAGGAAGAGGAATCAGGTCGTTAAACTCCTATAAATAGGGAGAATAGAGCCGAAATATGTTTTGCAACACATTTACGCAAATAAACTGCATGTTTAACCGTTTTTCAGCTTATGGCAGCCCAGTTAACATTCGTTTTCCGTAAGGCTTTAAGCTGTCGCCATAAGATTTCGTTCTCCGGACTTTGTGCTGCAGGGTCTTGTTCTACAATACTTTCAGCTATAGCACGAACGTATTGCAACAGTTGACCGTCGCGGACAATATCCGCAATCTTCAAATCGAAAGCGATACCGCTTTGCTGTGTACCTTCAAGATCACCGGGACCACGCAGTTTCAAATCGGCCTCCGCTATTTCAAAACCATCATTAGTGCGCACCATGATTTCCAATCGTTTCCGGGTATCCTCCGTCAACTTGTAATTCGTCACCAGAATACAATAAGACTGTTCTGCTCCACGCCCTACCCGACCGCGCAACTGATGTAACTGTGATAACCCGAAACGTTCTGCATTTTCAATAATCATAACCGAAGCATTCGGAACGTTCACTCCCACCTCAATGACAGTAGTAGCCACCATAATCTGCGCTTTACCCGAAACAAAAAGCTGCATTTGCTCATCCTTCTCGGCTGGTTTCATTTTACCATGCACTTTACAAACCGTGCATTCCGGAAACTCTTCCAAAATATGTTGGTACCCTTCTTCAAGATTCTTTAAATCAATCTTTTCGCTCTCTTTAATCAACGGATAGACAATATAAACCTGGCGTCCTTCGTCGATCTGCTTACGCACCGAACGATACATGCTTTCCCGGCGATTGTCGAATTGATGGATGGTAGTAATCGGTTTTCTTCCGGGCGGAAGTTCATCGATAACAGACACGTCCAAGTCACCGTACAAAGTCATCGCCAACGTACGGGGAATGGGAGTGGCAGTCATTACAAGCACATGCGGAGGTTGAACATTCTTACTCCAAAGACGGGCACGTTGAGCCACGCCAAAACGATGTTGTTCGTCAATCACAACGAAGCCTAAAGAAGAGAAATTGACAGTATCTTCAATAACAGCATGTGTTCCTATTAATATCTGCACATCTCCTGTCAGCAATCCGGCCAGAATTGCTTCTCTCCTTTTTCCTTTAATAGAACCTGTCAGTAGCTCAACACGAATATCCATGCCCAAAAGCAGTTCCTTGATGGTTTCGTAGTGCTGGTTTGCCAGGATTTCGGTAGGTGCCATCATACAAGCCTGATAGCCATTATCCAATGCCAGCAACATACTCATCAAGGCAACCAGTGTTTTTCCACTTCCTACATCTCCCTGCAAAAGGCGATTCATCTGTCTGCCACTGCCGACATCGTTCCGTATCTCTTTCAACACCCGTTTCTGCGCACCCGTCAGTTGGAAAGGAAGATTCTTTGTATAAAATGTATTGAACACATCTCCCACTTTTTCAAAGATGTATCCACGATACCTTTTCTGCCTGTCTTTGGCATATCGGAGAATGTTTAACTGAACATAAAACAGTTCTTCAAATTTAAGACGGTATTGTGCCCGACGGAGGACGTCAGGATTGGTTGGGAAGTGGATATTCCGGAGAGCTTCCGTCAAAGGCATCAAATGATGCTCCGTCAGTAACTTGGGAGAAAGTGTTTCAGGTAGAGGCTCCTGTATCTGCTGAATCACCGTTGCCATCATCTTCTCTATCGCGTGAGAGTTGAGGAAACTGCGTTTCATCTTCTCCGTCGTACTATAATAAGGCTGCAGCCCCACCGAGGAAAGTTTCAAATCATCCGGTTTGTCTACATCAGGATGCGCCACATTGATACGTCCGTTGAAAACAGTAGGTTTGCCGAAAATAATATATTCCTCGTGAAGTTTATACTTTCCCAAGATGTACTTTATACCTTGAAACCACACCAAATCCACGACTCCTGTACCATCCGAAAAATGCGCTGTCAAACGGCGCTGCCGTCCTTCACCAATGGTCTCGAAACCGAGGATTTCTCCTTTCAACTGGATATACGGCATATTGCCATCTATTTCATGAATGTAATAGATGCGGCTCCGGTCAATATATTTATAAGGGAAATAATAAATTAAATCGTGCAAGGAATAGATTTCCAACTCCTTATTTAATACAGCGGCTTTTTGAGGGCCTACACCGGAGATAAATTTTATGTCGCGTGTGGCTAAATCGAACATTTATAAAAGAGCACTCCCTACTTTTAAATCGAAAGGAGTTGTTATTTTTATATTTTCACGGTTGCCTTCTGCCAGATAAACGGGCATTCCCATCGCTTCCACAACGGAAGCATCATCTGTAAAGAAGGGGGTAAATTCCTGGGCATAGGCTTGTTGCAGCAACTCTACATCAAACACTTGCGGCGTTTGCACCAGTTTATAATCAATCCGGCTGACTGTTTCACTTCCGGCATCTGTCAAATGGCGAAGCGTCTCTACTACATCCACCACAGGAATCACTGCTTTTTGCACCTCTGCCAACTCATAACAACGGCGAATCACTTCTACTGATACAAACGGGCGTACTCCATCATGCACTCCCACCAATCCCGGCTCTTGCACCAGTGCCAGCCCGTTCTTTACGGAATGGAAACGTGTTTCACCTCCTTCTGCAAGGACATGTTTTACCGTAAAATGATGTTCATCGCAAAGTTGCTTCCAGAAACTTTGTTGCTCCTGCGGAAGCACCAATATGATTTGAAGTGCCTCGTCATATCTCCTGAAGACTTCCAGGGTATGCATCAACACAGGTTTATCACCCATGGGAAGGAATTGTTTGGGAAGATCACTTCCCATTCGCAAGCCCTTTCCACCGGCGACAATGATTACATATTTCTTCATGGACGGTTTAGCGTTTAACGCACATCGCTTCTACCAGTTCGTCTACTTTTTCTTTACCTACCAACAGGTCAACGATTGTCAAGGCAAATTCCATAGCAGCACCTGGTCCCATACCCGTAATGATGTTTCCATCACGTACGACATGTGCATTTACACATTCGGCACCATCCAGATATTGTTCGAAACTCGGATAACAGGTAGCCTTCTTTCCTTTCAGCAGTCCCAGTTTACCCAACACCATCGGAGCAGCACAAATGGCAGCAATAGGTTTACCTTTTGCAGCAAAATCAAGGATCAATTTGCGCAATCCTTCGTGCTTGTCAAGTGTAGCAGCTCCCGGCATTCCTCCCGGCAACAACAAAAGTTCAGCATCAAAAAAATCACAATTCTCGAAATTGATATCGCAAAGAACGGATACATCATGTGCTCCTACTACAATTTCATCCGGTGTAACGGATACGATTTCTACATTCAGTCCGGCACGTCTCAACGTGTCAATAGCAGTAAAGGCTTCAATTTCTTCAAAACCATCTGCAAAAAAAGCGTATACAGTTCCCATAATGCTTAATATATTTGGTTAATGATACTATCTCAAGTTAAAATAATAGGTGATTGTCCCTGTCTGGTTATTCACTCCATCGATCGTATTAAAACGGGCTTTCTTAGCTGCATCCTCCGCCGCCTTACGTAAAGCAGAATTTACAGTGTTCGTTTGAGGACTAATGCTGGTCGATATCACTTGCCCTGCAGGATTCACGGTGATATTCACCACTACACGTCCTTCTTCCTGCACATTATATACAGGCTTCGGCAAACTGCCCGTACCTAAAGAACGTCCGCCAAGGTCAAATGTTCCATAACCTCCGGTTCCGGTCTTCGCTCCGGTAGAAGAGTTACCCTCCTTGCTACCTTCGGTTCCCGTGCCACTAGCCGCTGTTCCTTTATTTCCTGTCATTTGCGCTCCTTTTCCAAACGCACCGGACACCCTCTTTCTGGCAGCTTCTTCGGCAGCCTTACGTTCACGTTCCGCTTTTTCTTCTGCCAGTCGTTTCGCTTCTGCAGCTTTTTCCGCTTCCGTTTTTTCCGGCTTCTTCACCGGTTCTTTCGGCTTGACCACCTCTTTAGGTTTCACCGTCTCTTTTTTCGGTTCTTCCGTCTTAGGCTTCAAAGTGACCGTTTCCTCTTCAGTCTGTGTCAGTAAATCCTGTTCAGAAGGGAGTTGCGGTTCTGTTTCCGCAGGCGGTGCTGCCGCATCTTCATCCATAATATCCACATCTACCAGAGAAGGATCATCAAAGCCGCTCGCTGTATCCACATTCCCCAGCATCACAGGCACTCCGCCTGCATCTTCATCCGGTTGGGGGACAGTAAAGCTCACCAGAATCAAAAGAGCAATCACTGCCACATGCACCAACAGTGCACCGAGCGCTCCTATGTATTCACCCTTTTTTCTTCTGTCCATTGTTTCTTATTTATTTTCAGGCGGGCGGGTAGCCAGCACCATCTTAAAATGATTCTCGTTTGCAATGTTCAATACCCTTACGATCTCACGATAAGGTACCGATTCATCTGCATACAATGCCACATACATTTCCGGTTCCTTCTCTGCACAACTCTGCAAAAATGAAGTCAGATCGTTCAGCGCCACCGGCTGCTCTTTTTCATTGCCGAAAGCGGCATAGAAATTCAAGTCCTTATCGATAACCACTCTTGTCAGCGGCTTGGCCGAAGTCTGCTGCTTGCCTTGAGGCAACAATACCTTTATGGCATTGGGCGACACCACCGTAGAGGTTATCATAAAGAATATCAGCAACAGGAAGATGACGTCCGTCATGGAGGCCATGCTGAAATTGGGCGATACTCTATTTCTTCTTTTTAATCCCATCTGCCAATTATTTTGCAGGCTCGTTCAACAGGTCCATGAACTCCATTGTACGAGATTCCATTTTATTTACCACACGGTCTACCAGCATCACCAGATAATTATAGGCAAACATAGCGATGATACCGACAATCAGACCACCGACCGTTGTAATCATAGCTTCATAGATACCTCCCGAAAGCAAAGTGATATCAATGTTTCCACTTCCGGCATTCGCCATTTCGTAGAATGCGCGTACCATACCGGTCACCGTACCGAGAAATCCGAGCATTGGAGCACCTCCGGAAATAGTTGCCATCACAGTCAGTCCTTTTTCCAACTTTGCAACTTCAATGTTACCCACATTCTCAATAGCTACCTGCACATCGTTAATAGGACGTCCCAGACGGCTGATTCCTTTTTCTATCATACGTGCCGAAGGGGTATTCATCGTACGGCAATAGTTAATAGCCGCTTTGATCTCTCCACTATGAATATAGTCTTTAATCCGTTCCATAAACATAGGGTCCTCTTTTCCTGCTTTGCGAATCATGTAGTTACGTTCAAACAGGATATAGAAACAGATAACCGACAGTACGCCCAATACAATCATAATCCATCCACCCTTGACAGCCATATCAAGCATGTTCATTTCCGGAGCGTTTACCTCCGTCAGCACGGGGTTGGCAGTAGCCAGTGAGTCGGCCATATTCATAGCCCCTTGGGCTAACAAGATCATTGCATTCATGAGCGTAAACAGTTTTTATATTCCTGAATGGTACGTTCGAGTCCCAGATACAGTGCATCGCTAATCAACGCATGTCCAATAGACACTTCATCCACCCAAGGAATGTTTTTATAGAAATAATTTAAATTCACCAGACTTAAATCATGACCGGCGTTCAATCCGATACCCAGTTTACGGGCAGTCTTTGCAGCTTCGATAAAAGGAGCGATAGCTGCTTCCGGATTCTTCGGATAGTCCGTCGCATAAGGTTCAGTATACAGTTCGACGCGATCCGCCCCTGCTTTTGCTGCATATTCCACCATTTCAGGATCGGCTGCCACAAAAACGGAAGTACGAATGCCGGCACTGTTAAACTGATCGAGAACTTCCGTCAGGAATTCCTGATTTGCTTTCGTATCCCAACCGGAATTGGAGGTGATCTGTGAAGGATCATCGGGAACTAGAGTAACCTGATGAGGTTTTACTTTCAACACCAAGTCAATAAATTCCGGAGACGGATAACCTTCAATATTAAATTCAGTCCGCAACAGAGGACGCAAGTCATATACATCAGAACGACGAATGTGACGCTCGTCAGGACGGGGATGAACGGTGATACCATCAGCCCCAAAAGATTCACAATCAAGCGCTACCTTTACTACATCAGGCACATTTCCCCCGCGAGCATTTCTTAGTGTAGCAATCTTGTTTATGTTTACACTTAATTTAGTCATAGTTCTACGTTATATTTGCCGCAAAAATACAAATATTATTATTAGTTGCCTAATAATACGAAACGCATTCTCTACTCTTTTTTGGTTATTTAAAGTAGAAATCCAAGAAAAAATGCCAAATTTGCATCCTGAACTAATGATGTTGCTTATGAAATTTGCCATTTTTGGAAATACTTATCAGGCTAAAAAGTCTTCTCATGCTGTCACCTTGTTTAAACTTTTAAAGAAACAAGGAGCAGAGATTGGTATGTGCAGGGAATTTTATCAATTCCTAGTTTCTGAAAATATGGATATTGAAGCAGATCAATTATTTGATGGTGATGATTTTACTGCCGATATGGTAATCAGCATCGGAGGCGACGGAACGTTTCTGAAAGCTGCCCGCCGCGTAGGAAGAAAAGGGATCCCTATTTTGGGAATTAACACAGGACGTTTAGGATTTCTGGCAGATATTTCGCCGGAGGAAATGGAGGAAACATTTGATGAAATCCAAAACGGCAGATATAGTGTGGAGGAACGGAGCGTACTTCAGTTAATCTGCAACGACAAACATCTCCAAGATTCTCCTTATGCCCTCAACGAAATAGCTATTCTCAAACGGGACAGCTCCTCTATGATTAGTATCCGGACAGCAATTAATGGCGCGTATCTGAATACTTATCAAGCTGACGGGTTAGTAATTGCCACTCCAACAGGTTCCACAGCCTACTCTTTGAGTGTAGGAGGCCCGATCATCGTTCCTCATTCCAACACTATTGCCATCACTCCGGTGGCTCCACATAGTCTCAACGTCCGCCCTATCGTTATTCGGGATGACTGGGAGATTACATTAGATGTAGAAAGCAGAAGTCACAACTTCCTCGTCGCCATTGACGGGAGGAGCGAAACTTGCAAAGAAACGACTCAACTAACCATTCGCCGGGCAGATTACAGCGTAAAGGTCGTGAAACGTTTTAATCACATTTTTTTCGATACACTCCGCAGCAAGATGATGTGGGGAGCTGACGGAAGACGGTAAGCAGTCCACATTATGCAACCGTTATTCCTCATCACCCGATTCAACTATACGGTACTTAAAAATAGAACTTCTAAAAAAAGGGATATTCAAACTGGTGAGAATGCAACAATTTTGGGTATAGATTCCAACTAAAGACAAAAAGGGCTGGGATTTACGATCTTCAGAAATCAGATTAACATTATTTTCCCCTATATTTACTCAATAAGATTAAAATATACTGATTACACTTGCAAATCATTCTTTTATAGACAACAATCATTCATTTTATCAGTTTCTCCTTACCTTTATTTATATATAAACTAGAGAAAAAAATAGCTTCTAATCATTCCTATATGAGTTCCTCACCGAGAAATGAGATGTCCCTCACCGAGGAACTTATCCTTTCTCGGTGAGGGACATCTCGTTGGTTTTAATCCAACGAAGGCTTCCATGATTAAAAAGCTGCATATTGTCTGCAAATTCATGCTGTGCTCGCCCTATTTTCTGTATATTATTGCAATTATTTATGCAGTTCTTTCCCCAGTTCATCCATAAAAGAACAACTGTTGCCCGAAGAAATATTAAAAACAGACCATCGGGTTAGCTAATATAGAAGAAAATAGAATATCGGTAGAGAAAAAGAATACCCCGATATTAATCTAACATAAAGGTCTGCGAACCAATCAGATTACCACCTTCGAAGATATCAACACGGTAGTTTCCGGCATACAAGAATTCTTCTACATCCCAAAACACATTGATATTCTGTTCTTCTCCGTTATATTCAATATACTTCTTAATTGAATAAACCAATGTACGGTTTTCATAAGGGAAAGTATTGGTGGATGCACTCTTGGTCAGTACATCATTATCGGGTTTGGTAATACGTATATAAATGGTACGTTCACCGTTTTCAGCAGTTATATTCTTCACGACCGTGAAACTGATAGCCAGTTTCACCACGTCTTTCACTTTCTTTGCAGCTTTGCCACGTTTATTGCGTGGTTCGATACGAATATTAGTTGCATCAAGTTGTGCGGCTAACGTCACTTTCTTATCCAGATTTTTCTTTTCTTCGGAAAGGTTACTGATTTGTTGTGAAGCCTGATTATATTTTTGAGTCACTTCAGCTATGACCTGCTTCTGCTGTGCAGTCAGTTTATTCAGAGAGTCGATCTGATTGATATAGCCAACCATTACCTTACGCAAAGTAGCCAACTCATTCTTTAAACGACGGATCTCTGTAGCATTCGAGCTCTTCACTGTACGAAGCTCTTCCAAAAGGCGTTGAGTTTTCAATTGTTCCTGTTCCAGTAATTGAGATAAAGAGTCATTAGAAATCGTCATCTTTAACTCATCATATTGTTGTACGAAACGGGTATATTCGTTTTCCAGATCTTCCTTATCTAATTGGAATTCCTGCACTAACTCCCGGTTAGCTTGTTTTTCGGTAAACAATAAATAAGTAATACCAATAATAGCTATCACCAAGATAGCCACGGCCGCAATAAGAAGGCTTTTTTTACTCATAGTTTCAGTTGTGAATTGATAACGTGCGCAAAAGTAATCATTTCGCAACAGAAGTCAAGTATAAAAAGTGAGAGTTTTTGAAAAACTCCCGACTAATCTATGCAATTTTAATTTATTAACCAGTCAACCAGGCCGAGCCGACAGACACAAAGTACCCCGACTGATTCTCCTTTATGATCCTAAGCGGCCATTGGCATTACCTGATCGGAGCAGCCTTATTTGCGACTTTTACCTCGTTTGCGTACTGGTTTTGAAGCAAATAACACTTTAGCAAACCAGTATTGAAATTATTTTTTAGTGAAGCGGTAGCCCGAGAAATAATATAGAATTCACCTAACGTACAAACGTATGTTATCTACCGTGTGAATGTCCGTTACCCACCGGGCGAGCATCAATAACCTACCAGACAAAAGTCGGTCATCTGCCGGACGAACAGTTCATGAGGGACACG
>ERZ857785.1425-NODE-1425-length-26077-cov-3.709361_pt1 | contig 26077 bp, 26 predicted proteins | sample MGYA00519763_ERZ857785 | MGnify/ENA primary metagenome ERZ857785 (study PRJEB31778, sample SAMEA3449365) | human gut metagenome | biome: human gut; feature: human-associated habitat; material: faeces | place: United Kingdom | collected 2010/2012 ...
CGGGCGGTGCGAGGCAGTATCACGGCTTATGTATACTGGCCTCTGAGCAGTGTGGCTGAAATGATTTAAAGTAGGCTTCGCCGGAATCCTTCCGTTATCATAAGGAGACAGTTCGCATTATGCCGATTGTTATGAGTGGCTGTAATTTACAGCAAATGGAGTGGTACCGCGGGTACTTGATACAGTGTAACAGGTCTCGTCTCTTAAGAATTATCTTTTGGGACTGGGCTTTTTTTGTTACTATTTACGCCTCATTCATGCAAGCATGACGAGACTTTATCTAAAATGGTTGAGCCGTGAATAGTAATCATTTTTATTGAACTGAAAATTATTAAGGAGGAATGAGACATATGATGGATGTAACCAAATATCATCCGGGTTATTATAATCCGCCTAAGACAGAGTATAAGTGGGTCCATAAGGACCATATTGAGAAGGCGCCTATATGGTGCAGCGTTGACCTTCGTGACGGAAATCAGAGCCTTGTTATACCAATGGGTCTTGAAGAGAAGGTTAAGTTTTTTAAGATGCTTGTAGATATAGGTTTTAAAGAAATTGAAGTAGGATTTCCTGCTGCAAGCGATACAGAGTATAACTTTTTAAGAACGCTTATCGATAATCATATGATTCCTGATGATGTTACTATTCAGGTTCTTACTCAGTGCAGGGACCATATTATAAGAAAAACATTTGATGCACTTGAAGGTGCGCCAAGTGCGATAGTACATTTTTATAATTCAACAAGTGTTGCTCAAAGAGAACAGGTTTTTAGAAAATCAAAAGAAGAAATAATGCAGATTGCAACGGATGGGGCGAAGCTTGTTAAAGAGCTTGCAAAAGAATATGACGGTAATTTCAGGTTTGAATACAGTCCTGAAAGTTTTACCGGAACTGAACCTGAATATTCGCTGGATGTGTGTAATGCGGTGCTTGATATACTTGAACCTTCAGAGGATAATCCTGTAATTATTAATCTTCCTGTAACAGTTTCAATGAGTATGAGCCATATTTACGCTAACCAGATAGAATATATGAGTGACAATATGAAATACAGGGATAATGTAATACTTTCAATTCATCCTCACAATGACAGAGGATGCGGAGTGGCAGATGCCGAGCTTGCCGTGCTTGCAGGAGCAGATAGAATTGAAGGCACGCTTTTCGGTAATGGTGAGCGTACAGGTAATGTGGATGTTGTTACACTTGCTATGAATATGTACAGTCACGGGGTTGACCCTGAGCTTGATTTTTCTGATATGCCTGATGTTGTTAAAAGGTATGAAGAATATACGGGAATGCATGTATACGAGCGTACGCCATATGCCGGAGCGCTTGTGTTTGCAGCATTCTCAGGAAGCCATCAGGATGCAATTGCAAAGGGAATGAAGTGGAAGGATGAAAAGCAGCTGCATGACTGGACTGTTCCGTATATACCTGTTGACCCTACCGATATAGGAAGAACCTATGATGCTGATGTTATCAGAGTCAACAGTCAGAGCGGAAAGGGCGGAATAGGTTATCTGCTTGCCCAGAATTACGGATATGAGCTTCCGCATGATATGAGGGAAGATTTCTCGTATAAAGTTAAAGGTATTTCGGATAAGACACATAGTGAGATGCATCCGAATGAAATATATGATATATTTAAAGAGTCGTATCTGAATAAGACGAATCCGCTTGATGTAGTTGAAGCGCATTTTGTTCAGGAGGACGGAATTGTTGCCAAAGTCAGCGTCAGCGTGAATGGAAGCGTTCATGTAGTATCTGCTCACGGAAACGGACGTCTTGATGCAGTAAGCAATGCTGTTAAGAAATATACAGGTATTAAATTCAGAATAGAGCATTATTCTGAGCACAGCCTGACACATGGTTCTAACAGTGATGCGGCAGCATATGTAGGAATAAGGCTTGAGAACGGTAATATGGCATGGGGAGCAGGTACTGATTCTGATATTATCAAGGCGGGTATTAAAGCTTTGGTAAGCGCCTACAACAACAGTGATTATATTATATAAATAGGAGATGATGAATATGGGAATGACTATGACACAGAAAATTCTGGCCGCACATGCAGGACTGCCTTCTGTTAAAGCAGGACAGTTAATTAATGCTAATCTTGACATAGTGCTTGGAAACGATATTACAACACCTGTTGCCATTAACGAATTTAAAAAGGCCGGATTTGACGGGGTGTTTGATAAAAAAAGAATTAACATTGTACTTGATCATTTTGCGCCTAACAAAGATATTAAGGCAGCGGAACAGTCAAAGCAGTGCAGATGTTTTGCGAAAGAATATGATATTGAGAACTTCTATGACGTTGGGGAAATGGGTGTAGAACATGCCCTGCTTCCTGAAAAAGGAATAGTGACAGCAGGCGACTGTATTATAGGGGCAGACAGCCACACATGTACTTACGGCGCTGTAGGCGCATTCTCAACAGGTGTAGGAAGTACGGATATGGCAGCCGGAATGGCAACCGGAAAATGTTGGTTTAAAGTTCCTTCCGCAATTAAGATAGAGCTTAAGGGAAGCCTTCCTAAAGGAGTGTCGGGAAAAGATGTAATCCTTGACCTTATAGGACGTATCGGTGTTGACGGCGCACTTTATCAGAGTATGGAATTTGTAGGAGAGGGAGTAGCTGCGCTGAGTATGGACGACAGGCTTACAATATGCAATATGGCAATTGAAGCAGGTGCAAAGAACGGAATATTCCCTGTAGATGATGTTACAAAAGAATACCTTAACGGACGAAGCCAGAGAGAATATAAAGTATATGAGGCTGACGCTGACGCCGAATATACACAGAACATAGTTATTAACCTTTCAGAGCTTGAGCCTACTGTAGCATATCCTCATCTTCCTGAGAATACACATCCTGTAAGCGATGCAAAGGACATTAAGATAGACCAGGTTGTGATTGGAAGCTGTACTAACGGAAGAATATCAGATATGGAAGCTGCATATGAGATTCTTAAAGGCAAAAAGGTTAAAAAGGGTATAAGAGTTATTATTATACCTGCTACAATGGCAATATATAAGGAATGTATTACAAGAGGATATATGGAAGCGTTTGTTGACGCCGGATGCGTTGTGTCTACGCCTACATGCGGCCCTTGTCTTGGGGGTTATATGGGAATACTTGCGGCAGATGAAAAATGTATATCCACAACTAACAGAAACTTTGTAGGACGTATGGGACACACATCAAGCGAAGTGTATCTTGCAAGTCCTGCTGTAGCGGCTGCTTCAGCCCTGACAGGCTATATCAGTGACCCAAGGGAGGTTTTATAATATGGAAGCTAAAGGATATGTTCATAAATATGGTGATAATGTTGATACTGACGTAATTATCCCTGCACGTTATCTTAATACTCCTGATGCAAAAGAGCTTGCAATGCACTGTATGGAGGATATTGATAAGGACTTTGTAAAAAATGTTAAAGCAGGAGATATAATTACCGGCGGGTACAATTTCGGATGCGGCTCTTCAAGGGAGCATGCGCCTCTTGCAATTAAGACAGCGGGTATATCATGTGTTATTGCAAAGACGTTTGCGCGTATTTTTTACCGTAATGCAATTAATATCGGACTTCCGATACTTGAATGTGCGGCTGCAAGTGAAGATATTGATGCAGGTGATGAAGTAAACGTTAACTTTGATACAGGAGTTATAACCAATATAACTAAGGGTAAAACATATAATGCAGAGCCATTCCCGGAATTTATTCAGGATATTATATCAGCAGGCGGTCTTATGGCATCTATAGGAAAGGATGAATAATAAAATGGATAAGAAAATAGCTGTTATACGTGGCGACGGTATCGGTCCGGAGATAGTAAATGAAGCAATCAGGGTGCTTGATGCGGTTGCAAAGAAATATAATCATAATTTTGAATATACAGATGTTGATATGGGAGGCTGCGCTATTGATAAATGGGGAGAGCCGCTTCCTAAGGAGATGCTTGAGAAATGCCTTGCTTCTGACAGTGTGCTTCTTGGAGCTGTCGGCGGTCCTAAGTGGGATAATGTTCCGGGCGATAAAAGACCTGAAAAAGGACTTCTTGCTTTAAGAGGCGGCATGGGTCTGTATTCTAATAACAGACCGGCTAAGATATGGAATCAGTTATCGCAGGCAAGTCCGCTTAAAGAATCAATTGTAGATAAGGGAATTGATTTTATCATTGTGCGGGAGCTTATCGGCGGTGTATATTTTGGCTCGCATACAACGGCAGAAAAAGACGGTGAGCCGGTTGCAACAGATATCATGGAATATTCAGAGCATGAGATAGAGCGTATCGGCAGAATCGGATTTGAGACAGCAATGAAGAGAGGGCGTAAGCTTACAAGCGTTGATAAGGCTAATGTTCTTGATACAAGCCGTCTTTGGAGAAAAGTTATGCATAGGCTGAGTTCGGAGTATCCTGAAGTAGAATACAGCGACATGCTTGTTGACAATGCGGCAATGCAGATTGTTAAGGACCCGTCACAGTTTGATGTTATTGTAACGGAGAATCTTTTCGGAGATATTCTTTCAGATGAGGCTAGCATGATTACAGGTTCTATCGGAATGATTCCTTCGTCAAGCCTTGGAGATACAAGCTGCGGACTTTATGAGCCTATTCACGGTTCTGCTCCTGATATTGCAGGACAAAATAAAGCCAATCCGATAGGAACGATTCTTTCGGCAGCTATGATGTGCAGGTTCAGTTTTGATATGGCTAAAGAAGCTGATGCAATTGAAGCGGCGGTAAATAAGGCGCTTGATATGGGGCTTCGTACAGGCGATATTATGCAGGAAGGATGTACGCTTGTTGGTTGTAAAGAGATGGGAGATGCCGTTTTATCGTATTTATAGTTGGTTTTTGGCGAAATGTGTGTTATAATAAATCAGTTAAAATGTTAGCAAAAAATAAAATGTATATGTGAGGGGAGGATGGATTCTTAATGGAATTTGTCGGGTTTTTAATTCTTTTTCCGTTTTTGGCGGCTGTACTGCTTGCCTGTACCAGAAATGACGGAATAAGAAAAGCCGTAGTATATGTGAGCAGTGCGGTTATTATCGTGGCTGCCATATGGTATTCGGTTATGAGGCTTTTATCAGGAAGTTTTGCTACATATCTTCCTGAGACAGAAGCGGTTGATATTATAATGATGTGCGGAGAAGCATTTCTTATGGTACTTATCGTAGTATTAAGTATCAAGCATAAGAAAGTGCTTCCTGCCGTACTTTCAGTCGCACAGACAGGTCTTATATTATGGCTTGAAATTTTTGCGGACAAGCCTGAAAAGACCGAAGAAATGATGCATCTTTATTGTGATAAACTTACGATAGTGATGTGTCTTATTGTTGCTGTTGTAGGCTGTCTGATTTGTGTGTATGCAACAGGATATCTTAAAGATTACCACAATCATCATACAGAATATAAAGATAGAAGACCATTTTTCTTCGGAATGCTTTTTGTATTCCTTGGAGCAATGTTCGGACTCATTTTTTCTGATAATCTTATCTGGATGTATTTTTTCTGGGAGATTACAAGCGTATCGTCATTCCTTCTTATCGGATATACGAAGACGGAAGAAGCAGTTACCAATTCTTTCAGAGCTTTGTGGATGAATCTGCTTGGCGGTTTTGGTTTCTGCCTTGCAATAATTTATTCAGAGCTTGTGCTTGGTATGACTAATCTTTCACAGATAGTAACAATGCTTGATGACCATGCCGTAATTATACCTGTAATTTTGCTTGCATTTGCAGGACTTACAAAGTCGGCTCAGTTCCCATTTTCAAAATGGCTGCTTGGCGCGATGGTTGCGCCGACTCCTTCATCTGCATTGCTTCACAGTGCAACGATGGTTAAAGCAGGAGTATATCTTCTTCTCAGGCTTGCACCTGTTATGGCAGGTAATGGAGCCGGTATAATGGTTAGTCTCATCGGAGGAATTACATTTTTTGTTGCAAGTGTCCTTGCAATTACGCAGAGCGATGGAAAAAGTGTCCTTGCATATTCAACTATATCTAACCTCGGACTTATTACTGCATGTGCCGGTGTAGGCGTTGCACAGACTGTATGGGCCGGCGCGCTCCTTATGATATTCCATGCAGTATCAAAATCTCTTTTGTTCCAGACAGTCGGCGCAATTGAGAATACAACAGGTTCAAGAAATATAGAAGATATGACAGGGCTTATAAGAACGTATCCGTATCTGGCAAGCGCTCTTACTATTGGTATTGCAGGAATGTTTCTTGCACCGTTTGGTATGCTTATATCCAAATGGGCTGTTTTAAAATCATTTGTTGACGAAGGTAACATACTGCTTGTAGTATTTATCGTTTTCGGAAGCGCTACGACATTGTTCTATTGGACAAAGTGGCTTTGTAAAATACTTGTTCAGGTACCGAGAGAAACCAAGCCTAATAAGACGTCAGGAAACCAGTGGTGTTCTATTGGAATTCATGCGGTGCTTATGATTGTACTGTGTCTTACATTCCCATATATTGCAAAGTATCTTCTGCAGCCGATGCTTCATGAGTTATACGGAAAGGTGATAGAACCGGTTCTTTCAATGTCTGATATGATGATTATGGTGCTTATGCTTGTTGCAGTATTTGTTATACCTGTTGTCGGCAGCTTCTTTGTTAAGACAATTAAAGTTACAAAGAGTAACGATTATATGGCAGGGGTAAATGTTGGTGATGACGAGCATTTCATTGATTCATTTGATAATGAAAAAGCGCTTGGAATATCAAACTGGTATTTTAGAGACATGGTTAACGAGAAAAAATGGATGTTTGCGATGTATTGGATTGGAGCAGCCATTATTATCATATGTATGATTCTTTCTGTAGGAGGTGCTTTATAATGATGGAACCTGTATATATAATTATAAGAATTATTGCTTATATAGTGCTGGCGCCGGTTATTGGAGGACTTCTTGCAGGTTTTGACAGAAAGATAACCGCAAGGATGCAGGGAAGAAAAGGCCCTTCGGTATTGCAGCCATTTTATGATGTTGCAAAACTGTTCAGTAAGGAAACGCTTACGATAGGAAGAATACAGTATCTATATATATTCTGCTTCCTTGTGTTCATTATATTTACCGGAGCATGTTTCTTTGCAGGTATAGATATATTGCTTGTGTTCTTCGTACTTACAACGGCGGCAATGTTCTTTGTAGTAGCAGCAAGTCTTCCTAATTCGCCTTTTTCAAGAATGGGAGCAATGAGAGAGCTTGCACAGATGCTTGCATATGAGCCTATGGTACTTTTGGCGGCTGTTGGATTTTACAAGGCGACAGGTACATTTGTTATCGGAGACATAGCGTCACAGAATGTATCGGCAATTGTATATCTTCCGGGTATTTTCATAGGATTTTTGTATATCCTGACTATAAAAATCCGTAAATCGCCTTTTGATATAAGTACGTCTCATCATGCTCATCAGGAGATGGTTAAGGGTGTTACAACGGAACTTTCAGGAAGTATGTTTGCAATACTTGAGATTTCACACTGGTATGAAAATGTAATGCTGTTAGGCGTAGTTGCATTATTTATACTTAACAGCCATTGGTGGAGTATTCCGCTTGCAATAGTTGTATGTCTTTTGGCATATTTCTTTGAAATACTTGTTGATAATACTTGTGCACGTGTTAAATGGAAGACAATGCTTGCATCTGCATGGGCTGTAACTATTATATTTGGAACTATTAATCTGCTGATTCTTCAGTATCTGATATAATTGGAGGGGGATATCATGGCAAAAATATCGAAATCACCATGGCTTCTGCATTATGACGGCAGCAGCTGTAACGGATGTGATATAGAGGTTCTGGCATGCCTGACGCCGGTATATGACGTTGAACGTTTTGGAATTATTAATACCGGTAATCCAAAGCATGCAGACATTCTTTTGATTACCGGAGGAATTAATACTCAGAATAAAGCTGTTGTAGAGCAGATATATTCACAGATGCCTAATCCAAAGGTTGTTGTTGCTGTTGGAATATGTGCATGTAACGGAGGGGTATTTAAGGACTGCTATAATATACTGGGCGGAGCTGATAAGGTTATACCTGTTGATGTGTATGTACCGGGATGTGCTGCACGTCCGGAATCAATAATCGACGGAGTAGTCAAAGCACTGGATGTTCTTGAAAAGAAGCAGAAGGCTCTCAAATCCGCTGCTTCATCCAAAGATTGATGAAAAGAGGTAGAGTATGAGAGAGAATTATGAATTAACTGTTATTGAAAGCAGCGAGCTGTCAACCCGGGCGCTTACTATGAAACGTGATAATGCCCGTCTTGTGCAGATATGTGCTGTAAGTATTCCTGACGGATACGAATTATCTTACTCATTTGCAAAAGGATATGAGTTTATTAACTACAGAATAGTAATAAATGAAAATGAAAAGATACCAAGCATTGGAGATATATATCCTTCTGCTGTATTCTATGAGAATGAAATGAAAGAACTTTTTGGGGTTAATATTGAAGCAATGTATCTTGATTATAACAACAAACTGTATCGTATAGAGCAGGAAACACCATTTAAGAAATAGGAGGGTAATCTGATTATGGGTAAAAGAACTGTAGTGCCTTTTGGACCGCAGCATCCTGTGCTTCCGGAACCAATACATCTTGACCTGGTGCTTGAAGATGAAAAAGTAATCGAAGCGATTCCTTCAATCGGATATATTCACAGAGGTCTTGAAAAGCTTATTGAGAAAAGAGATTTCAATGACTATCTGTATGTAATTGAACGTATATGCGGTATATGCAGTTATATGCATGGAATGGGTTACTGCGAATCGCTTGAAAGAATATTTGATGTTGAGATACCTGACCGTGCTAAGTATCTTCGTACTATATGGTGTGAGATGTCTCGTATACACAGTCATTTGTTATGGCTTGGACTTCTCGCTGATGCATTTGGATTTGAAGCTTTGTTTTATCAGTGTTGGAGAATGAGGGAAAAGGTTCTCGATATGTTTGAGACTTCAACAGGCGGACGTGTTATATTCTCTGTTAATAAGATTGGCGGCGTACTTAAGGATATGGATAAGGACATGCTCGCATCATTTGTTAAGGAATTTGATACTATGGAAGAAGAGCTTAAGAAGCTTTGTAATGTATTCCTTACAGATTATACTGTTATTTCCAGACTTAAGAAGGTCGGTATCCTTACAAAAGACGACGCAATAGCTACAGGCGCCGTAGGGCCGATGATGAGAGCCAGTGGAATAGAGATTGATACAAGAAAGTTAGGATATGCTGCATATAGTAATATAGATTTTGACATTATAACAAGTAATGACTGTGATTCGTATGCAAGATGCGAAGTCAGAATAAAGGAGATATTCCAGTCATTCAATATTATAAGACAGGCTGTTAAAGCGATTCCTGACGGGGCTCTTTCGATAACAGTCAAAGGTAATCCAAGCGGAGAAGCATTTGTCAGGGTTGAACAGCCGCGAGGCGAGGCTATATATTATGCCAAAGCTAATGGAACCAAATTCCTGGAGCGTATGCGTGTCCGCACTCCTACCTTTACTAATTTGACACCGCTTGTTAAGATTTTGCAGGGTTGTGATTATGCTGATGTGCCGATTCTGGTGCTGACAATTGACCCATGCATAAGCTGTACAGAAAGATAGGAGGGGATTATAGTGGCAGGAGCTATGAAATTTACCGGATTTGCATTAAAGAATCTTTTTTCAAAGCCGGCAACATATGGTTATCCATATGTAAAAAAGGATTATAAAGAAAGATATCGTGGACGCATTGCAATAGATATTGACGACTGTCTTTTCTGCGGACTGTGCAGCAGAAAATGCCCTTCCGGTGCAATTACGGTTGATAGAAATGCAAGAACCTGGACGATAGACAGAATGGGCTGTGTGCAATGCGCTAACTGTGTGGAGGGATGTCCTAAACATTGTCTTCATACTGAAAATGAATATACAGAGCCTGATACAACAAAAACAATTGATACATTTGCGGCAAAACCATTGCCAAAGAAGGAGGAGGCTGCGACTGAGGATATCTCAGAGAAGCTTCCCAAAGCAAATCTTGATGAGTGCGTATTCTGTGGTTTGTGTGCAAAGAACTGTCCGGCAGATGCAATTGATGTAAACAGGCAGGAAAAAACATGGAAGCTTGATAAGGATTCATGCCAGCACTGCGGTGTATGTAAGGAGAAATGTCCTAAAAAATGTATATCATTTGTATAAGGAACGTATGTTATGAAATTATATATAAGGATTACCGGAGTTGTGCAGGGAGTTGGCTTCAGACCGTTTGCCAAACGGCTGGCGCTTAGTCTGGGGCTGTCAGGAACTGTACGCAATACGGGAGGAATCGTTATAATTAATATTACCGGAGATAATAAGGCGTTGGATGAATATGTCCGACGCCTTACTATTAATGCGCCTTCCTGTGCCGTTATAAACGATATATATGTAAAAGAAATAGTAACTGCGGAAAATGATACAAAAAAGACACAAAAGCCTGCTATATTTAACATAGAATACAGCGATAATGACAAAGATGGAATGCCTGTAGTTATATCGCCTGATATAGCTACGTGTGACAGATGCAAAAAACAAATGTATGACAGTAAAAACCGTAGATTCCTGCATCCGTTTATAAGCTGTACCGACTGCGGACCAAGATATAGTATTATTGAGGATATACCTTATGACAGAGAAACAACGTCGATGACAGATTTCGCTATGTGTACAGAGTGCAGCGCTGAATATACGAATATAGATAATGAAAGATGTCATGCACAGACAATTGCATGCAAAAGCTGCGGACCAACTCTTAAATTGTGCGTATATAACGCTGAAACAGGAAAATACAGCGACATGTGTGAATCATCTGTTGACAGCCTTAAAGAAGCTTCTGATATGCTTGCCGGAGGAAATATACTTGCCGTTAAAGATATCGGAGGATATCATTTTGTATGCAGAGCCGATAATAAAGAAGCAATATTAAAGCTCAGACAGTTAAAGAAGCGGCAGAGCAAATCATTTGCAATAATGTTTTCGGATGTGTCTGAGGTACGAAAATATGCATATGTTAGTGATAAAGAAGAAAAACTTTTAAATAGTAAAGCGCGCCCTATCGTGCTTGTAAAGAAAAAAAGATCAAAGAACTTCAGGAATTCATCTCCCGTTTCAGCGCCAATGCTTCCAAATCCAAGCAGGCAACTTCCAGAAAACGTGCTCTGGAAAAAATCCAGCTGGATGACATGCGTCCTTCCAGCCGTAAATATCCATATATCGACTTCCGTCCAAACCGTGAGATCGGAAATGAAGTTCTTATGGTTGAAAATCTTTCCAAGACAATTGATGGTGTCAAAGTTCTGGATAACATTTCCTTCACACTGGGTCGCGAGGATAAAGTTGCTTTCGTAGGTGCCAACGAGCAGGCGATCACAACTTTCTTTAAGATTCTCACAGGTGAGATGGAGCCGGATGAAGGTAATTATAAATGGGGTGTCACTACTTCCCAGGCATATTTTCCGAAGGACAACACTCAGGAATTTGATAATGACCTCACGATTACAGACTGGCTGACACAGTATTCCGAGATTAAGGACGCAACTTATGTCCGTGGATTCCTTGGTCGTATGCTTTTCCCGGGTGAAGACGGTGTAAAACGTGTCCGTGTTCTTTCCGGTGGTGAAAAAGTTCGCTGCCTTCTTTCCAAGATGATGATCTCCGGAGCCAATATTCTGATCCTGGATGAGCCTACCAACCATCTGGATATGGAATCCATTACTGCACTTAACAACGGACTGATCAAATTTCCGGGTGTAATCCTTTTCACATCTCATGATCATCAGTTTGTACAGACAACCGCAAACCGTATTATGGAAATTCTTCCTAACGGCAAACTGGTTGATAAAATCACAACTTATGATGAATATCTTGCCAGCGATGAAATGGCCAAGAAGCGTCACGTCTTCCAGGTTAATGAAGAAGACGCTCAGGATAACTAAATCTTTCATAACCAATTTTGATGTATTCACTTCCCCTGCCTGCTTATGCAAAAGCAGATGCAGGGGATTTTTATCCATAAAAAAACTCCTGCCGCAAGTTTTCCTGCGGCAGAAGCTTTTTTAGTATTTCTTTTTAGCAATCCTTTACTCCATTGTGATCGGAGCAAGTTTCCCCTGAGTCACATCCAGAAGGTCTTTAAGCGGAACTTTCAGAGTAAGTCCTACTCTTCCGCCGCTCACATAAATTTCCTCGAAATTCTCCGCCGACTGATCAAACACAACCGGATAATTCTTTTTCATTCCAAGCGGACTGCACCCGCCTCGAATATAACCTGTAATCTTCGTAAGATCTTTTACGTGGATCATGTCTACTGTCTTTTCTCCAACAGATTTCGCTGCCGCTTTACGATCTACTTCTTTCTCAATCGGTACCACAAATGCATAATAGCCGCCGCTCTTTCCTTCCATGACCAGTGTTTTAAAAGACTGGTCATGAGGCGCACCGGTAAGATCCGCGCAATGGATCCCATCTATAAATTCTCCACAGTCATATGTGATCGCCTCATATTTTACTTTTTTCCGGTCAAGCATTCTCATCGCATTGGTCTTTGCTTCTTTTCCCATTTCTGTCACTCCTCAGGTTTTCTCTTACTTATCTTCCCATTCGTCATAATCTTCCGGATCCAGATCTGCCATATTTTCTATGTCCATCTGCCGTCTTCTTTGCTGCTGTTTTTCAAATTCAGCATATGTATTTGGATTTTGTGCCTCTTCCCTGTCCGGAATATCATATGGATCATAGTCTTCATTCATATCGATTTCTTCATAACCGGACTCTCTGTTATACCTTCGGCTCCTGGCACTATAAGAATTGCGATCTCTTCCAGGATCAGGTGAATAACTTTTTGAAGAGGTACCTGCCCTCCTGCGTTCTGAAGACGTAGTTCTGTCAGAAGCAGATCTCCTTCCACTGTAGGAACTGTTTCTGGAATTTCCACCTCTTCGGCTGTCAGAAGAACTGTTTGGATTTTCTCTTCTGCCTCCTGCCTTTCTGCCGGCAGGGGTTCTGCTGTCTTCGCCTCTGTTCCTTCTTCGCTCATCCGCAGAATCTCTACGTTCTGAACGATCCCCGTATCTTCCATCCCGACCGGAAGTTTTTCGGGAATGCCTTACCTCTATGTCTGAATTACCCGTCCGGTCATCCCGATATCCACCTGCGGACTTTCTTCCACGATCATCCGGTGCATATCCGAAATCGTGGTTTCTGTTTTCCGGTATGTTCTTTCTTTTTCTGCTCCTCTCCTCTTCGTAGGGTTCGTCCTCGTCTTCGCTCTCCTCCTCTTCATCTCTGTCCTTATTAATGGCAAACTGGATCAGCATACCAAGAAGTGCAATTCCCACAGCCATACCAATTCCATAAGGAAACTGTGCAAGGCCTCCCATCTGAGCGATGGATAAACCAGCCAGAACTCCGCCAAGAACACTGGTTCCAATAATGATCACACCTTTTGCATAACGCATGGCAAGTGCACCAAGTCCTACACCGATCAGAATGCAGAGAAAAAAGGAAAAAGAACTGGTTGGATGGATCAGGTAAATACTCAAAGATATTCCGATACCAAATCCCAGTACAAAAATACCTGCTCTGTAGACCAGGAATGAAACGATCGCCAGTACAATGCCAAATCCGGCCATGGCCCCTGCAATTATCATTTTATCCTGCACACCTGATATATATGTTGCGGCAAAACCGGCACCTGCACCAATGAGGAAGCCAAAGATCATCATCCAGAAACGTAAGATACGGTACCCGAGAATACAGTTCAAAAGTCCAAACACACAGAGCACTCCATATACGATCATCATAAGCTGTCCAATCTGTTCCATACCTCCTGTCCTCTGTATAATGTCAAACACCCTCGATAACATATCCATATTCATTCGCTTACTCCTCTCTTCCTGAATTCATTATTCTGCCTGAAAATCTGCCGATCACTTCATGATCTTTATTCAGAAAATCAGATATATGGTATAAAAATTATCCAGCACGCCGTAATGGTATTCCACCTGCCCAAGGCCATTCTGCTTCATATAATACTGAGCTACATTCTGCACTTCCCCATTATCCAGAAGTTCATTGCAGGCTGCAGCAAATGCCTCCTGATTGCTGAATTTAAATCGAACTACCGCAGCGCCATTATCCAAACGCATTTTGCAGTAATCATAAATAGTCTCCCAGTCATATCCGTCAAAACATCCCTGATTCAGAACATAGAAGTTCATGTCTTTTGCAGTACAGTCCGGAACAGTAAGTTCCTCCGATCTTATATATTTTTTTTCGTATTCTTCTGGAAAAGGGCAAAGATAATCATAAATAATCGTCTTATGTTCTTCCAGCTGCGCAGCATTCCCATTAAGAAAATCCGGCTGGTCACCATTAGTAGCATCTACATAATAATACTCTCCATCCAGTTTTACAATATTCCATGCATGCCCTTCTGTACTTCCCTGCGTGCTTCCATCTACATAAATGCACGGAACGCCTATTCTTTCCAGAAGATATTGAACTGCACCTGCATATCCCGCACAAACTGCCTCTTTTTTCCAGAAGACACCTGCAATACTCTGATCGTCATCACTTGCCTGATATTGGGTATTATCAATCACATAAGTATAAACAATGCGGACTTTTTCATAATCACTGGCATCTGCCGGAATCAGACTGCTTACTTCCTGAAATCCAGCCTCCATGGCATTCTGAATCTCACTGATCTCACTTTCTGTATAAATATATCCCGGGGTAAAAGTGCAGTAATCACTGTCTGAATAAGTTGTTTTATAAATTTTTTCGTGGTTATGCACCCAGAATATCTCCGGATGATCCTTCAGAACCGCATGATAGCATCTGTCAATACTGTCATCCTGGGAAAGGGTCAGATAAAAGTCCTTTTCCCGTGCGCGAATGCCCTTCAGGAGTTCTCTGTAAACTCTCTGTTCTTCTTCATTTAACTGTTTAAAATAATATTCCTGATGTCCTTCCTCACTCTGTGCCACTTCCATCTGACGTAATTCTTCTACCTCTTCCGGTTCTCCCGCCAAAACGCTCTTCGCAATAGAACGGATCTGATCCAATGTTCCGGCCCGAACGTAAAAAGGCTGCAACATAACAGATAATACGGTCAAAATTACCACCAGCCGGCAAAAAAATCCCTTTTTCATTTTTTATCCTCTTAATATCCTAATACCGATTGTCAGAAAGGGCAGCCTCCCGCAGGAGACTGCCCTTATTTATCTGCTGTCTCTTAATTCTCCAATTCCAATGCTTCTGCATCATCAAAAGTCTCTACCGCATCATCGATAGATTCCGGATCCAGAGTCAGATCTTCAATCTCATCTTCATCCTCATCTTCCTGCAGAGAATTGTTTTTAAAGTCCTCAAGAAGATTATCAGAAAGAGTATCATTGGATGAAAGTGCGTCTTTCAGTGCTGTTGACTTCACAACATCTGTAAGAATATTATTCGTGCCATCTTCTGTCGTAGTGTTTTCTGCATTTTCACTGCCAGACTCAGTTACTGCTGTATCAGAATAGAACGCCGGCTGTCTGATATAACGGAAGCTTGCGCTGTATGCCTCACCTACTGTTACTCCATTTTTACTGGAAGAACAATGTACCGCGATCCAGTCTCCGGAATCCGTTTTGCCACACAAAATTCCAACATGGTTGTCACTGCCCGCTTCAGGTCCTCTCTGAAATACAAGATCTCCCGGCTGTGCATCTGCCTCGTTGACAACATTCGCTTTCTCCCACTGATCGGAAGTTCCGTCACCAACTGCCGCCTGCATTCCCTGATCCTGATAACCGTTGATCACTGCCCAGGTAACAAAACCACTACAGTCAAGACCATACGCCCGCAAAGTTCCTGAACTCTTGCTTCCATCTGCTGAGACTTTCTCAACGGTTCCCCAGCTCGGATCTTCTCCAAGGACAGTAGACTTACCACCCCAGAAATATCCAACTTTACCTACCAGAGAATAAGCAGCCGCAATAACATCTACACGGTCCTCGGACACGTTATCGCCAACGCTCTCGCGGACAAAACCTTTCGATGCAGTAACAACCGCACAAAGAAGTTTACAGTCTGTCTCTACATATTTCTTAAGAACGGTTCTATCCTGCTTTGCAATATTATTCTTCTTAATATAATAATTGATCTTACGGTTTCCATAAGATACCTTGGTGATATCCTGTTTATCTCTGACGATCGGATTCATTTCCTCAAAGATCTTGGACAGATCTGCTTTACAGGATGAGTCCATTGTAAAAGATGTCTTACCGCTTTTACTTTGCTGATAAATATAAACAGCCAGGATATCTTGCCAGTTACGTACCAGCAGTGTATCATCGGTCAGTTTATTTTTTTCTTTATATTCTTTCTCGATTTCATCCATAACAGATGTAAAATCATCAGAAAATGTCAGATTATAATTATTCTTAAGGCTGTCCAGATAAAAATCTTTACCTGCGTGAAGGTTGGAGACCATGTTTGTCACATAAACCGGATCTCCGATCTGAGTAGCCGTAGCATTATTTCCATCTGTAATATCTGTAGTTCCATTATTGGAATTATTCTTGTTATCCTTATCCTGTAATATCGCTGCAAGCTTCTGCTCTGCATCAATCAGTACAGAATAATTCGTAACCTTAGCTTTTTCTGCATCAGTCAGTGCATCATAAGCAGCTCGTGCAGCTTCAATCTCATCTTTTGTATCAGCTGTGATCATCTTTCCTGCCAGTGCATTGATCATATCTATAACTGTCTGTACCCTGGTATCATCCTGCGGTGCCTCTGTTGGCTGTGGTGTCGCTGTCGGTTCCGGTGTCGCTGTTGGCTCCGGTGTTGCTGTTGGTTCCGGCGTTGACGTCGGCTGTGGTGTTGCTGTTGGCTCCGGCGTTGCTGTTGGCTGCGGATCTGGTGTTTCCGTTGGCTGTGGTGTTTCCGTCGGTTCCGGATCTGGTGTTTCTGTTGGTTCCGGATCCGTAGGAATTTCCGGTTCTGTCACTTCCTCACTGCCCTCAGAACTCCCCTCATCAGCCGCAACAGTTTCTGCCATGTCAGCAGCTCTGACCCCGGCTGGGCCTGCCAGTACCATAGCTGATATCATCGTGATGCATAAAAACTTATTAAGGTACTTGTTTTTCATATTTATTAAGATGCTCCCTTCTTTCCTTGAACATCCCTTTACTTCCCCTATAATAAAGGTCTGCCTTAAACCATTTTAGATAACCTAAAGTTTAACTCCACTTATTTTAGCATAGGAATTTTATGAAATCAACCGTTCTGCCGGGATATCCTTGTCAATTTATTTATTTTTCACTTTTTATTCACATTTTTATAAGAACATTTTCGTACTGCAAAAAAGCTGCAACGCTTTCGCGCAGCAGCTTTTTGTCGTATACTGTCAGATTGCCGTTACCGGCCGGCCTTCCATATGGAACTGTCTTCTGAGACAGAGCTGAAAAATCCCCTGTATTACCTGATAACACACTCGAAGAATAAAGCGGATATCATCTGCAATACAACGAGGGCTCTCCAGATAGCACGCATGCCTCTCGCGGATATATCCCACAAGTTCCTCAAAACTGTCAAAATGCTTCGCCTCTTCCAGCTGGCTGTCCGCATTTCCACTTAAGATACACTCCTTCAGACAATTCTTCAGTTCCGCTTCATAGGAATTATGTTCTGCAAGACTTCCTTTATATGTTCTGTTATGAGGAAAAGTAAAGTAATCTGCCATATAATGCATGACCTCTCCGAATCTGCGCCAGTAAACTCTGGCATTATCTTCTTCCGGATTTCGCTCAATCAATTCCCGCATCTTTTCCTGAAGCTGACTGAATGTTCCAAAAAACTCATGTCTGGTAGTAAGAAACGACGGTCTCAGATCCGGCATAATATTGCCCAGGCAAAACGCTTTTCTGTGTTGCTGGAGGCTATACACCTCGGACATCTGGTCTGCCAGGTATCTGCCTAACAGTATATGTGATTTTTTACGCAATTTTTCCCTCTTCCTTCTTTCATGATTCAGAATATGGCCAAATCCATCAGTAAAGTAGTCCTGCCGGCCATCGACTGAAATCTGTAAACAATACGTTTGTCAGCACCAACTTTACTATAGCACCATTTTTCTAAATAAGCAAATAAAGTTTGCGTAAAGTTTCTGTTTTTTCACTCAGCTCAACCATGCGGGTTTCAGCCCTCTTACAGTTCCTTAAAATCCGGTGTGCCATACAGGTCGTATGGGGTGCTCTGGTATACGTAATAAGCATTACAGGTTGCGTCCTTTTTCATTTCTAAAATCCTGATTCTATAAGGCTTTTCGGGATACTGTACGCCATTACTTATGCTTCTTACGCCATCATTACCCCATTTTCGCAGTCCCCTGTATTATGCAAACTGAATAATTTTGTTGTTTCTTACAGTGCTGTTTTCATTTACTTTGTCCAATCCGATGGTATCCTCCAAAAGCTTCATATCTTCTGTTTTTTTCTGCTCCATGACACTTGTATATAAATCCATTGTCATTTGAAGTGAAGCATCCTTCCTTTATGTGATACCTTTACCAAGTTCTTTACCTTTTAAATCTTTTCCCATCGTGTCGTATTCCTTTTATGCCCTACATACGATTACGACAGAACCTTTTCAGTATTATTCTATCATAATCTACGGGCAATATCCAATTATTCCTTGTTCTCTTCCACTAAAAAAAGAGTATCCCGGATCTTGCATGACATATTCTTACAGCCGGTCCAGCTAGTGTTTTCTTCTTACTGCTGCCTCTGCTTCTGCCACTGCTGCCATCCTGTCACGTTCCGGGGATGCTCTTTACATCTGTTTTGTTCTTCCTTTGTATAATTATTCGCATTCTTCCAGATTCTGTTTCAGTATCTTTTCTACATCCAGAACATGCGCTTCCGCTTCTATATCTTCCACATTCTCTGTTATTGTTGTCGTATACATAACTGGTTTTCCCACATTTATATCACAATCATATAAGGCTGACATTAGCAACACCTGAAACTGTTCCTGTGAAAGCTGGAAAGATGGACAGTCCGCATTTTTTATCTTCTCTTCCATCTTTTTGTTATGATCTACGTCCGTTTTGCTTGCGTAATACGTCAGATTTTTATGGATTTCCCGGGGCAGCAGCTGTAAATTGTCCGCACGGTTGCACTCTTTTCCTTCACTTGGCTTATACTGGTTCTTTTTCCTGATATGGTGGATCTCATTGTCATCAGATCCGAACTCATTTTCTAGGAAACAGTCACTCATTACCCGGTACATGCTAACGTGCTTATTGTGTTTCTGTCCTTTAACTTTGTATTCATAATACCAGTCCTGTCCCGTCCGGCTGCCGTCCTTATTCTTTGTCCCTGTGTACCTGTGGTTTGGTTTCACTACCTTGATCTTATTACCATATGCAGAAAACAGATAACCTTTGTTGGACATAAACCAGTACGCTGGGTATGGTTCCTTACATTGGACGATCTGCTCTCCTTCCTGCATAACATAATTAAATGTATTCATCATCAGATCATCAAATTTTTTTACTGTATTCTTCTCTCGTATATTTCTTATATTTTCTCATTTTATTTACTCCTTTTTATCCTTTTTATAAACAATTTTTCTCATAAAATAAGAGCACCTGTAACTGGTACAGATGCCCTCATACTTTCATATTTATCTGAATTTCTTAAACTCTTTTGCAAGCTGCTTGTCGTGCTTATCAAGCTCTCCACGGATCACTTTTTTCAGCTCTGACATGTCGTTCACGTCCACACCATTTATTACGAACTGATACTCATTATTCATGGTAACTTCCTGTCTGGCTGGTACTTCTTTTATGTTTGGACTTCCTGCATTCTGCATAACATCCGTAAACTCCTGCATGATCGCTGTTGCTGGCCTCAGAATCTTTGTAAAATCCTGCGTCAGAACCGTTTCTCCCGGCTTGGCTCCAATGAATCCGGTATCACCATTTTTCATGATCGCATCTCCCAGAAGTGTCCCCATAGTTGCCGGGATCAGATTTCGGATCACCCCGCCCTTGGAGAATCCAAACGTCTGAAGCTTTTTAACCAATGCGTTCTTCTTTTTGGTATCCCATTTGCTTACATTTTTTGCATCCTTATAGCCCAGAATCGAAGCTGCCTTTACAATGTTTGCATTGCTGGTTTTCTTACCTTTCTTTGCAAAGTGCTTCACAACCGGATCTTTGATTTTCTCGATCTCTGCGTCACCGCCTGTGTAAGTAGGTAATGCTGCATACCATTTCTTCAGCTCTGCTTCTTTTTTAGTATTCGCCTTTACGGTATTGGCACTCTGTCCGGTAGACATATTCAGGACACGGTTCTTTTCTTCTGTGGTAAGAGAATATTTCTTACTCTTGGCTGTACTGTTTACGATCTTGGAATTCTTCGCTGCATCCTTCAGTACAGACACATTTAAACTTACAGCCTTACAATATCCGCCAGATCCCTGAACCTTGATTGTTGTTTTCCCGTTTTTTAATCCCTTCAGAGTGATACTGTTGGCGGATTGTGTGATTTTCACGATTCCTTTTGTGGAAGCTGTACAGGTGAAATTCTTATTGACTGCGGTTGTCGGACTGAAGCTTACCTTTACCGTTGCTGTCTTTCCTACGTTCACAACAACTGATTTCGGACTTAATGTAATGTTCTTCAGGGTTTTATTCTGTGCATCTGTAGCGGCATTTCTTATTACTTTGTCCGTAGCAGTATTTCCGATTCCTGTAGATCCTGAAAGCTTGCTATCTTTGATATTTGTAACTGCTTTGTCCGCTTTCTTCTTATCCATCTGTTCATTCTTAAGATTAGAATTCTGAATATTCTTCTGGAACTGATCCGAAACTTTCAAACCTGTGTCTGCAATGATCTGGTTGATTTCTGCATAAGCATCCTTGTATTTCTGCTTTGTAGTTTTCAGCATCTCGTCAATGACAGCGGTCTGCATCTGAGAGTTGAATTTTACTGCATTTAAAGTACTGTCCAGAGCATTGTCAGCCTGATCGGTAAGGTTATCATAACCTTTAGATATCATATCAATCTGATGGCTGTGTTTGGTATCTTCCAGATCTTCCTCTTTTTCCGCAAGATCCGCTTTTAACTGTTCCAGCTTTGCTTTGGCAGCAACGTTTGTAGTTCCCTCCAGAGCTGCAATCTGCGCTTTGATCGCATTAATATCCTTATTTTTGCTCTTGATAGTCTTATCAAACTGGTAATACTCTTCCTTGGCATCTGTGGCTTTCTGCCGTATATCCACGTTCTCTTTCAGGAGATCGTTCTCTTTTGAAACCTGATCCTCATACATTTTCAGCATATCCTGATTGTAACTGTAAATAGCCTTGGAAGATTCCCGGATTCCGTCCTTATACTGTTTCTGGTATTCCTTCAGCTGTTCCTTGGTAAGATTTCCTGCATTATATTCTTCCTGAGCATTTTTCAGTTGTGCCCGATAGTCCGCAATTTTCTGCTGTTCTGCATTCAGTCCCTTATTGATAAGAGCAATGTTGGCAGCTCCCTGTTTCGTCAGTTCACCAGAATCAGAGAAGAACGTATCAGAATCCAGCATATCTTTTAAGGTGTCGCAGTCGTCAATCAGTTCATCCAGAGAATCAATGGTATCATCTCTTCTTCGGTAAGATCAGAAATTTCTAACCCCGTATCTTCTTCATCCTCACTCTCTTCCTCATACTCTTCCAGATCATCCATAAACTCTTCATCCTCAAATTCTTCTGCAAACTGCTGAAATTCATCCATCTCTTTCATTCCTCCATATATTATTGCAAACATTTGTTCTTATTGTATCGTGTAAGTCATGCTAACATTTATATATAAATTTGTCAATAGTCGGAAAATGGTTTTTTTGCCACTATAATAACAGTCTTTTTAATCTTCCACTGTACACTTACCAAAGCAATTTTTTACCCCTGTTTTAAGGACTTTTTTTATCTTTTTGATACAAAAATCCACCGTAATCTTTTCAATGGGAAGTTACCCGTCTAAACCTTAAAATCCATTCTAGCCCCATATACGCGCGTTACAGGCCTATGAAAATTTTTTTAATTTTTCAAAAAAATATGTCCATAACATCCAACCCAGCTCCCTGTCCTCCACTCCCAACTCACTCTCCGCAGCGTCCTGACCTTACCCACCACAGTGGCCTTCAGAGCGTCTGACAGCCCGTACAGAGCATCCTGTGCACCTCTCTGAACAAGTTTTCTCCATGCAGCACCTCTGATCCGTTTCTGACCGAATACGTGCCCTAGAAGCCTATAGTTCAATCCGATCATAAAGTCATTGAAAAATTCATTCTCAACCCATTATATAAGAAAATTCTCTGCTTTCTGGCGGTCACGATCTGTTGATACAGGCAGTACCAGCCATATAAATTCCAGTCCATATCAGGCTCTTTCTCCAGTCACAGTGAGCTTCCAACGAATCAAATAACAGTATTCCTCCAACTGCTGCCATCTTCTCTGAATCAGATTACTCTCAGACCTGCTCCTGATACTCTGCTCACCCGGCACGTTTGCTTACCCTGATCTGCTGACTGTAGCTCACCTGATAGCTCTGGAATCCATCCTAACTGATCCTGTGGAGAAGTTATCAGCTGGCAGTGAACCCGGCTTGTAGGACTATAGGATGCTCACAGGGCAGCACTTATTTACAGATCTCTTTTTCCGTACAGTTACTGCTTGATTCTGCTTCAACCATCATTTATACTGTAATTGTAGGAGGTGCATAGCATGAATAACACACTACCCATTGAAGATTTAAGCAAGACATATCTGGAACATTCCATGGTTATAAACAATTTCGTTATCAAGATCGGCAACCAGATCAAAGACAGCTTATGCCGTGTTTTCGGTGACAGTGTACAGTATGAATGGCGTGAAAATGATGATAAAGTCGTTGTTCCCGACGTTTCCATCATCTGCAACATGAGAGATCGTAAGAATGTATCTTTTACAGGTATTCCACGTTTTGTTATGGAAGTCCTGTCCCACGCTACTGAGGACTACGACAGGCATGAAAAAATGAATATCTATTGTAAGGTTGGAGTTTCTGAGTATTGGATTGCCGACTGGCGCAAGAAACAGGTTGAGATTTATCTGTTCGATTTCAAAGAAGATGGTGAGCCTTATCCTTACTTATATAAGACAGTCACCGCAGAGAATAAAGAAGATCTTCAACTCGTTATGTTTCCGAATCTTCACATAACCTTTGACGAACTGTTTGATATCATCGAATATTAATCAACACTATGTCCATATAAGAGTAAAGGTATACTGCTGCCTTTACTCTTTTTGTATATGCTTCCTTCATTTTCAGGCTCTCAAAATTTTTCTGCTCGTTTTTTTTAATCGAGTTTCTTCCTATATAATGCGTTCATTCTGTAAAGTTGGAAGTACCCCCGGGACAGTCGGACATAAAAAAAGAACGTACAAGATCTGTGTGTCTTATACGTTCCGTGAACATCCTTCTCTTTCTCCACAATATCCCAACAACAGGCACAGATATTGACTGTATTCTGGAAGGGATCAACAAATATTTGCTCCTGCTTGCCAAGGAACAGATCAGGCTTGCTTTTGAACAGTCAGAAAAAGAGGTTCAGGATCTCAGGCAACGTACTAAGGAAGGAATGCAGACGGCAAGGCTTTCCGGTAAACAGATTGGACAGGCTTCCGGTACAAAATTTGTAACAAAGAAATCTATAGCAGCTAAAGAAATCATCCTGAAGCACAACAAAACGTTTGGCGGATCACTCAATGATCTGGAAACCATTACTCAGGCTGGAATCACAAGAAAGACGTTCTATAAATATAAGAAGGAACTACTTTCTAAGATGGCCGGATAAGCGGATCAGCGTTGAATGTTTTGCTTCAATCCGGTATAATAAGAACAGGAATCTGACTTATTAAGAAGGGAGCGTGAAACTATGGACTGGGATCTTAAAATAACAGACATGGCAGGAGCTACACCGGAACATTCTGCTGTAATCGTAAATTTTGTTGCAGCAGTCAGACATCAGTTAAGAAACAGCACTTGCTATGTATATTCTGATAATGTTCAATACCGTTTTAAAGATGAAGAAGGCAATAACAAGATTGTTGTTCCAGATGCTTCCATAAATTGTCGTACAAAATCAAGACGAGGTAACACCTTTACAGATGCCCCACGTTTTGTTATGGAAGTCCTGTCACCTTCAACAGAAAATTATGATCGTACCGAGAAAATGCAACTCTATTGTCAGCAGGAAATCGAGGAATACTGGATTGTTGACTGGCGCAAGAAAACTGTTGAAATCTATGAATTGGATTATGATGGAGAAATTCCAAAATACTTCCTCTGGAAAACCATCACAGAAGAAAATAAAGACGAGCTACACCTGCTCCATTTTCCAAATATCAAGATCACTTTTGACGAGTTATTTGAGGAAATTGATTATTAATGGTTATATTACTGACCGTTTTTAGTGTGTCAAATTTTTAACACAATTGTATGCTGACCACCATCAAAATTGAAGCTTTTCTGAAAAATAAAAGTTGGCGATTCCCTATATAGAACAGGGGTTTACGCCAACTTTTTTATTATGTCTCTGATGAAATTCTGAATTGCTACAGGCTGCATATGGGATAATTCTGGATCATCCTTATTCGTTCTGACAGTAAAAGGATAATGTAATCTGGTCTGAAAAAGCTTATACCTGGCAGCAGTAATTGTTTACAGAGTGGAATAATGCTGTTATCTTCTGCTATAATGGCAGCTCAGAATATTGGTTATCGCACTCATATTCTGTGGATGAATACATATGAGCGATCGTTCATGTGTTAAGAATTTATCATCCTCATTAACTTGGCACATCTGCTACCACAGCCGTCCCCGATCCACTCACAGATCCAGCCTCTCTCACCGTCCAACTCATGTCTCAGTCTGCTACAACTCACCATCACAACCGTCCGATCCATCACATCATCCATCTCACCTTTAGCCCATCCATTTCTCCCTGATCTTGCCTGCACTTTCTACGGATCTGATTCTCTTTTCACCCTCTCGAAATCGCCCCCCACCGGAACAACAACGGTTGTACGATAACTTGAGCCACAATCCAGCCTGCTGCCGTCTGCTCTTTCTGGTGATTTTCGGGTCGATTCTGTTCAATTCCCATGATCGAATTTTGCACCACTCAGAATGAATAAGCTGAGTGTTTCAAAGGATCTTCCGATAAATTATATGATATGAATTTTGATGGTGATAATCGGAATAATCGGTGTGATTATTAGGAAAATTATACCATCACTTCTTAATGTACTTATTAATGACTCTCTTTTCCAATGTTTTTCCGGAATCTCGATACCATGGTAAAATCACTCCACAATACTTTATAATTCTGTGCATCTTTAAAGCTCATCATCATAAGTACATTTCCTCCTTCCTTCTCCTGTATGTACTTTCTGATTTTAATTTTAATTTCAAAAATATTCTGAATTTATTTTTCGGTGTAAAAAAAGATACACTATACCTGTGTATCAACAATCACTTTACTTTTGCTTACCTTAGCAAGCGGTGTTCTTCTATATGACATGGCTTAATAATTCTCAACGTGGTATATCCCACATGGCATATACACTACTCTTACCCCACATGACGTAAGACATATTACGTTTACTGATTATTTTCCAAGACTTTGTAAGGTACGCTTACAGCACATTTCTTCTGTAATCGCTTTAACCATAGCACCGTTGAGTAGAGTTGTAAAGAAAATTTATACATTTCAGCACTTAGTCTAAAAACAGATCATAATTTTCAGTAATTATCACTAAACGTCAATGATGATATTTTCAGTTCATTATGTTCTATGGGATAGAATTTTATCCTCTAAATTTTCTGTTGAGAACATATTTTCTGACTGTTATAATGACACATGGGTGTTGCCATAACGGTAGGCGGTTAGTCCTTCAGCAGAGGGACTGTGACCCTCTGATTACAT
>ERZ857785.1452-NODE-1452-length-25742-cov-36.623662_pt1 | contig 25742 bp, 21 predicted proteins | sample MGYA00519763_ERZ857785 | MGnify/ENA primary metagenome ERZ857785 (study PRJEB31778, sample SAMEA3449365) | human gut metagenome | biome: human gut; feature: human-associated habitat; material: faeces | place: United Kingdom | collected 2010/2012 ...
TCCACGTTCTCGTCGGCGGACCACACCGCCATCTTGGTGCGGTTGCCCGCCTCACGGGCGATGGAGCGGATCTCCACGGTGCCGTCGTAGATCTCCGGCACCTCCAGCTCGAACAGCCGCTTCACAAGGCCGGGGTGAGTGCGGGAGATCAGCACCTGCGGGCCGCGGGTGCTGCGGCGGACCTCCACCAGATACACCTTGACCATCTGGCCTTCACGCAGCTCCTCGCCGGGGACCTGCTCATTCATGGTCAGCACCGCCTCGGTGGACTCGGCGCCGGTGCCGATACGCAGGCTGACGTTGCCGGTCCGGGGATCGATGCGGCTGACGGTGCCGGTGAGGATCTCGTGCTGCTTGCTGTTGAACTCATCATAGATCATGCCGTGCTCAGCCTCCCGCAGGCCCTGGATGATGACCTGCTTGCCGTTTCCGGCGGCGATGCGGCCGAACTCCACGCTCTCCACGGGGATGTTGACGATGCCGCCCAGCTCGTTCTTGGCGGACATGTGCTTGGCCTCCTCCAGCGAGATCTGGGAGCCGGGGTTCTCCACCTCCTCCACGATCTCCTTCTGGACGAACATCTTCAGATCCTTCTTCTCCTCGTTCACGTCCACGATGACGTTCTCCACGCCCTCGTGGTCCCGCTTATAGGCGGTGGTCAGCGCCTGAATGATCTTGCCCATCATAAAGCTCTGGGGGATACCGCGTTCCTTTTCCAGCATCGCCAGTGCGGCGAAGATCTCATCACATTTCATGGTTGTTTCTCCTTCTATTCATCGTCAGATAGTCGTATCAGAATTCCACGCGCAGGCGCACCAGCGCCACCTCGTTCTTTTCGAACCGCACCGGCTCCGCGCCGCCCATGTCCAGCAGCACCGCGCCGTCCTCATAGCCCGCCAGCTTACCGGCGAACTCCTTGCGCCCCTCCCTGTTCTGGTAGGTCTTGACCAGCACGGGGCTGCCCATGAAGCGGGCAAAGTCCGAGGGCCGCTTCAGCTGCCGCTCCAGACCGGCGGAGCCCACCTCGAACACGTAGCTGCTCTCGATGGGGTCGGCCTCGTCCAGCAGGTCGCTGACCCTCCGGCTGATGGCCTCGCAGTCCAGAATGTCCACGCCGCCGTCCTTGTCCAGATACAGCCGCAGGTACCACTGGCCCGCCTCCCGTACATATTCCACGTCCCACAGCTGGCAGCCATGCTCCTGTACCACCGGCTCCGCCAGCTCCCAGACAACGTCTGTGATCTTTTTCACGGCGCATCCTCCTGCTTTTAACAAATCAAAAATGCCCAACAAAAAGAGCGGACAGTCAAGCCCACTCCCAGTCAATACCTTACTTACGTGTGTAGCATACCATAAAAATGGGAACAACGCAAGTATTTTTCTGCAAAAAACCCGTCGAAAAGGCGCGTTTTGCAAAAAAAGACAGGGCGGTGCGGGTGTAGACCCGCGCCGCCGCGCCGTTATGCCCGTTTTTTCAGCCCCGCCGCACCGCAGGCCAGCAGGAACGCCGCCAGATCCGCCAGCACCACCGTAGCGCCCACGGGGGTGCTCAGCAGATACGAGCCGGTGAGCCCCGCGCAGAAGCACACCACGCTGAGCACCCCCGCGCAGATGACCACGCCGCGGAAGCTGCGGAGCAGCCGCATCGCCGTCAGGGCGGGGAAGATGACCAGACTGGAGATGAGCATGGCGCCCATCAGCCGCATGCCCAGCACGATGGTCAGCGCTGTCAGTACCGACAGCACCGTGTTGTAAAGCTCCACACGCATGCCGGTGGCGCGGGAAAAGCTCTCATCAAAGGTGATGGCGAACAGCCGGTGGTAAAACAGCACGTACAGTACCAGCACCGCCGCCGACACCCCTACGGACAGCGCCACGTCGGCGCGGTCCAGCGCCAGAATGGAGCCGAACATAAAGCTGTCCACATCGGTGGTCATGCCGGTGGTGAGGCTGGTGACCACCACACCGGCGGCCAGGGAGGAGGCACTGACCACGGCGATGGCCGCATCCGCGCCCATGCGGCTCCTCTCCGTCATCCGCAGCAGGCCCAGCGCCGCCAGTACCACCACGGGGATGGACACCGGCAGCGGCGCCCAGCCGCAGGCCAGCGCAACGCTCAGTGCGCCGAAGGACACGTGGCTCAGTCCGTCGCCGATCATGGAGTAGCGCTTCAGCACCAGCGGCACGCCCAGCAGCGCCGCGCACAGGGAGATCAGGATGCCCACCACAAAGGCCCGCAGGATAAAGGGGTAGGTGAACATTTCCAGCAGCAGGCTCATATACCGTCACCTCCGAATCGCTTTCCATAGGGCGACGCCAGATACGCCGCCGTGTCGCCGTAGAACCAGCCGCCGTGTCCCGCGTGGAGGATGGCGGTAGCATGGGGCAGGGCGCTGCGCAGGTCGTGGGTCACCATGACGATGGCCAGCCCTTCTTTCTTGTTGAGATAGTCCAGCGTGCGGTACAGGTCCTGGGCCGCAGCGGGGTCCAGCCCCGTCACCGGCTCATCCAGCACCAGCAGCTCTCCGGCGGCGCACAGCGCTCTTGCCAGCAGCACCCGCTGCTGCTGCCCGCCGGACAGCTCACGGTAGCACCGGTCCTTCAGCTCTAAAATGCCCAGCTTGCCCATGTGCATCAGCGCCGTGGATTTCTCCTGCGCTGTGTAGAAGAAGTGAGCGCCCCGCCCGTTGAGGAAGCCGCTGCGCACCACCTCCGTCACTGTGGCGGGAAAGTCCTTCTGGGCCTGTGTCTGCTGGGGCAGATAGCCGATGGCTCCCGCCCGCAGGGACCGGTCCAGCACGATCTCTCCCTTCATGGGCTTCAGAAGGCCCAGCATGCTTTTCAGCAGCGTGGACTTGCCGGAGCCGTTCTCACCCACCACGCAAAGATAGTCGCCGCTGCGCACCTGGAACGTCAGCCTCTGCCACAGCGCCTGCCCCTCATAGCCCAGGGACACATCGCGGCAGTCCAGCAATATTTTCTTTTCCGTCGGCTTTTCCATCAGGCCAGCCCCTCCCTCAGTGCGTCCACGTTGGCCTCCATCAGCTGGAGATACGTGACGCCGTTATCAAAATCCGCGCGGCTCACCGTCTGGCAGGACTGGAACGTCCGCACCGCCGCGCCGGTGGTCTCGGCGATGGCCTCCGCCACCTTCCGGCTGCTGAGCTCGATGGTGTATACCACGGGGATGTGCTCCTCGTTTACCAGATCGATGAGATACTTCAGCGTGGCCAGCGACGGCTCGGTGTCGCCGGCGCAGCCGTGAAACGCCGCGCGGTAGTCCAGCCCGTACTCGCGGCAGAAATACAAAAGCGGGAACCGGTCGCCGAACACCAGCAGCCTCCGGCTGCCGCCGGCCACCACGTCGCGGAACGACTGATCCAGCGACTCCAGCTCCGTCAGATAGTCCGCCAGCCGCTGGCGGTAGCTGTCGGCGTGGTCGGGATTGGCCTGACACAGGATCTCCCCGATGGCGCGGCACAGGGCCATGGCCGTCACCGGCGATGTCCAGATGTGCTCGTCGTACTCGGCTTCTTCATCTTCCGCATCATCGCCCCCGCCGTTTTCGCCGTGGCCGTGGTCGTGATCGCTGTGCTCGTGGGCGTTTGCGCCCTGTCCCTGCATGCCCTCGGAAAAATCTTCCTCATGCAGTTCCGCCGCCCCCATCATCGACAGGACATACGGGATATTTTCCCCTGCGGCGTCCAGAATGTTCTCCACCCACTGCTCGCTCTCACCGCCGTTGTAGACGAACACGTCTGCCTCGCTGATACGGATGACATCCAGCGGCGTGGGCTCAAAGCTGTGTGTCTCCCGCCCTGCGGGCACCACCAGCGTCACGTCCACGTCGTCCCCGCCGATCTGCCGCACAAAGTCGTAGTAGGGGAACAGCGTGCATACCACCCGGAGCTTTCCGTTGTCCTGCAAGGGCTTCCGGCCGCAGCCGCACAGCCCTGCCGCCACCGTCAGCGCCAGTAAAAACGCCCGGAGCCGCCTCATTCCGCCGCCTCCCGGCACCGGCGGCACACGCCGTAAAACAGCGTCCGCCGCGGGTCGATGGAGAAGCCGTGCTCCTCCTCCAGATGGCGGTACAGCGGCGCCAGATGGGAGCAGTCCACATGGCACACCTCGCCGCACTTTTCACATTTCAGCAGAAAACAGTCGCGACCCGATGCGTTACATGTGCAGAACTGGTATTTTGCGCCGGAATCCGTCACGATTTTGTGAACTTTGCCTGCCTTTTCCAACCGCTCCAAATGGCGGTACACGGTGGTCAGGCCCACCGTCTCGCCCTGCCGGTGCAGCGTTTCCGTCAGCTCCGCCGCGCCGATGCCGCCGTCGCAGGACTGGATGCAGGCCAGTATCGCCTGCTGCTGTCTGGTCATATACGTCATAGGATGCCTCCTGAAATTGAAAATGAAAACCGTTTTCAAATCATAGCAGAAAATCCGCGTTTGTCAACTGCTTTTTTTTGCGCGGCGCTATACCGGCAAGCGCGGCCTTAACGGGGTCTTAACATCAGATTAGCGAAAATTTAACAATCGTGCGCTTGCACAGAAAAAGCACCCGCACATTTCTTCATAAGAAATACATGCACAAATTCTGTATTTTACGAGATGTTAGCATATATTATCTGATTTTTGCCGCATGAAATGTTATACTTTTCACATAAAGGAATGGCAGTTTACTATAAAGAAAATGTTAAAACAACAGAAAACTGTGCTAAAAATTTATAAATATTGCTAATTGCGGGGAGCGGCGGGATGGGCTATACTTCAAAGTAACCTGACGCGAAAGACTTTCGCGCAGGGAACCGCTCCGGTGTGGGAGCACCGGAACGGGAAGGCTAAGGGAAAGTATTTAGTAAGGAGAGAAAACAATGGAAGAAAGAAAAGGCTTTGGGTCCAATTTTGGATTCCTGATGGCGTCTGTCGGTTCGGCAGTCGGCCTGGGCAACATCTGGGGCTTCCCCAATAAAATGGGCGCCTCCGGCGGTTTTACCTTCCTGGTCGTGTATCTGGTGCTGGCCGTTCTGTGCGGCTTTATCGTCATGGTGGGCGAGCTGGCGCTGGGCCGCAAGACCGGCAAGGGCGTGGTCAGCGCGTATCATGTGCTGAGCAAGCGCTTCAAGTGGCTGGGCTGGCTGGGTATCCTGTCCCCGTTCTTTATTCTGTTCTTCTACTGCGCACTGGGCGGCTACTGCATCAAGTACGTGGTGGTGAACGTGGGCGATCTGTTCGGCGCCAGCTTCGGCTCCGCCGCCTTTGCGGAGGTGGCTGCGGCCAACGGTACTTCGCTGGGCGCAGAGGTATTCAACGCTTTTATGGGCAATCCCACTGAGGCCATTATCTACGGTCTCATCTTTGTGGCACTGACCATGCTCATCGTCATGGGCGGCGTCAGCGGCGGTATCGAGAAGGTTTGTTCCGTGGGCATGCCCGCGCTGTTCGTGATGCTGCTGATCTGCATTATCCGCGCCTGCACCCTGCCCGACGCGGTGAATGGCCTGAAGTACATGTTCGTTCCGGGCTGGGCTGTGGCCAACGGCATCATCGAAGAAGCCCCCAATTTCCTGACCGTGCTTTCCACCGCCGGCGGTCAGATGTTCTTCTCCCTGTCTCTGGGCATGGGCATTATGATCACCTACGGCTCCTATCTGGATAAGAAGGAGAACCTCCAGAAAAACGCTATTCTCATCATCGTCATGGATACGCTGGTGGCGCTGATGGCCGGCCTGTGCGTCATCCCCGGCCGTTTCGCCCTGGACCCCAGCGGCACGCTGGGCGGCCCCAAGCTGCTGTTCGTCACCATGCAGAACGTGTTCAGCCGTATGGGCGGTCTGGGCCCCATCTTCGGCATCCTGTTCTACCTGCTGGTGGTGTTTGCGGCGATCTCCTCGTCCATCTCCCTGCTGGAGGCCGTGGTGGCTCACTTTGTGGATAAGGCCCGCGATTCCGGCAAGGGCGACAAGCGCAAGAAGTACACGCTCATCGCGGCGGCGGCCGTGGGTGTGGGCTGTATCCTCATCTGCGCCGACAGTCTGGGCGGCGCCGACTTCACCCCGTGGAAGTTCCTGGGCCTGCCGGAGGCGGACATCCGGACATGGAACGACTGCTGGCTGGATTTCTTTGATATGCTGTCCGAGGGCATTATGATGCCGCTGGGCGCGCTGCTGATGTCGATCATGATCGCCTGGGAGCTGGGCCCCGATGTTGTCAAGGAGGAATGCGAGCAGTCCGGCCATCCCATGAGCGGCTATGGCTTCTTTAAGGCCTGCATCAAGTTCATCACCCCGCTGTGCATGATCCTGGTGCTGTACGGCCAGATCAAGGAATTCTTCTTCTAAGCAAGCGTGTATGTTATCCATACTGGGACCGCCATCCCGGTATGCTCTCCAAATAACAGAAAGAGCAGCGCCCGCCATTCCGGCGGGCGCTGTTTGACTGCGGAGATCCGCGCGAGAGAATATCCCCGGCGGCACTGCCGCCGGGGATATTCTCTCGCGCGGGGACGGAGAAAAAGCGAAAAGAACAGGCCCGATAGCCGGTTCACGGCACTGAAGGGTGGAAAAGGCGCGCTCTGTACCGCCGATGCGGCGCATGGGTGCGGTGCGGACAGGCGGCGGGGAGGGGACGATATGCCTGTTTATTCTTTCACAGATGGTTTCGCCAGAGGAAAATAGCAGTATCGCGGTAAAAAAGTCAGGGAAAACCCGTGAAACCGTGCATTGAGGGGTGCTAAAAGGATGCTTTATCTTTATAAACTGCAAAAATAAATCTGTTCATAGAATGTTAAAAATGTACAATGGGACGAGAAAAATTCATCAATACTGCTAATTGCGGTTGCAATTTGAATCCTGTATACTTTTTGCATGGGACGTTGGCGGACTATCGTCAACGGCACATTGAGGGGCGTGGCGGCGCCTCAAGATGTTTCCTGTCAGTAGATGGGAGACAGAAAATTTGGGCACTCGGCAAAGGAGCGGGTGCAAATTTCTGTTATAAGGAGAGAAAACAATGGAAGAAAGAAAAGGCTTTGGGTCCAATTTTGGATTCCTGATGGCGTCTGTCGGTTCGGCAGTCGGCCTGGGCAACATCTGGGGCTTCCCCAATAAAATGGGCGCCTCCGGCGGTTTTACCTTCCTGGTCGTGTATCTGGTGCTGGCCGTTCTGTGCGGCTTTATCGTCATGGTGGGCGAGCTGGCGCTGGGCCGCAAGACCGGCAAGGGCGTGGTCAGCGCGTATCATGTGCTGAGCAAGCGCTTCAAGTGGCTGGGCTGGCTGGGTATCCTGTCCCCGTTCTTTATTCTGTTCTTCTACTGCGCACTGGGCGGCTACTGCATCAAGTACGTGGTGGTGAACGTGGGCGATCTGTTCGGCGCCAGCTTCGGCTCCGCCGCCTTTGCGGAGGTGGCTGCGGCCAACGGTACTTCGCTGGGCGCAGAGGTATTCAACGCTTTTATGGGCAATCCCACTGAGGCCATTATCTACGGTCTCATCTTTGTGGCACTGACCATGCTCATCGTCATGGGCGGCGTCAGCGGCGGTATCGAGAAGGTTTGTTCCGTGGGCATGCCCGCGCTGTTCGTGATGCTGCTGATCTGCATTATCCGCGCCTGCACCCTGCCCGACGCGGTGAATGGCCTGAAGTACATGTTCGTTCCGGGCTGGGCTGTGGCCAACGGCATCATCGAAGAAGCCCCCAATTTCCTGACCGTGCTTTCCACCGCCGGCGGTCAGATGTTCTTCTCCCTGTCTCTGGGCATGGGCATTATGATCACCTACGGCTCCTATCTGGATAAGAAGGAGAACCTCCAGAAAAACGCTATTCTCATCATCGTCATGGATACGCTGGTGGCGCTGATGGCCGGCCTGTGCGTCATCCCCGGCCGTTTCGCCCTGGACCCCAGCGGCACGCTGGGCGGCCCCAAGCTGCTGTTCGTCACCATGCAGAACGTGTTCAGCCGTATGGGCGGTCTGGGCCCCATCTTCGGCATCCTGTTCTACCTGCTGGTGGTGTTTGCGGCGATCTCCTCGTCCATCTCCCTGCTGGAGGCCGTGGTGGCTCACTTTGTGGATAAGGCCCGCGATTCCGGCAAGGGCGACAAGCGCAAGAAGTACACGCTCATCGCGGCGGCGGCCGTGGGTGTGGGCTGTATCCTCATCTGCGCCGACAGTCTGGGCGGCGCCGACTTCACCCCGTGGAAGTTCCTGGGCCTGCCGGAGGCGGACATCCGGACATGGAACGACTGCTGGCTGGATTTCTTTGATATGCTGTCCGAGGGCATTATGATGCCGCTGGGCGCGCTGCTGATGTCGATCATGATCGCCTGGGAGCTGGGCCCCGATGTTGTCAAGGAGGAATGCGAGCAGTCCGGCCATCCCATGAGCGGCTATGGCTTCTTTAAGGCCTGCATCAAGTTCATCACCCCGCTGTGCATGATCCTGGTGCTGTACGGCCAGATCAAGGAATTCTTCTTCTAAAAGCACATGAAAAGGACGCCGGAGCGCAGCTCCGGCGTCCTTTTTTGCGTCTGTTTCGGAAAGTCAGCGCAGCAGCTCCACCGCGCCGGACAGGTTGTCGATGTCCACACGCTCCACGCTGGGGGCGAACTCGCCGTCCAGCGACCAGGGAATGTGGGCCTGGGTGGTGAGGGTCACGTGCTGCACGTGGCGGAAGATGACGCCCGGGTATTCATACTGCATCCGCGTCATGGCGGTGATGAGATTCTGCAGGTCCAGGGCCGTTTTGGGCATCCGCAGCAGCAGCAGCTCGAACAGACCGTCGTCCATCTTGACGCGGCTGGGGTCCAACTTCACCAGCCCGCCCAGGGAAGTGCTGTTGCACACCGCGCCGAAGATGAAGTCACCCTCAAACGTCTCGCCGTCCGCCTCAATGCGGCAGTTGTAGGGCCGCAGGGAGTCCAGATCCCCCAGTCCCTCCAGTATGTACGCGAAGTGACCCAGGGCGTTTTTTGCCGCCTGGGACGCGGAGTAGGAGGAGCGGGTGAAGGCGCCAAAGGATGCCACATAGGCGAAATAACGGTCGTTGTGCCGCCCGATGTCCAGGGCGTGGGGCTGGCCGCTGGCGATGGCCTGGGCGGCGTGGCGGGGATCGGAGGACAGGTGCAGGCTGGCAGCAAAATCGTTGGTGCTGCCGTTGGGCAGGTAGCCCAGCAGCGGGCGGCGCTCCAGCTCCATCAGACCGGAGATGGTCTCATTCAGGGTGCCGTCGCCGCCGGCGCAGACTACCACATCGTACTGCGGGCCCCATTTGGCCGCGTAGGTCCGGGCTTCGCCGCCGGCCTCCGTCAGAAAGACCCGCACCAGATAGCCGGCGCGGGAAAAGGCGGCCACCGCATCGAACAGGGGAGCGTTGGATTTCGTTTTGCCCGCCTTTGGATTGACAATGAACAGGAGCTTCTTCATGGCTCTCCTCCTATATGTCGGTAAGTGCAGTGTGTCTCTCCATTATGCCACAGCGCGGCGGGAAATGCAACAGTCAGACGCACAGGAGTGACGGCGTTGTCCGTGCGCAGCGCACAGCCCTCCCTCAGCGGCGGCAAGGGCAGAAAACCCTTGCAAATCGGGGTCTGGTCGGCTATGATAGGGGGAACGAGACCGGAAAAGGAGTGGTGTGCATGAAGAACCGGACACAATATCTGAAGTGGGGGCTGACGGCGTTTCTGACCGTCTGCGCCGTGCTGGTTTTTTACGACACATTTTATATGGGCGGTACACTGCAGCAGTTCGTGAGAAAGCTGACCTCCGTGCTGGCGCCGGTGGTATACGGCGCAGTCATCGCATACCTGCTGACGCCGGTGATGAACTGGATCGAGAGGGTGCTCCACGCTGCGTGGCAGAAGGTTTTTCCCAAAAAGCACCTGAAGAACGCCGCTGGCATCCTGCGGTTTTTCAGCATCCTGCTGGCGGAGGCGGTGGCCATCCTGCTGATCTACCTGCTGATGAGCGTGCTGATCCCCCAGCTTATCGACAGCGTGACCATGCTCATCAACAACGCTGAGTCGTATTACTATAAGGTATATAACTGGGCTGACAGTCTGCTGGACAGCGAGAACGAGGTGGCGGTGTGGATCGCCGACTTTGTCACAAAGTATTACAGCAATGGCGTGACCCTGCTGAAGGAGCACATCCTGCCCTGGGCGCAGACGACGCTGGGGACCCTGACCGGCGGCATCTGGAGCGGTATCCGCGGCGTCATCAACTTGGCCACCGACCTGATCGTGGGCATCATCGTATCCATCTACCTCATGACCATGAAGGAAAAGAGCCTCGCCCGCTGCTGCAAGGCGGTGTTCGCCATCTTCGACGAGCGGAAGGCCCGTGCCGTCATCCGCGGTACCCGCCAGGTGGACCGCATCTTCTCCGGCTTCGTGCGGGGCAAGCTGCTGGACTCCCTCATCATCGGTGCGCTGTGCTTCATCGGAGGCAGCATCCTGAAGCTGCCCTACACTCCGCTGGTCAGCGTGGTGGTAGGCGTCACCAACATCATCCCGTTTTTCGGGCCGTTCCTGGGCGCCATCCCATCGGCCTTCCTGATCCTGCTGGTCAGCCCCAAGCAGTGTCTCATCTTCATCATCTTCATCGTGGTGCTTCAGCAGTTTGACGGGAATATCCTGGGCCCCAAGATCCTGGGCGACGCCACCGGCATCTCCAGCTTCTGGGTCATCGTGGCCATTCTGGTGGGCGGCGGCTTCGGCGGTGTGCTGGGTATGTTCCTGGGTGTACCCATCTTCGCCTGCGTGCAGGAGCTGGTGAAGTACCTGCTGGACCGGCGGCTGCGCCGGCGCAGCATGCCCACGGAGGCTTACGCCTATGTGGAGCGGGCCCGCGAAACGGCGTCAGAGCCGGCATTCGCGCCCCAGAACGATACATCGGAGGAACACCATGACTGAGGAGCTGAAGAAGAAGCTGCTGGATTTCAGCAACAGCCGCGAGCCGTTTCTGACGCATAACCATATGTACACCGCTGACATTGGCGACGGCAGCGCCGCCGTGGTGCTACCCATGTGCCGCGACAGCCTGAACCGCTGGGGAGGGGCTCACGGCGGTATCCTGTTCGCCCTGTGCGACGTGGCCATGGGCATGGCCATCATGAGCCTGCGGCAGGAGGTGATAGTGACGGTAAACGCGACCATCGACTATCTGTCCGCTGCGGCGGCGGACAGCACCCTTACCGCTGTGGGGAAGGTGGACCGTCTGGGCGGCAAGCTGGCCTTCTGCTCGGCGGAGGTCACGGACGAGAACGGCAAGGTCATCGTGCAGTCCCACTGCGTCATGAGCTTCACCGGCCGTCCGCTGCCCCTGTGAGGACGTATCTGCGGCAGCGCCGCAAACTGCTATGGTGGCTGACGGCGCTGGCTCTGTTTTTCGCCGCCTATTTCGCCCTGCGCACTGACCGCACCGCCATGAACCGGCTGTGCGGCAGCGTCATTTTCCCTGCCGTGCGGCAGGTGGCCCGCCTGTGCGACGGGTTCGACGGCTCCGTGGGCGAGGTGCTGATATTGACGGCGATCTGGGCGGGCATCATCTGGCTGGCCTGCACGGTGCGGCGGCTCATCGCGGGGCCGCGGCGGCGCGCGGTGCTGGCGGATTTCGTGCTGACCGCCGCCTGCCTGATGTTGACGGTGTACGGCGGCTTCTGCCTCCTGTGGGGCACGGCGTACAGCACCGACAGCTTTCAGGACAGGAGCGGCATCGTGGTCCAGCCTGTGTCAGTGGAGGAGCTGGAGCAGGTGACACGGTACTTCGCATCAGAGCTTACCGCGGCGGCGGACGGCGTGCCGCGGGACGACAGCGGCGTCTGCACCGCCGACCGAAAGACCATTCTGGCCGCGGCGGGCGACGCCTACGACGGGGTGTACGACGAGTTCCCGTTCCTGCGGGTGGAGACCGGCGGCGTCAAGCCCTTCGCCTGCTCCAACGCCCTCAGCGTGCTGCGGTTCACCGGCTTCTATTTCCCCTTTACCGGCGAGGCCAATGTGAACATGGACAGCCCTGTGGCGTGGCTGCCGTCCACGGTGTGCCACGAGATGGCCCACCAGCGGGGCGTTATCTCCGAGCAGGAGTGCAATTTCATCGGCATCCTGGCAGCCACGAGATGCGCCGATCCGGTGTACCGCTACTCCGGCTGGCTGGAGGGATACGTCTATCTCTCCAATGCCCTGTATCGCGCGGACCCCGACCGGAGCCGCGCCATCCGCGAGACCCTGCCGGAGACGGTGATCGCAGACCTGCGGGCGGACAACACCTACTGGGCGGCGTTCCGGGGACCGGTGTCCCAGGCGTCGGAGAGCGTGTACGACGCGTTCCTCAAGACCAACGGCGACGCCAGCGGCATCCGCAGCTACGGCATGGTGACGGATCTGCTGGTGACGTACTTCGCCGATGCCGAGGCATAAAAAAGCAGCCCCGAAGCACCGCTTCGGGGCTGCTTTTCTGCGCTTTTTACAGGCCCAGACCGGGGATGTTCAGGCCGCCGGTGAGGGCGTTCATGGAGGAGTTCATGGCCTCCTCCGCCTGACGCAGGGCCTCGTTGACGGCGGAAATGACCAGATCCTGCAGCATCTCCACATCCTCGGGGTCCACCACGTCGGGCTTGATGGTCAGAGCGGTGAGCTCCTTCTTGCCGGAAACTGCGGCAGTCACGGCGCCGCCGCCTACGGAGGCGGTAAAGGAGCTGTTCTCCACCTCCTCCTGGGCTTTGCTCATCTCCTGCTGCATCTTCATCAGCTTCTGCTGCATCTGCGCCTGCTGCTGCATCATGCCGGCACCGCCGGAAAAGCCCTTGCGGGCGCTATAACCCTTTGCCATGTCGTTATTCTCCTTTGTATCATCAGTTTATTTGATCTTGAAGTTGTCCAGCTGCCGCCCGTTCTGAGCCAGCTCGTCCAGCCGGTCGCCGCCGGTAGAGGCGGGAGGCTCCCATGGCGGGGGATCGTTGGCGGGCGGCACCGGGGCCGCTGCCTGCGGCGCGGGCTGCGGGGCCTGTCGCGATGGCGGGGGAGGGGGTACGCTGCGTCCGGATGCGGGAGGGGACTTGCCCACCGCCAGCATCACGCGGATATCGCGGCCCAGCTCGGCGGCGGTAACGTCCCGCAGGACGGTGAGGATCTCCGGCTTGTCCAGCTGCTTCTGGGTGAAGTCGTCGCGGCACAGTACGGTGAGGCAGTCGCCGTCCAGCACGCCGGAGGCCATGCTCAGCATGACCCGCGCATTCACCGGCAGACGGCCCTTGTACTGGTCCAGCAGACGCCGCCACACGCTGTCGTCTCCCGCTGCCGCAGGGGCGGCGGGCACAGGCGGATCATTCCGGTGACCGGGACGTACCGGCGGCTCCTCCGGCAGGCCGAAGTCCCGCACCGCCTGCTCCGGCAGGGGCGGTTCCTCCGGCAGAGGCGGTTCCTCCGGCAGAGGCGGTTCCTCCGGCAGGGGCGGCTGCCCCGTCACCGGCGGCTGACAGGCCGGACGCGGCGCAGGAGCCGGACGTACCGACGCCTCCTGCCGCGGGGAGGGGCGCTGGGGGGCGATGGCGCCCTGCTGCACCGCCTGCTCCAGACAGGCCAGCCGCCGGTCGAAGGCGGTGAGGTCGCCGGACAGGCTCTCGTCGCACAGACGCAGCAGGCACAGCTCCGCCGCCGTGCGGGGGCGGATGCTGTCCGCCAGGGCGGCGCAGCAGCTTTGCAGCGTGTCTGCCATGTACAAAAACCGGCTCATGGGCAGGTCGCGGCCCAGCTCGGTCAGGGTCTTGCGGTCGTAGACACCGGACAGCAGCGCCGCACCGCCCTCCGGCGCGGCTTTCAGCACCGTCATATCACGGGAGAGGTCACTGAGCTCACCCAGCAGAGCGGCCACATCCTTGCCGCTGCGGTACAGCTGGTCAAACAGGGCCAGTGCATCGGCGGCGTTCCGCGCCAGCAGGCAGCGCATCAATTGCAGCGTCTGGGTGCTGCCCGCCAGACCCAGCGTGTCCAGCACGGTGCGGCTGTCAATGTCGCCGTCCGCCGCACGGCACTGGTCCAGCAGGCTCAGGGCGTCGCGGAGAGCGCCGTTGGCCATGCGGGCCAGGATCTCCGCACCATCGGATGTGAGGGCGATGTCCTCCGCCGCCGCGATCTTCAAAAGCTGCTGCTCCGCGTCACGAGGCAGGATGCGCTTGAAGGAGAACCGCTGGCAGCGGGACAGGATGGTGGCGGGGACCTTGTGCAGCTCCGTGGTGGCCAGAATGAACAGCAGGTGCTCCGGCGGTTCCTCCATGATCTTCAGCAGGGCATTGAAGGCGTCCCGCGAGAGCATGTGGACCTCGTCGATGATGTACACCCGTTTTTTCAGCACGGAGGGGGGATACACCGCCTCCTCCCGCAGGGTGCGGGCGTCGTTGACGCTGCCGTTGGAGGCGGCGTCCAGCTCCGTCACATCCAGCAGGGTGCCTGCATCGATGCCGCGGCAGCTGTCGCACTGGCAGCAGGGGGCGCCGTCCACGGGGTGCTGGCAGTTCACCGCCTTGGCCAGGATGCGGGCGCAGGTGGTCTTGCCGGTGCCGCGGGTACCGGTAAACAGGTAGGCGTGGCCCACGCGGCCCTCCGCCACCTGACGCTGGAGGGTGTCGGTGATATGGGACTGGCCCACTACCTCGGAAAAGGTTCTGGGACGGTATTTACGGTACAGCGCCTGGTACACGGGCACACCTCCTGTCGTAACAAAAATAGAACGTCCTCCGCCCATAGCCGCGAAGCCGGCTTCCCCGCGGCACATGGATGATCCCTCTTAATGCTGCTCGGTTCCCCGCCTGACATGATTCGTGGGTATCCATTGCGCGAGACCGGCCCCGCAGCTATCGGCGGAGGACAAGTTCACCCGCTTATTTTACTACAAAAGTTGCCGCTTGGCAACTGTTTTTTGTCGAGGCGCTATCCCAGCAGCGTCACCGCGCCGTGGATGAGCATGCACAGCGCCATACCCATGGCTGTGGGCAGCGCCGCCGCCAGCGCCGTCCAGCGGGCGCTGCCCGTCTCGCGGAGGATGGTGAGGCACGTGGTACCGCAGGGGAAGTGCAGCAGGCACAGCACCAGCATACACAATGCCGTCTCCGCCGTCCAGCCGTGGGCGGTGAGAACGGGGCCCAGCTCCGTCAGCCCCGCCGCCGTCAGGCTTCCTGACCGCAGATAGCCCATCAGCAGCACCGGCAGCACGATCTCATTGGCAGGAAAGCCCAGCAGAAACGCCAGCAGCACCATGCCGTCCAGCCCCATCAGCCGTCCGGGGCCGTCCAGCGCGCCGGCCAGCGCCGTCAGCAGTGTGCCGCTGCCCACCGGTACGCGGCCCAGCACCCAGATCACAAGTCCCGCAGGGGCTGCTACCGTCACGGCGCGGCCCAGCACGAACAGCGTCCGGTCCAGCAGCGACCGCACCAGCACCTGCCCCACCTGGGGCATGCGGTAGGGCGGCAGCTCCAGCGAGAAGGCGGACAGCTGGCCCCGCAGCACCGTGGCCGTCAGCAGGCGGGAGGCCAGCAGCGACATGGCCACGGCGAACAGCAGGCACCCCAGCAGCATGGCGGCGGCCGACAGAGAGCGTCCTACCCCGGCCGCGCCGCCCGGAAAGAACAGACTGATGAGGACGATCAGCGTGGGGAACCGGCCATTGCAGGGGATGAAGGCATTGGTGAGGATGGCTACCAGCCGTTCCCGCGGACTGTCGATGATGCGGCAGCCCGTGACGCCGCAGGCGTTGCACCCCAGCCCCATGCACATGGTGAGACTCTGACGGCCGCTGCCGCCGGCGGCGCGGAAGCACCGGTCCATGAGAAAGGCCACCCGCGGCAGATACCCCGCGTCCTCCAGCAGGGTGAACAGCGGGAAGAAGATGGCCATGGGCGGCAGCATCACCGCCACCACCCACGCCGCCGTGCGGTACACCCCGTCCACCAGCGATTCCCGCAGCCACCATGGCGCGCCGCCCAGCAGGGCTCGCAGCGGCTCCTGCGCCGACATGAGCCACCGGCTCAGCAGCTCCGAGGGCCGGTTGGCGCCCCAGATGGTGAGCCACAGCACCGCACCCAACAGCAGCATCATCACCGGCACGCCGCCCCAGCCGGTGAGCACGCGGTCCAGCCGCCGGTCACGGGTGTGGACCTCCTCGGGGCGGCGGGAGAGGCAGGCATCAGCGATGGCCGATGCCCGGCGGGCCACGGCGGCGCTGTCGTCTCCGTCCAATGGCGGCCACGTGTCCTCCCACGGCTCCCGCCGCGCCATGTCCAGCACCGCCGTGCGCAGATCGTCCATCCCCTGTCCGCTCCGTGCCGTCGCCGTCACCACCGGTGCGTCCAGCCCGCGGGACAGGGCGTCCGCGTCCACGGCGACGCCCTTGCGGCGGGCCTCGTCCATCAGATTCACGCACACTACCAGCCGCGGCGTGCGGCAGCGCAGCTGCACCGCCAGATGCAGATTTCGCCGGAGGCAGGTGGCGTCCGCCATCAGCACGGTGACATCGGCACCGCCGCCGCAGATGAAGTCCCGGGCGATCTGCTCCTCCGGCGAGTCTGCCCGCAGGGAGTAGGTCCCAGGCAGGTCGATGAGCCGGAAGGCCGCGCCCTGCCACGTGTAGGCGCCCTCCGCTACCGCCACCGTTTTCCCGGGCCAGTTGCCTGTGTGCTGGCGCATGCCCGTCAGGGTGTTGAACACTGTGGATTTTCCCACGTTGGGGTTGCCCGCCAGCGCCGCTGTGTACTGCTCCATTGACTATCTCCTCCTTCTGCAGGCTGCTTCCGGCCATCCTATGCGGCGGCGGGGCGGCAGGTGCAGGACATGACGACGGGGCACGGCATAGAAAACGCAGAAAAGTAAAACCGCCCGAAGGCGGTTTTACTTTCAGCCGCTGCGGCGGGAATTGAACATGCAAGACACCCCTGATGGGTTTCTTGCACACATTCTTCCTTTCCGAAAATCGGGGATACTGCGGAACATGTCATAAAAAAGCAGCCGCGCACCCGAGGGTGCGCGACTGCTTTTTGGTAAAGGAGAGAGAATAACAATGTCACTTACTTGCTTTCTGATGCTATCATAACACGGCATCCCGGAAAGTCAACGGCTTTGTGAGAAGATTCACAAATTGTTCATAAGCTCCGCGCAAATGCGCTCTTGACATTGGAAAAGCACCGTGCTATTATTTAGCGCACTGATAATTAGCACGCGAAACAATTCGAAAGGAGGCACATTGTGGAACGCTGTATCACGGAACGGCCGGAGCATTTCGGCCCGCTGTTCGGCTACTGCGACCATCAGGTGCAGAAGCTGATGGTCCGGCGGCTGCGGCAATACGACGTATCGCCCATGCAGTGCCGGACGCTGACCTACCTCCACGAGGCGGAGGGCGAGGTCAACCAGAAGCAGCTGGAGCGGCACCTGATGGTGAAGCCCAGCACGGTCAACGGCATCGTGGACCGTCTGGAGGAGAAGGGCATGGTCACCCGCACCGCCAGCCGCACCGACGGGCGCTGCCGTATTCTGGCGCTGACGGCGCAGGGGAAGCAGTTTTATGACAGATTCATCGCCATCGTGCATGAGGTCAACGACCGACTGGAAAAGGGCTTTTCGCCGGAGGAGATCCGGCTGCTGACGTCACTTCTTCTGCGGGTGGCAAAAAATCTCTCGGAGGAGGACGAAGTATGCTGAAAAAGCTTGCCCCGTATACAAGGGGCTACCGGTGGTATATCCTGCTGGGCGTATTGTGCTCGGTGGGCGAGTCTGTGCTGGAGCTGGAGCTGCCCCGTGCCATGAGTGAGATCGTGGACGTGGGCATCGCCAACGGCGACCGCGGCTATATCCTGCTGACGGGCCTGAAAATGTTCCTGATGGCCATGGCGGCGCTGCTGTGCGGCGTGGGTGCGGCGGCGCTGGCCGCTAAAGCGGCCATGGGTTTCGGCGCCAACCTGCGCCAGGCGGAGTATGAGCAGGTGCAGCGCTTCTCCTTCGCCAACATCGAGCACTTCTCCACCGCCAGCCTCATCACCCGCCTGACCAACGACGTGTCATCGGTGCAGATGACCATGTTCATGGGCATGCGCATGTGTGTGCGTGCGCCGGTGATGCTGGTGACGGCGCTGATAAAGACCATGCAGATCAGTCTGGACCTGAGCCGGGTGTTCCTGGTGGCAGTGCCGCTGCTGATCCTCGCGGTGGTCATCGTCATCCGCTACGTGGGGCCGTTTTTCACGGCGCTGCAGAACGCCACCGATGACCTGAATCTGGTGGTGCAGGAGAATCTGAACGCCGTCCGCGTGGTGAAATCCTTCGTCCGCGAGGAGCGGGAGGAGCAAAAATTCCAGAGCCGCAGCAATAAGCTCCGCGACACGGCGGAGAGGGCCTTTGGGTTCGTGGTGATGTTCATGCCCATCATGATCATGATCATGGGCGGCACCACGGTGGCGCTGATGTGGCTGGGCGGTCACGACGTGGCGGAGGGCACCCTGCTCTCCGGCGACCTGATGGCGTTCTTCACCTATTCCAGCGAGATCCTGATGTCCCTGATGATGGTGTCCATGGTGCTGATGTTCCTGACCCGTGCCATCGCCTGCGGCAGGCGCATCGTGGAGGTGCTGGACGAACAGCCCCAGATCACCGATGCCCAGGCCGATGCCGCATTGACTGTGGACAACGGCGATATCCGGTTCGATCACGTGTATTTCAAGTATCACCCCACGGCGGAGAGCTGGAACCTGACGGACATCGACCTGCACATCGAAAGCGGTATGACTGTGGGCATTCTGGGCGGCACCGGCAGCGCTAAGACTACGCTGGTCAGCATGATCCCCCGTCTGTACGAGGTGAATGAGGGCGCCGTCTCCGTGGGCGGCCGCAACGTCAGAGAGTACACCATGGAGGCGCTGCGCGACGGCTGCGCCATGGTGCTGCAGAAGAACACCCTGTTCTCCGGTACCATTCGGGAGAACCTGCGCTGGGGCCGTGAGGACGCCACCGATCAGGAGATCGAGGAGGCCTGCCGCATGGCCTGCGCCGACGAATTCATTCAGCGGATGCCAGACGGCTACGACACCTATATCGAGCAGGGCGGCACCAACGTCTCCGGCGGCCAGAAGCAGCGCCTGTGCATCGCCCGGGCCATTCTGCGGCAGCCCAAGGTACTGATCCTGGACGACTCTACCAGCGCGGTGGACACCGCCACCGACGCCAAGATCCGCGGCGCTCTGAAAACGGCGCTGCCCGGCGCTACCAAGCTCATCATCGCTCAGCGCATCACCTCCGTCATGGACGCGGATATGATCCTGGTGCTGGACGACGGCCGCGTGGTGGGACAGGGCACCCATGAGCAGCTGATGGACAGCTGCGAGATCTACCGCGAGGTCTATGAATCCCAGCAGGAAGGGGTGAGCATCGATGGCTGAGACGAAACGCACAGGCGGAGGCCATGGCCGCAATCACGGCTATCAGCGGCCCAAGGACATGAAGGGCACCTTCAAAAAGCTCATGGGCTACGTGGGCAAGTATAAGGGGTCGCTGGTGCTGGTGGCGGTATGCCTTCTCATCAGCTCCGCCGCCGGCGTGGCCACCAGCTACCTGCTGAAGCCGCTGCTCAACGACTATATCATCCCCGGCGATTTTCCGGGACTTTTCAAAATGCTGCTGGTGATGGGCGGGATGTATCTCCTGAGCTCACTGTGCTCCTTTGCCTACGCCCGCATCATGGTCCACGTGGCGCAGCACACGGTGGCCGCCCTGCGGCAGGACCTGTTCAACAGGCTGCAGCAGCTGCCCGTCAGCTACTATGACCGCCACCAGTCCGGCGACCTGATGAGCCGCTTCACCAACGACATCGACACCGTGTCGGAGATGCTGAACAGCAGCTTCGCCAGCATCATCTCCAACGTGCTGACCTTTGTGGGCACCGTGGTGATGATGATCGTGCTGAACCCGTGGCTGACGCTGATCACTTTCCTGTTCCTGGGCCTGATGGGGCTGGTGGTGAAGGTCATCGGCGGCCGCAGCCGTGCCAATTTCCAGCGGCAGCAGGCGGCGCTGGGCGCGCTGAACGGCTATATCGAGGAGATGATCGAAGGCCAGAAGGTCATCAAGGTATTCAACCACGAGGGCCAGGCCGTGGAGCGCTTCACCGCCCTTAACGGCGACTACCGCGACGCCGCCACCGCTGCCCAGGCCTATGCCGGCATGATGATGCCCGCCATGGGCAACCTCAGCAAGATCAACTACGCCGTCACCTGCTGCGTGGGCGGCCTGCTGGCCATCGGCGGCGTATTTGACATCGGCTCTCTGGGCGCGTACCTGCTGTACGTCAAGCAGGTGAGCCAGCCTGTGGGCCAGATCAGCCAGCAGATCAACACCCTGCTGGCCGCGGCGGCCGGCGCCGAGCGCATCTTCGCCGTCATGGACGAACAGCCCGAGACCGATGAGGGCAAGACCGTCATCGTCCGCGTGGAGAAAAACGGCGATACCCTGACGGAGACGAAGCGGCGCACCGGCCACTGGGCCTGGAAAAAGCCGGACGGCACGCTGGTGGAGCTGCGGGGCGACGTGCGCTTTGACCACGTGACCTTCTCCTACGACGGGGAAAAGACGGTGCTCAACGATGTGTCCCTGTTCGCCGAGCCCGGGCAGAAGATCGCCTTCGTGGGCTCTACCGGTGCGGGCAAGACCACCATCACCAATCTCATCAACCGCTTCTACGACGTGCAGCAGGGTATTATCACCTACGACGGCATCGACGTGAAGGACATCGCCAAGGATTCCCTGCGCCGTTCGCTGGGCATTGTGCTGCAGGATACCCATCTGTTCACCGGCACCGTGGCCGACAACATCCGCTACGGCAAGCTGGACGCCACGGATGAGGAGATCCGCGCCGCAGCGAAGCTGGCCAACGCCGACAGCTTCATCCGCCACCTGCCCCAGGGCTACGACACCGTCATCACCGGCGACGGCGGCAGCCTCAGTCAGGGCGAGCGCCAGCTGCTGGCCATCGCACGGGCCGCCGTGTCCGACCCGCCGGTACTCATTCTGGACGAGGCCACCAGCTCCATCGACACCCGTACCGAGACCCTGATCGAGCGGGGCATGGACTCCCTGATGGAGGGACGCACGGTGTTCGTCATCGCCCACCGTCTGTCCACCGTCCGCAACAGCCAGGCCATTCTGGTGCTGGAGCAGGGCCGTATCATCGAGCGAGGCAATCACGAGCAGCTGCTGGCGCAGCACGGCAAGTACTACCAGCTCTACACCGGGCAGGCAGAACTGAGTTGAATTAAATTATCCGAATACACCATACTAAGGAGGAACCATCCATGACCGAACAGGCGCTTTGCCAGAAGGCCATCGACATGCTGGATATGGCCTATGTCCCCTATTCCCATTTCCCCGTGGGCGCCGCCCTGCTGTGCAGGGACGGCACGGTGTTCACCGGCTGCAACATCGAAAACGCCGCCTACGGCGCCACCATCTGCGCCGAGCGCACCGCCATCTTCAAGGCTGTCAGCGAGGGGCACCGCGACTTCGACACCATCGTCATCGCCGGACGCAGCGACGACTACTGCGTCCCCTGCGGCACCTGCCGCCAGGTGATGATGGAGTTCGCCCCCGATCTCACCGTCATCTGCCTGAATAAGAAGGGCGAGAGCAGGAAGTTCGCCCTGAAGGAGCTGCTGCCCTACGGGTTTGACCAAAGTTGGTTGTAACGCTTAACGGGCGAGGGATCTTTCGTTCAGACGAGGCGCGGGAGCGCAGGCAATACTTTGTGTATGGCAAGCGAGCGCAACGACGTATGGACGGAAAAGACCCGCCCGTCGGGAACAAAACAAAGCGCGGCTGCGTCCTATCCACAGCCGCGCTTCCTTTTCCCTGCGCGGAAACACTGAAAATTTGGAGGATATTTCCATGAAAAAGTTCGTATCCATGATGCTTTCTGCCTTGCTGGTGCTGAGTCTTGCCGCCTGCGGCGATAAGAATAACGCCAGCGGCGACAAGCCCGCAGTGCCCACCAGTGCCCTGAACATACTGGAGACGGTATGGAACACCTACGGTGAGGACGAGAAGTTTGCCGTTGCCGGCGGCGATTTCTCCGAGACCAACGCCCGCGAGGACGCCCCCGGCGTCTTCGACCTGAAGGATCGTGCGCTGGTGGACAGCGAGCTGGGTCTGCCGGAGACCGCTGCGGTGGATGAGGCCGCGTCCCTTGTCCACATGATGAACGCCAACACCTTCACCGCCGCCGCCTACCACGCCACCGGCGACACCGCTGAGCTGGCACAGCAGCTGCGTGACAACATCATGCAGCGCCAGTGGATGTGCGGCTTCCCCGACAAGCTGGTCGTGGCCGAGGTGGGCGAGTATGTGGTCACCGTCTTCGGCGCGGATGAGCTGGTGGATACCTTCATGACCCACCTGAACGGCATCTACGGCGTCAGCGCCACCTACGACGAGGACATTCTGTGACACGGAGGATGGTACAGCGGGGCGCGTTCCTGCTGATGGCGGCGGCACTGGTGCTGGGTGCGGCAAAGCTCCCCGTCCATACGCCGCAGCCCTCCGCGCCCGCCGACACGGTGTACGTCTATGAGGGCTACGCCGCCAAGACGGACGCTCCCTTCGATGCGGATTCGCTGGACCGCGCCGCCTATCGCTTCCGGCATCTGTACGACCTGTACTTCACCGGACGCACCGTCTATCTGGCGGTGGTGCCGGACAAGGCGCAGTTCACCGTGCCGCCGGAGGGCTACGTCCCCGCCGGCGCGGCGGAGACGGCGGACTACCTCTGCGGCGCGCTGGACTTTTTGACGCCGGTGGATATCGCCGCCGGTCTGACGCTGACGGACTACTACCGCACCGACCCCCATTGGCGGCAGGAGCAGCTGCGCCCCGCGGCGGATGCACTGCTGACCGCCATGGGTGCGCCGGTGCCCGGCACACGGGACGAGACGCTGTGCGCGCTGGAGGGGGCGTTTCACGGCGGCTACTGGGGAAAGACCGAGGAGCCGCTGGAGCCGGATACGCTGTCCTATCTGACCTCCCCCACGCTGGAGGGCTGCACCGTCCATAACTACGAGACGGACACCGACGGCGGCGTGTACGATTTTGCCGCCGCGCAGGACGCGCCCTACGACCTGTTCCTGTCCGGCAGCCGCTCCCTGCTGCGTATCGACAACCCCGACGCCCTGTGGGACAGGACGCTGGTGGTGTTCCGGGATTCCTTCGGCAGCAGCATCATCCCGCTGCTGGCGGAGAGCTATCGCACGGTGTACGCCGTGGATATCCGTTATCTGGCCTCCGACCGGCTGGGACGCGTTGTGGAGTTTCCCGACGATGCCGATGTGCTGTTTTTATACAGCGCCACCGTTCTCCACAACAGCATCACCCTGAAGTGACCGGCGGCATAGGCTGGGGCGTAAGGGGGATATGACACATGACGTATACGTTGGCGCAGCTGCCTCCTGGCGAAAGCGGCCGCGTAGCCGCGCTGGACTTCCCGCCCCGGAAGGCCCGCCGCATGGAGGATCTGGGCTTTCTCCCCGGGCAGCAGGTCACCGCGTTGCACACCCCGCCCTTCGGCGGGATCACCGCCTATCAGGTGCTGGACACCGTGATCGCGCTGCGGGACACCGATGCCAGCCGCATCACGTTATACACGCTGCAAGACGAAAAAGATGACGTTCTGTGAGTACAGAACGTCATCTTTTTCTTTGATAATACGATTTGTTATCAGAAGGACACCATCTCGTTGGCTGGCTTGGTGGTGGCGGCGATGCTGCTGACGTACAGCACAGGGCCGTCGCCCTGATAGGCGTCGCACTTCTCCTTCTTCACGGTGGCGTGGATCTTCACCCACTCCTTGTCCCTGAAGTTTTCCAGCCCCTCGCCGCGGCATACCAGTGCCAGAAACTGCATGTCCTTGTCGCAGCAGACCATGGCGAACCGGCCCGGGCAGTGGACGCCCTTAAATTTCTTGGAGTGGCACATGATGGCCTTGAAGGACACCTCCACGCCCTGATAGCGGTCGGGGTTGTCCATCATATCCACATACCAGATGCCGTAGTCGTCGTCGGGCACCTCCAGCTTGCCGCCGGACAGGTCGAAGGGGGACATCTCCGGCGTCACATACTCCTCGCTGGTGCCGTCGGTGTTCTCCAGATAGATGTCGGCACGGCGGTTCACCATCCGCAGGTTGCGGCTGCGGAGCTGGGCGCGGAGCTGCTCATTGCAGCGGTTGAAGATCAGCAGGTCCGCGTTGGAGATCTTCTCCATCATCAGCTGGCCCATGTTCCGCACATACGGCTCAAAGGTGTTGGCGTCCACCAGGCACATGATCTGATACAGGATCCAGTTGGCGGGCAGACCCTCCCGATACAGGGGCTCGATGGCCCACATGCCGTTGTACTCGATGATGACCTGCTTGGGACGGTACTGCTTTTCCAGCTTCTTGAAAAGCTCCGGCGTCATCTGCTCCGGCTCGTCGATGGTGTAGGTGAACACGTTGCCCAGCACCTTGGGGTCGTAGGCCGTCTCGCCCTCCTCGCAGCACAGCAGCAGCGTCCGGTCCTCAGCGGCAAAGCCGTCCTGCAGGATGCCGTTGATAAAGCTGGTCTTGCCGGAATCCAGGAAACCGGCGATGAGATAAACAGGAATATCCATACGGTGTACCTCGCGTAAATTACAGGCCGAACAGCTCAGCCAGCTTGTCCTCCTTCAGCTGGGAGCCGATGACGCACAGACGGCCGGTGTAGTCGGCGGCGCCGAAGCGTACCTGATGCTCCTCCGGCACGAAGTCGAAGTGCAGCCACTTTCCGTCCTCGCTGTGGACGATGCCCTTGGCGCGGAGGATCGCGCCGTAGTCGCCGCTGTCCAGCGCGGTGAGGATGGTCTCCAGCTCGCTCTCGGTGAATACCTTCACCGTCTCCACGCCCCAGCTGGTAAACACCTCGTCGGCGTGATGGTGGTGATGGTGGCAGCCGCAGTGGGGGTCGTCGCACTCCTCGCCGTCGTGGTGGTGATGGTGATGCTCATGCTCGTCGTGATCCTCGTGGTCATGCTCGTGATGGTGGCAATGCTCGTCCTCGTCATGGTCATGATGGCAGTGGTCATGCTCCTCGTGGTCATGGTGGCAGCAGTGCTCGTGATCATCGTCCTCGTGGTCGTGGTGATGGTGGTGCTCCGCCTCGTCCGCCGCGTGCTCAGCCTGCATCCGCGCCAGCAGCTCATCGGCCAGGGACACCTTCTCGATGGCGCTGAGAATGGTCTTGCCGTCCAGCTCGTCCCAGGGGGTGGTGAGGATGGCGGCGTTGGGATTCTTTTCCCGCAGCAGGGCCACGGCGGCTTCCAGCTTCTCCTGGGTCAGCTTCTGGGTGCGGGAGAGGATGATGGTGCCGGCGGACTCGATCTGGTTGTTGTAGAACTCGCCGAAGTTCTTCATGTAGACCTTCACCTTGGTGGCGTCGGCCACGGTGACGAAGCTGTTGAGCTTCATGTCCGGCACGTCCTTGACAGTGTTCTCCACCGCCACGATCACGTCGCTGAGCTTGCCCACGCCGGACGGCTCGATAAGAATGCGGTCGGGGGCGAACTGCTGATGTACATCCTTCAGCGCCTTGTTGAAGTCGCCTACCAGAGAGCAGCAGATACAGCCGGAGGACATCTCGCTGATCTGGACGCCGGACTCCTTCAGGAAGCCGCCGTCGATGCTGATCTCGCCGAACTCGTTTTCGAT
>ERZ857785.1456-NODE-1456-length-25694-cov-31.522524_pt1 | contig 25694 bp, 30 predicted proteins | sample MGYA00519763_ERZ857785 | MGnify/ENA primary metagenome ERZ857785 (study PRJEB31778, sample SAMEA3449365) | human gut metagenome | biome: human gut; feature: human-associated habitat; material: faeces | place: United Kingdom | collected 2010/2012 ...
CAGCCCCAAAAGTGACCAAAAACGCTGCTTGAAACCGCAGGTTTCAAGACTTCCTACGCGGTTGGGGTACGCTGAAAACCGCAGCTGTGTATCACGCGAGACTTAGAACGGCGCATTTCGTCGTACAACGAATCGCTTGCGGTCCTCTTATCGCCGCCGCTCTCACGTACCATGCAGAGGTGCGCTGTTCTACGGCGGTAGGACAAGGCACTATCCTGCGGCACGTGGGAGCGGCAGCGGGAAAAGAAGTACAAGCGATTCCTTGCGGAACCTTTTTGTACCACGGTTGCAATCAGGCAAAAGGAAATCCAAAAACCGTTGGTTTTTGGCGGCGTTTTTGCATCCTTTTGCCGCCGAGGGCAAAAGGATGTCGCGCCGGAGCGCGAAATATTCCCGCCGGAGGCAAACATGCAGGACGCGGGTGCAGCCCGCAATCGAAGAACGAAAAACGGGCCGTCGGGACGCCAGCCCCTGCGGGGTGCGCGACCGAAGCCGCGAGAAACGACCCGCGCCCGGGGCGCGGAATACCTTTTTACATCTTACCACAAAAGCACAAAAGATTGCAACGCAAGGTCAGCTTTTCCCGCCGCGGGTCATTGCATTTAGACAGGCGGCGAGTAAGTGCGCCCTTACCGGCTGCTTGCTATCAGCTTTCGTGTGTGCTATACTGGGCAACGATTCGACAAATCGGGAGTGGAGGGATAGATTTCTATGATTATCAGATATGCAGAAGAGAAAAATTTTATAGAATTGCGGCAGTTTTATGACGGTATGTGTAAAGTTTTGAGCGAAAAAGATTTTCTGCCGGAGGGAGATAAAGGTGGTTTCCCTCCAGATGAAATGATCAAAGATGCAATCAAAGAGAGAAATCAGTTTATCGGTATTGAAGATGGTCGAATTGTTGCGGCGTATATTATGAATCATGATCGTGATGAGGCGTATCACGCAGTTAAATGGCTTATTGATGCAAATGATAACGAGACAGTAGTTCTTCATGCCCTGCGTGTCCTTCCGGAATATGGAGGTCGTGGATACTCGAAGCAGTTAGTTCAACACGCAATAGACACAGCAAGGGAAAGAAACCTTAAATCAATTCGTCTTGATTGCATAGAGGGAAATGATATTCCACAGAAAATGTATATGTCGTTTGGATTTAGGTATGTGGATACGGTTGAAATCACATATGTTGATATTGGCGTACCGAGGAAGTTCCTCTTATATGAGTTTGTACTCTAATCAAGACATAATAACAGTTATATCTTGAACATTGTACAAACAAATTCCAGTTTGTTGATCTGATTTCCCCGTCCCGTTTGCCCTTTCGCCTCAATTTCCTTTGATCCAGAAAACACCCTTGACAAATCTTATCTCAATATAAACTAATGTAATTTTCAGGAGGACACCAACATGCGCATCGGACTGCTGTACGCCATGAAGGGCGAGATCGAAAGTATGCTGACGGAGGAGACGCCGCTGCTCCAGGAAAAGGCGGGGGTATCGTTCTACCGTATCCGCGAGGACATCATCGCCTGCTGCGGCGGCGTGGGCAAGGTCAACGCCGCCATGGCCACCCAGCTGTTCATCGACCTGTACCACCCCGACCTCATGATGAACGTCGGCGTGGCGGGCAGCTTCGAGGACCTGCCCATCGGCACGCTGGTGCTGCCGGATCGGTTCATGCAGCACGATATGGATACCTCCGGCATCGGCGACCCCGTAGGGCTGATCTCTACGGTGAACCGCATGGACTTCCCCACCGCGCGGCAGGACGAGGCCCGCGCCGCGCTGGACGGCATGGACATCGCCTACCGCGTGGGCAGCGTGGCCACCGGCGACTGGTTCGCCACGGAGTGCGACCGCGCCCGCTGGATCGCCGACACGTTCCATCCGCTGCTCATTGAGATGGAAGGCTGCGCGGCGGCCCAGGTGTGCTGGCGCAACGATGTGGAATTTCTGGCGCTGAAATCCGTGTCCGACTGCGTGCTGGCACACCACGACTTCTACTTTAACTTCCCGCAGGCCATGCGGGATCTGAATAAGACCGCTCTGCCCCTGGCGGAGCGCCTGCTGGAGGGCTGAAGCATGGAACGTATCGCAAGCTTTACCGTGGACCACAATGTGCTGGTGCCCGGGCTGTACCTGAGCCGCCGCGACGGGAACGTGGTGACGTTCGACCTGCGGTTCAAGAAGCCCAACACCGGTGACCTGCTGACCAACGCGGAGATGCACTCCGTGGAGCACGTCATCGCCACGCTGCTGCGAAACTCTCCCCGGAAGGACGCGGTGGTGTACTTCGGGCCCATGGGCTGCCAGACAGGCTTTTACTTCCTGTTCGACGGGGCGCAGCTCTCGGAATCGGAGGCGGTGGCGCTGGTGCAGCAGGTGTTCGCCCGGGGCGCGGCCTATGACGGTGAGATGCCCGGCAAATCGGCGGCGGAGTGCGGCAACTACCGGAATCTGGACGTGGCGCTGGCTCGGGACTGCTGCCGGTACTACGCAGAGGTCATTGCGGACTGGAACGTGGAAAAGCTGGTCTATCCCACCGGGAAATAAGGATTTTTTTCAGAAACAGCGGGTATTTCTGTTGACAAACGGAATATCCGCTGTTATACTTGATGAGCCGCTTTGAATGGGTTTCAAGTTTCGGCGCGTCCGGACGCCCCCGACAGCGAGTCCGTAATGAAGGAAAGGCAGGTGCAACAAGTAATGCAGGCTATTATCGTGACTGGCGGTAAGCAGTACAATGTCAGCGAGGGTGACACTCTGTTCATCGAGAAGCTGGACGTCAATGCTGGTGATTCCGTGGTTTTCGATCAGGTTCTGGCCATCGTGGATGGTGAGAACACCAAGTTCGGCACTCCCGTGGTGGAGGGCGCGAAGGTGGACGCCACTGTCGTCAAGAACGGCAAGGGCAAGAAGATCCGTATCTTCAAGTACACCCCCAAGAAGGGCTATCGCAAACGGCAGGGCCATCGTCAGCCGTACACCAAGGTCGAGATCGGCAAGATCACGTTCTAAGGCAGGATGACCACCGTTACATTCCTCACAGAGGAATCGCGCATCATCGGTTTTGATGCCAAGGGACACAGCGGTTACGCGGCTGAGGGCGAGGATATCGTCTGCGCCGCCGTGACCAGCGCCGTGCGGCTGGTGGAAGCCACCGTCAACGACGTGATGGGACTGTGTGCCGCGGTGAAAGTCAACGAGAGGGACGCCTCCATCTCCCTGCGGCTGCCCGGCGGGCTGGCGCAGACGGCGGAGAGCACGTGTCAGAACCTGCTCACCGGTCTGATGGTCTATCTGGCCCAGCTCCACGACGAGTATCCGGATCATATCGAAGTCATGGAGGCGTAACGTCTCCTGTTCCCGCGAAAGTATCTTACAGAAAGGATGGTACTGAATTATGCTGAACATTTCTCTGCAGTTCTTCGCCCATAAAAAAGGTATGGGCTCCACCAAGAACGGCCGTGATTCCGAGTCCAAGCGTCTTGGCCCCAAGCGCGCTGACGGGCAGTTCGTGCTGGCCGGCAACATTCTGGTGCGCCAGCGCGGTACCCATATCCACCCCGGCACCAACGTGGGCAAGGGCACTGACGACACCCTGTTCGCCAAGGCTGACGGCGTTGTCCGCTTTGAGCGTCTGGGCAAGGACCGCAAGCAGGTCTCCGTCTACCCCGCTGAGTAAACACGCAGCAAAGGCTCCCGCCTTCGGCGGGAGCTTTTTTGTTGACGCGGCGGCTGTTTTCCGGTAGAATAGGGTAGAATACAGGTATTTTCAAACACTGTGAGGTAAGCACCATGGCAACTGGTTTTATTGATAAGGCGCGGATCACCGTGCGGGCCGGCAACGGCGGCAACGGCGCGGTGGCGTTCCATCGTGAGAAGTACATCGCGGCAGGCGGTCCCGACGGCGGCGACGGCGGCGACGGCGGCTCCATCATCCTGGTGGTGGACGACAACATGTCCACGCTGATGGACTTCCGCTACAAGCGGAAATACGTGGCCGCCAACGGCGTGGACGGCCAGGGCGGCCGCAAGTCCGGCAAGGCCGGCGAGAGCCTGACCATCCGTGTGCCCCGGGGCACACTGGTACGGGACGCCGAGAGCGGTGAGATCATCAAGGACATGTCCGACGACCAGCCCTTCGTGCTGTGCAAGGGCGGGCGCGGCGGCTGGGGCAACCAGCACTTCGCCACCCCCACCCGTCAGGTGCCCCGCTTCGCCAAGGCGGGTCTGCCCGGAGAGAGCCACGACGTGGTGCTGGAGCTGAAGCTGCTGGCGGACGTGGGACTGGTGGGCTTCCCCAACGTGGGCAAGAGTACGCTCCTCAGTGTGGTCAGCAAGGCCCACCCCAAGATCGCCAACTACCACTTCACCACCCTGTACCCCAATCTGGGCGTGGTGTACGTGGACGAGGGCGTCAGCTTTGTGATGGCGGACATCCCCGGCATCATCGAGGGCGCCAGCGAGGGCGCCGGTCTGGGCCACGACTTCCTGCGGCACATTGACCGCTGCCGTCTGCTGGTACATCTGGTGGACGTGTCCGGCAGTGAGGGCCGCGACCCCATCGCCGACTTCGACGCCATCAACGCCGAGCTGCGGGAGTACAGCCCCGAGCTGGCCACCCGTCCCCAGATCGCCGTGGCCAACAAGACGGACCTGCTGGCGGACACGGAGCAGCTGGACGCTTTCCGCGCCCATGTGGAGGGACTGGGCTACGAATTCTTCGCCATGTCCGCCGCCACCCATCAGGGCACGCGGGAGCTGGTGCAGCGCATCGGCCAGCGGCTCAGCGAGCTGCCGCCGGTAACGGTATACGAGCCGGAGTACGTTCCCAAGCCGCCGGTCATCGACACCTCCGAGCCGCTGCACATCGAGCGGGAGGACAACACGTGGCTGGTGGAGGGTCCGTGGCTCCAGCGGCTCATGGGCAACATCAACTTCTCCGACTACGAGAGCCGGCTGCACTTCGACAAGATGCTGCGCCAGAGCGGGCTGTTCGACACGCTGGAGGACATGGGTATTCAGGACGGCGACATCGTCAGCATGTACGATCTGGAGTTCGAGTACCAGCGGTAAAACGACATGGAAAAGGGAGGGCTGCGGCGCAGTCCTCCCTTTTTGTATCAATGCATGACGGGATCGTCGGTGCGTCCCACCAGATAGTCGATGCTCACGCGGAAGTAATCCGCGATGCGGATAAGCTCCGCAATGCCTGGCTCCCGCTCGCCGCTCTCGTAGCGGCTGATGGTGTTCTGCGACATATCCAGATCCAGCGCCATCTTCAATTGTGTGATGCGGCGGGCCTTCCGCAGCTCCCGTATCCTCATGACATCTCCCCCCTTGACTTATTATCCCAAATTGGTATAATATAAATATCCCGATTCGGTATATTTCAAAGGAGGAGAAATTATGGAAGCAAAAAACCCGGTCGCAACGTTAATCAGGGTGTTGGCCATCATCACCTACTGCTGCGGCGCATTTCTATTTCTGGTGGGTGCCAGCAACGGCGTGATCGACGATGGTATAATTGCCTTGATAGCTGGGTTCTTGTCCGGAACCGTGCTGCTGGGGTTCTCTGAGATCATCCGGCTGCTGCACGGCATCCAGCAGAAAATCCATTAACCGCGAAAAAGAGACGGCAGAGCCGTCTCTTTTTGCGTGATGGGCGCGGGCTGTGTCCGCGGCCTGTTCAGAATGCCTGGGGACGGCGATGGAGCTGCTGGTCGGCGGCGGCCTCCTTCAGCTGGGGCAGGGAGTGGACGCTCCCCTGCTGCCGGAGGGCCGTCTGCATCTCCGCTGGCAGGGCGTAAAAATACTCATAGGCGGCGGGGTCGTTGTTCAGCAGATCCGTCAGCGTTTCATAAAGCATAAAAAAACACCTCCGCGCTCATTGTGCGCAGAGGTGCGTGGGGTTATGCGGTCAGACCAGCTTTTCGAAATAGTAATACGTATCATCCTCGCCGTTGGGGCGCATGCAGGACGACAACATCCGGCGGGACGCCTCGTTCTCCTTAAAGCACTTGGCCACCACCCGCTGCAAGCCCAGATGGTACAGCGCCCAGTCCGCCGCGGCGGCGAAGGCCTCGGTGCCATAGCCGTGACCGGCGTATTCCGGCGCGATGCGGCAGCCCTGCTCGAAGCCGCCGCGGAAGTCGGGGCGGTACAGCACCACCTCGCCGATGAGCTTGCCCTTCAGGCGCACAGCGAAGTTCACGGCGCGGCGGGCGGCGAAGTCCGCCTTGGCCGCGTCCAGAAAATAGTCCTCCGTCAGGGGCTTGTCCCCCAGACCGGTGCGGTAGTCGTAGCCCCACCAGCGGTTGCGGTCGTCGTCCAGGCACAGAGCGTTGTAGGCATCCCTATCCGAAGGGCGCAGGGCCGTCAGGGTCAGGCGCTCCGTTTTCAGGGAGGGCACCCGCTTCAGGATATCCAGCTCCGTGCCCACCTGAAGCCGCACCTTGCCGCCCAGCGCCGCCGGCAGGTACTGGAGCTTGGAGGTGCGCAGCCCCTTGTCCCTGGCATCGTCCTCCCGATTGATCCAGTCGCAGCCGTCGCCGTAGCAGGCGGCAAAGGCCTGCACGATGGCGGGATACGCGCCTGCGTGGGAGTACAGTGCCTTCTCGATGTGGTTCACCAGCGTGCCGCCGCACTTCTCCGCCAGGCTGACGGCCACCAGACGGCCCTCCGCCAGCATGCCTCCGGCGCAGAACCAGCCGGTGTCCAGCAGGGAGAACATCTCCTGGGCCAGGGTCAGCTCCTGCTTGGCCAGAGGGCCGGTCTTGTGGAACTCCGCCTCGTAGTCGGCCCAGAACGCCGTCAGGCGGGGGTCGTTGGGATCGGTGAGCGCCACAAACGCCGCATCGGGATAGTCGCGGCGGAACTTATTGATGTGGTTGCGCTGGCCGCTGTACCGCCGTCCGGCAAACTGGGCCAGATCCTCGGTGTGGTAGAGGTAGTCCTTCCACGGCCGCTCGCTGATGACGGTGACGCGGGGGTAGCGCAGCACCAGCTGGGACGCCTTGTCCTCCGGCACCACGGACAGCACCAGCGGCAGCTCCTTGTCGCCGCAGTACTGTTCGATGGCAGCGAGAGCCGCGCCGGCGTCGCCCTCCGGTCCCAGAATGGGGTAGTCGAACACGTACTGCCCCTCGATGCAGTTGCGGATGATAAGGCAGCCCGCCGCCTCCGTGAACCAGGGGTGCAGGTAGTCCCGCCACATCAGCTTCACGCCCAGCGAGTACTCGCACAGGCGGTAATCACACGTTTCGTAATACGGGCGCAGTCGCGCGCCCTCCTTCACGGTCAGTTCCTGAAATTCCAGCATAAAATCCTCACAAGTGTTACGTTTTCCCGATCATTTCCCGCGCTTCGTCCATGAACCGCCGGACCATGGGGCGCAGCTCCCTGCGGGGACGGGAGGCCATGCCCAGCTCGCGGACGGCCCGCGGGGCCAGCGGCAGGGCCTGTACGCCGCCCTGACGCCCTTGCAGCACCAGGCGCGACAGCATACTGACGCCCAGGCCGTGCTCTACCATGGAGAGGATGACGCTGTCCGACACCTGGGTAGTGCGGATCAGCGGCGTGACGCCGTGGCGATTCAGCACCCGCATGATGTCCAGTGTAAAGCCCATGGAGGGCATCAGAAACTCCTTGCCGGTGAACTCCTCCACCGGAAATGCGCTGCGGCCGCCGTTGTCGTAGTCCGGCGGCAGGATAGCCAGCAGTTCATCGTCCTGCATGGGTATCCAGTCCAGCGCCACGCTTTCCTGACGGCTGGCGAAGCACAGGTCCACGCGGCCCTCCTGTACCCAGCGGTAGACCTCCTGTACGCTGCCCATCTGGATGTCCACGCCGATGCCGGGCTGGTTCCTGCGAAACTGCTGGATCACCTCCGGCAGCCAGTGGCGGGCGATGGAATCGTAGGCCGCCACGCGGACGCTCTCCTCCTGATGGGTGTTGATGAGCAGGATCTCGTGCTCCAGCGCCTCCGCCCCCGCTAAACACTCCTGCACCAGCGGGAAGATACGCTGGCCCGCGGGGGTCAGGCGCACACCGCTGCGGCTGCGCACCAGCACAGGGAATCCCACATCCTTTTCCAGACTGTTCATCATGTGGGTCAGGCCGGACTGGGTGTAGCCCAACTCCTCCGCCGCGCGGGTGAAGCTGCCCAGCCGCACCGCCGCCGCCAAGGCCGCCAGCTTTTTCGTGTCCATAGCTCCGCCTCCCATCATGACGAATTATCATAGTGACATAATGCCCCATTATGATAGCACTTTTGCCGCGCCATGGCAACCCTGTTATCCTGTCCGGCTCCATGGGTTTTATGTATCTATGACATTCTCTAATGGAAATATGAGATTTTGTCGCTTTACAAAAAAAGTCTTACCGTGTATCATATCCACAGTGATTCATAACATGAATTGCTTTTCCTTTCTATCCTCAAATCGTCAGAAAGCCGCACGATGGTGCGGCTTTCGGCGCGTCTGGGATATTTTTGCAGCAAACAGGCGTCTGTGCCATGCACAGACGCCTGTTTCTGTCACATTTTACTCCGTGGGCAGCAGCGGGCGGCTGACGGGCTGGGTGCCCAGCAGCATCTGGTAGTCGCCGTTGAGCAAAATCTGTACCTGCTCCACGCCCTCCAGCGAGCACAGGGAGTTCACCAGACCCTCCAGCATTATGCGCTGCTTCTGGCTGTCCTCCGGCAGCAGGGACACCACGCTGCCCGGCAGGTTCAGATAGCAGGTGCCGTCCTCCACGCTGGCGGCCAGAGCGGTGAAGCCCTTGGGCAGCAGGCGCTCCAGCCCTGCATAGATGTCCATGGGCCGCTCCGTCAGAGCCTTCACCACCGCCTCCGCCGGGGTCTCGCCCTCGTACACCGTAAGCCGCCGTTCCTCCGCCGTCAGGTTGCCCAACTCATCGGGGAAGTACAGCGTTACCTCTACGGTGCGCACGATGTCCTCGGGGCTGGTGAGCAATACCTGCGCCGAGGTGTAGACCTCCTCATGGTTGGCAGGCGACACGTCCATCACCGTGATGCGCACGGCGTAGATGCCGGTGAGCTGCAGCAGCGACAGGGTGATGCAGTAGTCGGCGATGGTGCGGTCGATGCCGGTAAGATGGTCGTATTCGCTGCTGAGATCCACCGACACCGTGCCGCCGGTGACGGTACAGCTGCGCAGAGCGGTGCCGTCCGGCACGGGGCTGGTGAAGCCCGGCGCCTTGCACGCTCCCAGCAGCTGTTCCATGATGTACTGAGCCTGCTGCTGGCGGCCCAGCTGATCGCCGGCGATCTGCTGCCAGTCCACCTGCACGCTGGCGATGGCGTCGCCGCCGCCGGTGCTGCGGCTTTTGGTGCTGAGCTCCGCCGGATAGTAAAGACGCAGCTGGCCGGCAGAGTTGGTGCTGCCGCAGGCGGCGAGACTCAGCAGCAGCGCCGCGGTCAGCAGCGCCGCCAGGAAATGTCTCATCCCTCTCATGCTTCCTCCTCTCGCTGCGCCAGCGGCAGACGGACGGTAAACGTCGTGCCCACGCCATCCGGCCCGTGGCCGGCGGAGATGGCGCCGCCGCGTCCCTCGATGGTGTCCTTCACGATGGACAGTCCCAGACCGGTTCCGCCCACCTCTCTGGAGCGCATCTTGTCCACGCGGTAGAAACGGTCGAAGATGTGGGGCAGGTCCTCATCGGGGATGCCGATGCCGTTGTCAGTAACGGTGATGACCACCTGTCCGTCCTGCACAGACGCCTCCACCCGCACGAAGCCGTTTTCCGGGGCGGAGTACTTGATGGCGTTCTCCATCAGGTTGTAGAGGATCTGGTGTACGTCGTCATCGGTGGCCAGAGCCACCGCGTCCTCCGATGCTGCGCCGGAAATGACCACGCCCTTCTCGGCGGCCACCATGCCCAGCATCCGCTCCACCCGCTGCAGCACCGGCCCCACCGCCACGGGGTAGGCCGACGGCACCACGCCGCCGTCCAGCCGCGTCAGGCGCAGCAGGTTCTCGGTGATGCGGCTGAGCCGCTCCGCCTCCCGGCCGATGTCGGTAACGAACTCCTTTGTGGTCTCAGGGTCCATGTTGTCGGTCTGCAAAATGGAATCCGTCAGCAGGCGGATGCCCGCCAGCGGCGTTTTCAGCTCATGGCTGGCATCGGACACGAACCGGCGGCGGGCGTTCTCCGTGGTCTGCAGCCGGTCGGTGAGGCTGTTGAACTCCGCCGCGATCTGGGCGATCTCGTCGGTGCCGCTGGCATCGGCGCGGTGGCTGTACGCGCCCTCGCGAACGTTGCGGATGGCCTGCAGAAGGCCGCTGATCTGCCGCGTCAGCATGCGGGAGAGCATGATGCTCAGGCCTGTCACCAGCAGTGCGATCATCACGGAGATGGTCAGCAGGTTGCTGCGGAAGCTTTGCAGCAGCGCCGCCTGCTCCGTGTCGTAGTCGTAGGCGTACACCGCGCCCACCGTCTGGCTGTGGTACACCACCGGCGTGGCCATACGGCTGAGGAACGCCTCGCCGTCATAGCGGCAGTAGAAGGTGTCGCTGCCCTTCAGGGCCGAGGCGATCACGGAGTACAGGGCGTACTCCCCCACGGCATCGTTGCCCTGGCGGGTGTCGTACACCACAAGGCCGGCGCTGTCTGTGACCATGATGCGGGTGGCGCCCGCCTCGTTCAGGCCCGAAAGGGCCGCGCTGACGTTCTCCTCCGTCAGCTGCTCCAGACCCATCAGCGCTGACTCGATGACCTTGGCGGTGCTTCTCAGGTTGGCCTGGGTAGAGGACACCATCAGGTTCTGGGACACCAGCAGCGGGTAGGAGTTCAGCAGGATCAGCACCGCCGCGATCACCAGAATATAGCTCAGGCTGAACTTGAACTGCAGCGTCGCTCTGCTCCGCAGCCTCCGGCCCAGCGCCGAGATCTTGCTCCGCACCGTCTCAGACGGTGGGCTGACTTTCTCCCTTGAAATAGTAACCCACTCCCCACTTGGTCATGATATGCACCGGCCTGGCAGGGTCCGGCTCCAGCTTCTCCCGCAGGCGGCGGATGTGGACATCCACCGTCCGGTAATCTCCGGCGTAGGAGTAGCCCCACACCAGATCCATCAGGCTCTCGCGGCTGTACACCCGCCGCGGGTTCTTCATCAGCAGCTCGATAAGGTCGTACTCCTTGGCGGTCAGGTCGATGGTCTTTCCATCGCGGATGGCCACCCGCTCCTCCGTGTCCAGGCTCAGGTCCCCCACCGTCAGAAGCGGTGCGCGCTGGGGCGCCTGGGCGGCGGGACCTCCGGCGCGGCGCAGCAGGGCGCGGATGCGGGCCTTCAGCTCCAGAATATTGAAGGGCTTGGTCACATAGTCGTCGGCGCCGCAGGCAAAGCCCATCAGCTTGTCGCTGTCCTCGCTGCGGGCTGTCAGCATGATGATGGGCACGTCCGAAAACTCCCGTATCTGCATGCAGGCTTCGCTGCCGGACAGGCCGGGCATCATCACGTCCATGACGATGAGGTCGAAATTCTCCTTCTTCGCCAGCTCCACTGCGGCGGCGCCGTCGTAGGCCGCCGTCACCTCGTAGCCCTCGTTCTCCAGATTAAATTTTACGCCCTTCACCAGCAGCTTTTCATCGTCCACGACCAATATTTTCATTCCTTTGTCTCCTTTACCGTGATAAACTCCCGCAGGCCGTCCAGTGTGGCCTGCCCGATACCGTCCACCTCCAGCAGCTCCTCCACCGAGGTGAACGGTCCCTGCTCCGTGCGGCGGTCGATGATGCGCTGGGCCAGCACCGGTCCGATGCCGGGCAGCGCGTCCAGCTCCGATGCCGAAGCCGTGTTGATATTCACCCTGTTCTCCTCCGTCTCCTCCGACGGCGTCAGGGCCTCCACCGTATACTGCGACGCGGCAGCGCGGGGCGTCAGCAGGCGCACGGACACTGCCGTCACCAGAAACAGCGCCGTCAGCGCCAGCAGAAAGGTCTCTGTTTTTGACAGTTTTATCCGTCCGCCCACAGTTGACTCCCCCCACGTTTTCGCGTATAATGAATGCCGTACATTCCGGCGGGCACAGCCTGTCCGCCTTACACATTGCTATTATAACATAGATGGAGAAAAAATCCTATGAAAATCCGCCGCTTTTTATCCGTTTTTTTCGTGACCTGTCTGCTGTGTACCCTGCTGACCCCGCAGGCGCTGGCGCTGGAGGACCCCGACATCCGCGCCAAGGCCGCCATTCTGGTAGATGCCGACAGCGGCACCGTCCTGTACGATAAGAACATCCACGAGGAGCTGCCCATGGCCAGCATCACCAAGGTCATGAGCGCTCTGCTGGTGCTGGAGGCCGTGGACCGCGGCCAGCTGCGGATGGACCAGGGCATCACCGCCACCGAGTCCGCCATGAAGGGCATGGTGGAGGACGGCAGCACCGCCGACATCAAGGTGGGTGAGACGCTGACGGTGGAGCAGCTGCTGTACTGCATGCTGGTGATCTCCGCCAACGAGACGTGCAACATCCTGGGCGAGGCCGTGGCCGGCTCCGCGGACGCCTTCGTGGAGCAGATGAACCAGCGGGCGCAGGAGCTGGGCTGCCAGAACACCCATTTTGCCAACACCACCGGTCTGACCCAGTCCGGCCACTACTCCTCAGCGTGGGATATCTATCTCATCACCCGGGAGGCCATGAAGCACGACGATTTCATGACCATCGTCAACACCAAGGCCTACACTGTCCCCGCCACCAACATGACCGACACGGAGCGGGAGCTCCACAGCACCAACGCCCTCATCTCCAACTGGCGCATGACCGGCTATCTCTACTCCGGCGCACAGGGCATCAAGACCGGCACCACCGATGCGGCGGGACACTGTCTGGTGTCCTCCGCCGCCCGCGGCAGCCGCACGCTGGTCAGCGTGGTGCTGGGCTGTGAGGAGGTCAAGACCGAGACCGGCGGCACCCGCGTGGAGAGCTTCACCGAGACGGCCCGCCTGTTCGACTGGGGCTTCGACAACTTCTCCACCCGCACGGTGCTGGAGTCCAACGAGCTGATCTGCGAGGTACCGGTGGCCCTGAGCAACGAGGTGTCCACCGTAGCGGTACACCCCGCCAGCAACGCTGAGGCGGTGCTTCCCAACGATCTGGAGCTGGATCAGCTGCAGCGCACTGTGACGCTGGACAACGACAGCGTCAACGCCCCTGTGGCCGCCGGCGATCAGCTGGGCGCCATCACCATCAGCTATGACGGTGTGGACTACGTCACCGTTCCCCTGCTGGCCGTGGCTGATGTGTCTGCCAGCAGCTTCCTGCTGGCCAAGTACAACATCGGCCAGTTCTTCTCCCGCACCCCCGTGAAGATCATCACCATCGTGGTGGTGCTGCTGATCATCGCCGTGCTGGTCTGGTTCCGGCTGTACGGCCGCACCCGTCGCTACGGCCGGTCCGGCAGGCGCTACCGCCACCATGCCTATCGCGGACGCCGCCGCTGAGCCATGGAGGACGTACATATCCTGTATGAGGACCGGTATCTGGTCCTGTGCGTCAAGCCCGTGGGCGTGCTGTCGGAGGACAGCGAGACAGGGGCCTGTATGCCCGCGCTGCTGCGGCAGCACTATCAGGCGCTGGGCCAGCCGGACTATATCGCCACCGTCCACCGGCTGGACAAGGTGGTGGGCGGCGTCATGCTGTTCTCCCGCCGCCGCGAGGTGACCGGCAAGCTCACCGCCGCCGTGGCGGAGCGCCGCATCACCAAGGAATATCTGGCGGTGCTGCGGGGTCATCCCCAGGAGAACGCCGCCACGCTGACGGACCTGCTGTTCCGCGACGCGTCCAGGAACAAGAGCTACGTGGTGAAGCGGATGCGCAAGGGCGTCCGCGAGGCATCGCTGGAGTACGTGACGCTGGGCCGCACAGAGGAGCTGACGCTGGTGCAGGTGCGGCTGCACACCGGACGCACCCACCAGATCCGCGTGCAGTTCGCCTCCCGCGGTCTGCCGCTGCTGGGCGACATCCGCTACGGCAGCAAGGCCGAGTGTACCACAGCCCTGTGGTCCCACCGCATGGCGTTCACCCATCCCGTCACCGGCAAGCCGGTGGATGTCAGCTGTCCCCCGCCCCGGCGCTGGCCGTGGACGCTGTTTCCTGAAACCGAATAAAATTCCCAAAAGACGTATAAAAAAGATGACCGCCGGTGCGGTCATCTTTTTTATACGTCTTTACGCGCCCTGCTGAGCGGCCTGCTCCAGCGCCTGAGTCAGGGCCGTGGCCAACTGGTCGGGACAGGAGCTGGGCTTGCCGCCGCACCGGATGCCGCGCATACGGTCGATGGCGTCCTGTGCCTTCATGCCGATCACCAGATGGCTGATGCCCTGAAGATTGCCGTTGCAGCCGCCCTCGATGCGGACATCGCGGATCACGCCGTCCTCCAGTGCTACGGTCATGCGCCGGGAACAGACGCCCTTGGGGGTATAGGTATACGTTGTCATGATCAAAACTCCTTTTTCACGCCTCCACCGGCGGCAGGATGACCACATCCAGTCTGCGGCGCAGGGCATATTCGATGGTACGGCGGGTGCCGCCGGACTGTCCGTCGTGGACTGCGATGAGCATGGCCGCGTGGTCCACCATGTAGCGGTTGCGCCGCTGCATGCAGCCCGCGTCGTAGTGATCCTGCACTACCGTCTCGTAGTCGCAGCGGTCCACCAGATCGTGCCAGCGGCGCTGCTCCTCCTCCGGCCAGCCCTCCGGCTGGCTGGGGCACGGGATGGCGGCCTCCACCGTGACATCGCGGTACTTCTCCCGCAGCTGCAGCACCGCCTCGCAGGCGTACAGATCCACGCCCCGGGCCATGCCGCAGATGAAGTGGCGGTAGCCCTCCGCGCAGGCGCTCTCCGCCGCGTCGTACAGCCGCTTCTTCAGCACCGCGCACCTCGGGTCGGACTCGTCGCCGCCCCAGGGCAGCTTCTCCGGCCGATAGCCGGAAAAGCACACGGACATCTGTCTCGGGCCCACGGCCGTCACCTACCTTTCGTATTGTATCCAAAACCTGCCCTTTTGTAAAGGGTCATTCGTCCTTGTTCCAGCCCACCTTGCCGCCGCGGCCGAAAGTGATGGCGTCCCGCCCGTACTTGCCGCGGATGGCGTCCATGGCGCTCTCCAGCTGCTCCTGCCGCTGGTCCCGCAGGGGCGCGTCGCCCGCCAGCAGGTCCAGCTGCTGGTAGGAATCGGCGCTGTCCGTGATATACAGCGCGGTAACAGACAGCAGCCGCACCGGCGTGGGCGCCTTCCAGATCCGGCGGGTCAGCTCCTGCGCCGCTTCGAAGATGTCCCGCATCAGATGGGTGGGGGCGCCGAGCCGCATCTGGCGGCTGACGGTGCGGAACTGGGCGTCCTTCACCGCCACGGCCACGCCGCCGCAGTACAGCCCTTCCTTCCGCAATCGGCCCGCCACGCTGTCGCTGAGGAGCTGGAGCCCGCTGCGGATCTCCTCCCAGCGGGTCAGATTCTCGGGAAACGTAGTGCTGTTGCCCACAGACTTCACCGGCTCCCGCTGATGCTGCGGGCGCACCGGCGCATCGTCCAGCCCGTTGGCGTAGCGGTAGAGCTGGACGCCCATCTTGCCCATGAGCTGCTCCAGCATCTCCGGCTTGCAGGCGGCCAGCTGGCCGATGGTCTCCACGCCGTACTGCCCCAATGTGCGCCGGGCGGCGCGGCCCACGAACAGCAGGTCCCCCACCGGCAGGGGCCACACGATGTCCCGCCAGTTCTCCCGCGAAATAACGGTGGTGGCGTCGGGCTTTTTGTAGTCGCTGCCCAGCTTGGCGAACACCTTGTTGAAGGACACGCCCACGGAGATGGTGAGCCCCGCCTCCTGCCGCAGGCGGGCACGGATGTCATCCGCCAGCTGTCTGGCGTCACCGCCGAACAGGTGCAGGCTGCCGGTGACGTCCAGCCAGCTCTCGTCGATGCCGAAGGGCTCCACCAGATCGGTATACTGCCCATAGATGGTGTTGATACGGCGGGAGTACTGGGCGTACAGTCCGTGGTGGGGCGGCAGCAGGATCAGGTTCGGGCACTTCTGCCTGGCCTGCCACACCGTCTCCGCCGTCTGGACGCCCCTGCGCTTGGCGGGCTCGTTCTTGGCCAGGATGATGCCGTGGCGGGAGGCGGGATCGCCGCAGACGGCCACCGGCACCTCCCGCAGTGCCGGCTTGTCCAGCAGCTCCACCGAGGCGAAAAAGCAGTTGAGATCGCAGTGGAAAATGACCCGATCCGCCATACCCTCGCCCCCTCCGAATGGAATGTTTGTTCTATTATAACACAGGCTGCGGCGTTTGAAAAGGGGCTTCGGCATTTTATTTTTTTGCCCCGCAAATGTACGGAAAAGAGCGCGTCCCCGCGGGAACGCGCTCTTTTTTCATGTTGCTTGTGTTTTATCCCCACCAGCTGGTGTGAACATCGTCATCATCGTCGTCGTCATCGGAGCCGCCGAAGAAGCCGCCCCAATCATCATCGCCGCCGCTGGTGCCGCCGTAGAGGAGCATGAAGTCATCCTCGGCCTCCAGATCCTCGTAGCCGGGCAGGCGCTGGCGCTCGTAGTTCAGGATGGAGCCGCTGGCCATGGTGGTCTCGCCGTTTTCATCCACGAAGGCCACGGTATAATCGGGACTGGTGTGCAGGTTGCAGCTTGCGGAGGGCGCGTTGTCCGCCGCCACCAGCGCCGAGTAGACGCGGCTGCCGCGGCAGTCCAGGGCGCAGTCCTCGGTGGCCAGCAGGCCGCTGTCGGCACAGACGGACACGTAGGTCAGGCCGGAGCAGCTGAAGAAGTCCTTGTCCTCCAGCCCCTCGTGGACGCGGCTCATCACCTTCTGCCACATGGAGGCCGCGGGGTTGCCGCTGGCCACGATGCGCTGGTTGTGGACGTAGCCCACCCACACGGCGCAGCTGTAATACGGGGTGTAGCCCACGAAATAGCGGTCCTGATCGTTGTTGGTGGTACCGGTCTTACCGGCCACGTGCATACCGCTGATCCGGCCCTCATAGCCGGTACCGCCGTTGACTACCTCCTGCAGGAGGCTGTTCATCAGCGCGGCAGTGGTGTCCTTCATGGCCACGGAGGACTCGGCCTCGTTCTCCAGCACCACGTTGCCGTCGGGATCCTCCACGCGGATGAAGGTGCGGGGCGCGGTGTAGACGCCCTGGTTGGTGAAAGCGCCGAAGGCGGCGGCCATCTCCTCAGTGGTGACGCCGCGGTCCAGACCGCCCAGACCCATGTTGCCCACCTGCTGGGAATCCTGATACGTCAGGGTGGTGAAGCCCAGCTTGTTGGTCATGAAGTCATAGGACCGGCCGGTGCCGTACTCCTGCACCACGCGGACGGCGCAGGTGTTGGTGGATCGTGCGATGGCGGTGTGCAGCGGGGTCAGTCCCATGTAGCGGCCGTTGGAATTCTTGGGGTAAGCGGAGCCGTTGAGCACCATCACCGGATAGTCGTCGATGGCGCTGGCGCCGTTGATGGTGCCGTCATCCAGGGCGGGGGCGTAGACGGACACGGGCTTGATGGCAGAACCGCACTGCCGTGCGCTGGTGGCCCAGTTCCAGCCGCGGTCCACCTGCTTGACGCCGGCGCCGCCCACCATGGCCACCACGTAGCCGGTGTAGGGGTCCACGATGGTCATGCCCACCTGCAGCTGCTCCGTCTTCGTCTCACCGTAGGAATCGGTGTACGTGGTGGTGTAGGGCAGGTTGGACGTATCGGAGCAGACCTCCTCCGCGATCTTCTGGTAGGTGGGGTTCTGGGTGGTGTAGATCTTGTAGCCCTTGCCGTAGACCATGTTGACGCCCTGCTCAAAGGCGGTGGTCACCTTGCCGTTGGCATCGGTGATGTCGGTAAGGCCGTACTTCTCCACCAGAGCGGAGGCCACGTCGTCGATGACCGCGTCGGTGAAGTAGGACTGGCTGGCGGTGGCGGTGGACTCCTGGGTATCCTCCTGGGTATCGCCGCCGGCGGTGTCGCCGGTGGTGTCGCCAGCGTTGTCGCCGGTGGTGTTCTTCTTGCTCTCATCGCTGCCCACATAGTTGCCCTGAATGGTGTAGCCGTCGGCAAACACCACCTCCTCGGCCTTGGCGGCCTCGTAGGTGGTCTGGTCGATGGTACCCTGCTCATACAGGGCGCCCAGCACCAGCAGCTGGCGCTCGCGGTTGTTCTCACGGCTCCAGTCCGCCCGCAGGGGATCGTACAGCGAGGGGTTGTTGGTGATGGAGATCAGACTGGCGCACTCCGCCAGCGTCAGCTCCGACACGTCCTTATCGAAGTAGGTCAGAGACGCCGTCACCACGCCGTAGCAGCTGCGGCCGAAGTACACCTCGTTGAGGTACGCCTCCAAAATCTCGTCCTTTTCGTAGCGCTTCTCCAGATCCAGAGCGCGGTAGATCTCCGTGACCTTGCGCTTCACGGTGTTCTGGTTGTCGCCGGTGACGTTCTTCACCAGCTGCTGGGTGATGGTGGAGCCGCCCTGGACATTTCCGCCGAACAGGGTGCTGAGGATGGCGCGGGCGGTGCCGTACCAGTCCACGCCGTGGTGCTTGTAAAAGCGCTTGTCCTCAATGGCCACCACAGCCTCCTGCAGGTTCTTGGGGATCTGGTCCAGGTTGGCCCAGATGCGGTTCTCGGAATCCAGAAACAGTGTCTGGTACATGGTCCATTCCTCAGTGGATGGCTCCTGATAATACAGCTCTGTGGATACCTTCGACTCAAACTCGTCCAGATAGACCTCGACGTTCCCGCGCATGCTGCTGTTGATGTAGGCGCTGAAAATACCGGCAAAAATGGCCATGGTCAGCACCATCACCAGCAGGATCGTGCCGATGACGCGGCCGGCGGTGTGCCAGCCGCGGCGGCGGGGAGCACGCTCCTGTCCGTTATTGTCTATCTCTCGGGCGCTCTGCGTCCGGTCCGTGCGGCCGGCAGCCTGTCTGCGTCTGCGTTCATCCATTACAGGGCACCTTCCTTTCTCTGTTGGTTTTACTGGTGGGCGGAATGCCGGACTTTCCCACGAAAGCCCCATAAAAACCCACTATACGGATTATTTTACCATGCCTGTCAACTCCCGAAAACCTGCTATTTCCGCAAAAATCGCCCATTTGGAAGGGCTGAATCCCTTTATTTTCCCCGTTTCCGGTGGTTTTCAGTCCCCAGACGCCGGAAAACGCGGCAGAATCGCACTTGCATTTTCCCGTGGAAACCGTTATAGTAGGGGCACGACAACATCGAAGGAGGATCTCCCATGAGTGAGGAATTCGGCCCCAATTTTATTACCCTGACCGATGAGGACGGCAACGAGATCGAGCTGGAGTACGTGGACGCCATTGAGGTGGACGGCCAGACGTACATGGCGTTCTTCCCTACGGTGGATGACGAGGCCGATGAAGCTGCCGCCGAGGAGTTCGGTCTGGTGATCCTGAAATCCATTACGGAAAACGGTGAGGAGCTGCTGAGCACACTGGACAGTGACGAGGAGCTGAACCGCGTGTACGACCTGTTTATGGAGCAGCTGATGGACGACGAGGACGGCGACAACTGAGAAAACCGTTCCGCGTCTGGCTTCCGCCTGTATTCGACGGGCGGAGCTGGTACACTATATCATAGAGTCCGGCGGGCACGGCCACGCGCCCGCCCTCAGCGATGGGCAGCGGTCTTTTTTATCCTGACATTGGTTATAGGGGATGTCGGATCAACGGATGGTTTGCAGGCCTCCCCGCTGCTGCATGCGGCCGGAAGTTGGAAGCAGTAAAGTCAGTTGGAGACAACCCACCTGCGAGCTGTGCAGGTTATAACGCGGCCGCTGCCCATCGCTGAGCGCCCCTCCGCCTTGCGCGGAGGGGCGCTTCGTTTTGTCCGAAAAGGGCCGCGCCGCCCACTCTGCGGGGCTGCTTCCGCCGCCCATATTCCGGCAGAAGCGCCCGTATCTTTCCGGAATGTTCATAAATTCCCTGCGCTTGCCCCTTGCGGAACGGCGCATAATCCTGTATAATAAGCAGGCATTTTATCACCAAGGGCGTATTATGCCCGTTTTTGAGAGGAATGAAGCAAATGAGCGCATCAAGAGAAAAGAAGAACCGCCAGGATCTGGCCAGCCAGGGTATTCAGGACCCCAAGGCCATCCGTGAGGCGGAGGAGAAGGCCCAGCAGCGCAAGGCCAACCGTCTGTACGGCACCATCGCGGTGGTGTTCGTGCTGGTGGCCGCCCTGCTGGTGGTGGTGAACTCCGGCGTGCTGGAGCGCAGCGCCACCGCCATCACCGTGGACGGCGAGAACTATACCGCCGCCCAGATGAACTACTATTACTATGGCATCAAGAACAGCATCATCAACTCCGGTTACAGCTCCTTCTACGGCATCGACACCTCCGTGGCCATGGACAAGCAGAACATGAGCGACACCGCCAAGATGCTGCTGCAGGTCACGGATGAGGGCGACATCACCTGGGACCAGTTCTTCCGTGATTACGCCACCCGTCAGCTGTCCGTTCAGGTCATGGCCGCCAAGGAGGCCGAGGCCAACGGCATGGGCGAGGATGACGACATCCGCGCCGAGGTGAACGAGGTCATCGACAACATCACCGCCGGCGCCAAGGAGCAGGGCTACACCCTGAAGAGCTACCTGAAGCTGGCCTACGGCAGCACCATGACCGTCAGCACCTTCAAGAAGATGATGACGCTGGAGGAAGTCGCCACCCACTACATGCAGCACTATCAGGAGGGGCTGAGCTACACCGAGTCCCAGCTGGAGGAGTACTATCAGGCCAACAGCAGCGACTTCGACGTGGCCTCCTATGAGTATATCTATTTCAAGGGCACCGCCGACTCCACCACCGATGCCGACGGCAACACCGTCCAGCCCACCGAGGCCGCCTCCGCGGCTGCCAAGACCGCCGCTGCCGAGGCTGCCGCCGCTGCGCTGGAGCGCTATCAGGCCGGCGAGTCCCTGTCCGTCATCGCCGCCGACTATGAGAGCACCGGCTCTTACAGCAGCGTGGACGCCGGCTCCAACAACGGCTCTGCCCTGAGCACCTGGGTATTCGACAAGGCCCGCACCTCCGGCGAGAGCGCTGTGGTGACAGACGATCCCAACAGCTACGTGGTGGTGTTCCACTCTGTGGGACGTCAGGAGTACAAGACCGTGGACGTGCGCCACATCCTGTTCCAGGTGAGCACCTCCGATCTGGACTCCAACTCCGATACCTATGACACTGATCTGGCCACCCGCAAGGATGAGGCCAAGGCCAAGGCCGAGGACGCCCTGGCCCGGTGGCAGGCCAACGGCGGCACCGAGGATGCCTTCGCCGCTCTGGCCAATGAGCTCAGCGACGACGCCGGCTCCAACACCAACGGCGGTCTGTACACCAAGATCACCAAGGGTCAGATGGTCTCCGAGTTCAACGACTGGTGCTTCGATCCCGCCCGCAAGTCCGGTGACACCGGCATCGTCTACAACGAGGGCAGCTACACCGGCTACCACGTCATGTACTTCGTGGGCGAGGATGTCCCCGCCTGGCAGGTCTCCGTGGAGAATGCCATGTCCAGCAATGATTACAGCGACTGGACCTCCTCCCTGGCGGAGGCCGCTGCCGCGGAGCAGCAGTCCGGCATGAAGTACGTTGGCTGACACCGTGAACGAGGCCTTTCTGCGGACGCAGATGCTGCTGGGCGCTGACGCTATGGCGCGGCTGCGGCGCTGCCATGTGATCGTATTCGGTCTGGGCGGCGTGGGCAGCTACGCGGCGGAGTGCCTGGCCCGCAGCGGCGTGGGCGAGCTGACGCTGGTGGATCAGGACACCATATCCGTCACCAACATCAACCGCCAGCTGTACGCCCTGCGCTCCACGGTGGGCCAGTCCAAGGCGGAGGTAGCGGCACGCCGCTGCGCGGATATCGACCCGGAGCTGCGGGTCCACCCCATCTGCGCCACCTATGATGCCGCCCACCGCGACCGTTTCTTTTCGACACATTACGACTATATCGTGGACGCCATCGACCTGGTCAGCTGCAAGCTGGACCTCATCGAGCAGGCCCGCCTGCGGCGCATCCCCATCCTGACGGCGCTGGGCACCGGCAACAAGCTGGACCCCACGCTGCTGCAGGTGACCGACATCTCCAAGACCAGCGGCTGCCCGCTGGCCCGTGTGATGCGCAGGGAGCTGCGGGCCCGTGACATCCGCCGCCTGAAGGTGGTGTACAGTCCGGAGGAGCCCGCCGAAACGCAGCAGCTGGAAGCGCCCCCTCCCGGGCGGCGCTCTGTCCCTGCCAGTGTGGCCTGGGTCCCCGCCACGGCGGGGCTGCTGATGGGCAGTGTGGTGGTCCGCGACCTCTTGCACGGAGGAGGCATGATCCCTTGATACTCACAGGCGCACTGGTCAACGGCGTTGCCATCGTCGTCGGAGGCCTTGCGGGCACCTTCGGCGGTAAGCTGATGCCCGAGCGCATGAAGCAAACACTGCTGACCGCAGCCGCCCTGCTCGCTATAGGCATCGGCATCTCCGGTCTGTCATCCAGCAATAACCAGCTCATCCCCATCCTGTCCCTGATACTGGGCACCATCGTGGGCGAGCTGCTGAACATCGAACATGCCGTGGAACGGATGGGCGCGTGGCTCCAGAAAAAGTTCAGCGGCATGGGCCGCATCACTGAGGGCTTCGTCACCGGTACGCTGGTATTCGCCGTGGGCGCCATGGCCGTGATGGGCGGATTGGACAGCGGTCTCAAGAACGACCACACCATCCTGTTCGCCAAATCCATCATCGACTGCGTGTCTGCGGTGGCCTTCGCCAGCTCTATGGGCATCGGCGTGGCCTTTGCCGGCGGCAGCGTCCTGCTGGTGGAGGGGCTGGTGACGATTCTGGCCTCTCTGGTGGCCCCGCTGTTCACCGAGGCGGTGCTGGCGGAGCTGACGTTCACCGGCTCCCTGCTGCTGATCGGCATCGGCCTGAACGTGATGGGCCTGACGAAGCTGCGCATCCTGAACATGATGCCCGCCGTCCTGTTCCCTATTTTGCTGTGTCAATTCATGTAAGCTGAAAAAATGCCCATCCGGCATACGCCGGATGGGCATTTTTTTATTTGCCGTAGATGAGGTACACCAGTCGGTTCAGCGCACCGGCGGGCAGCACCTTGGTCAGGAACACGAAGAACTTATAGTCGATGCGGATGGCGTACAGCGGGTGGTGGCTCCCCTCCCGCAAGGCCACTCTGGCCACATAGCCGCCGGCTCTGGCGGGGTCCATGCCGGTCTCCTCATCATGCTCCATGCGGGCCACGGAGCGGCTGATGCGGCCCTGATAGATGTCGTCTCCCTCCCCGATCTTCCGGCGGGCCGCCGTGAAGCCGGTGTGGATGTCGCCGGGCATGACGGCACACACCGTCACGCCGAAGGGCCGCAGTTCGTTGGCCAGGGCCATGGTGTAGGCGTTCACCGCCGCCTTGGTGGCGGAGTAATAGGTCTGGAACGGGATGGGCACCGGCGCCGCCACGGAGCTGAGGTTCACGATGCGGCCATGGCCCGCCTCACGCATGATGGGCACCACCTGCCGGTTCATGTTCACCATGCCGAAGAAGTTCACGTCGAACAGGGACTTGGCGTCCTCCGTGGAGGTGAACTCCACCGCGCCGGAGATACCGAAGCCGGCGTTGTTCACCAGGATGTCGATGCGGCCCTCCCGGGCCATGATCTGCTCCACGGCGGCACGGACCGATTCCTCCCTCGTCACGTCGGCGGAGATGTGGTGCAGGCCCTCCACGCCCTGTGCACGGCGGGACAACTCGTACACGGTGCAGCCTGCGTCCTTCAGCGCCAGCGCCGTGGCCCGTCCGATGCCGGAGGTGCCGCCGGTGACAACTGCGACCTTGTTACTCATTTGCCATTACCTCCCCGATGATGTCCATAGCCTCGTCCAGCAGGGTCTCCGTGTGGGTGGCCATGTAGCTGGTGCGCAGCAGGGCCTCGCCCTCCGGCGTGGCCGGCGGCAGCGTGGGGTTCACGTACACGCCGCGGTCGTAGATGTCCGCCGCCACCCGCAGCGTCCGGTACGTCTCGTAGGTGTAGATGGGGATGATGGGTGTGGGAGCCTCCAGCGCCGAGGGCCGGATGGTAAGGCCCCGCTCCGTCAGGCCCTTGCGGGCGTACAGGCTCAGGCTGCGCAGCCGTTCCGGCAGCTCGGGATGCTGCTCCAGCTGCCGCAGCGCTGCCAGCGCCGTGGCGCAGTTGGCCGGCGGGATGGACGCCGAGAAGATAAAGGGGCGGGAGGCGTGGCGCACATACTCCGCCACCTCCTCCGAGGCCGCCATGTAGCCGCCCAGCGATGCCAGCGACTTGGAGAAGGTACCCATGTACACATCCACCTGATCCTCCAGCCCGAAGTAGCTGGCGGTTCCACGACCGCCCTCACCCAGCACGCCCAGTCCGTGGGCATCGTCCACCATGACCCGTGCGCCGTACCGCTTGGCCAGCGCACAAATTTCCGGCAGCTTGGCGATGTCGCCGCCCATGGAGAATACGCCGTCGGTGACGATGAGGGCGCCGTTCTGCTCCGGCACCCGCTGCAGCTGCTTCTCCAGATCCGCCATATCGCTGTGGCGGTAGCGCAGCATCTTGCCGTAGCTCAGGCGGCAGGCGTCATAGATGCTCGCGTGGTTCTCGCGGTCGCAGATCATGTAGTCACGCATGCCAACGATGGCGCTGATGATGCCGAGGTTGCTCTGAAAGCCGGTGGAAAACGTGACGACGTCGCCCTTGCGCAGAAACTCCGCCATCTCCCGCTCAAAGGCAAGGTGCAGATTCAGCGTGCCGTTGAGCAGGCGGCTGCCGCTGCAGCCGGTGCCGTATTCGTCGAGCGCCTTGTGCGCGGCGGCGATGATCTCCGGGTTCGTCGTCAGGCCGAGGTAGTTGTTCGAGCCGAGCATGATGCGCCGCTTCCCCTCCATGATGACCTCGGTGTCCTGCCGCGACTGCAGCTCGCGGAAATACGGGAACAGATCCCGCTCGCGCAGCTCGTCCACGAAGCTGTGCTGATAGCATTTTGTAAAGATGTCCATAGGGCCTCCTTGTGTCTGAAAAAAGTTGTTATCTAATACCAAACATTAGTTTATCTCGTATAATTTATTTTTTAATATTGTAAATCTTAATATTCGCTATTATATAACAGGAGACACTTTTCTGTCAATTCCCTTTCGCACCGGGCGGCTCGCCGGAGCCGAAGGTGATGGAGCCGTCGCCGAACTTGTCGCGGATGGCTCTGACGGCGCTCTCGAGCTTTTCCTGCCGCGCGTCGCTCACGGCGCGGCCCGCGCCGAGCAGGTCGAGCTGTTCGAAGCTTTCGGCGCTCTCGGTGATGTGGAGCGCGGTGACGGTGAGCATCCGGATGGGCGTCGGCGCCCGCCACGCGCTGCGCGTGAGCTCCATGGCGGCGCGCTGGATGTCCTTCATCAGGCGGGTGGGCGACTCGAGCCGCTTCTGGCGCGAGATGGAGCAGAAGCTGCTGTCCTTGATCGTGACCTGCACGCCGCTGCAGTAGAGTCCCTGCCGCCGCAGGCGCATGGCGACGCTGTCGGAGAGCGCCGCGAGTCCCGCGCGCACCTCCTCCCAGCGGGTGAGGTCGTGCGGAAATGTCGTGCCGTTGCCGACGGACTTGACCGGCTCGCGCTCCGCCTGCGGCCGGACGG
>ERZ857785.1458-NODE-1458-length-25678-cov-4.499824_pt1 | contig 25678 bp, 26 predicted proteins | sample MGYA00519763_ERZ857785 | MGnify/ENA primary metagenome ERZ857785 (study PRJEB31778, sample SAMEA3449365) | human gut metagenome | biome: human gut; feature: human-associated habitat; material: faeces | place: United Kingdom | collected 2010/2012 ...
AAAAATAAATAATTATTTAATGATGATATTTTTCATTATTATTTATTTTAAATGATCTAAAAATTTGCTCTAATAAAAATAGTCTAATTAATTGATGTGGAAATGTCATTTTTGAAAAGCAAATTTTTTCGTTGCACAAATTTTTTAAATATTCGTTCATTCCTAAAGATCCACCAATGATAAAGGTTATAGAACTGTTTTGCAATTGAATATTTGAAATTTTATTAGCAAATTCAACTGATGAGTAACTTTTTCCGACTTAAATCTAGACAAATTTTATAAGAATCTTTTGGAATATGCGAAATTATTTCTTCGCTTTCAAAATTTTTAATTTGTTCTTCAACTGATTGATTAAGTTTTTCCGGAATTGTTTTGTCAGGTAATTCAATTATATTTAAATTGCAATATTTACTAAGACGTTTAGCATATTCATTGATACCTTCTTTGAGATAAGGCTCTTTAATTTTTCCAATACATAAAATATTAATTTTTAACATATAATACTCCATAATATATTTTATTTTAAGTCAATAACTGAGTTGGGCTTATCACGGTAAGCAACTTCGAGTTTTAAATTGTCTATATCAATGTTTTTTGAGATTAAGTTAGTCATTACTGTTTGATAAGCTAGTTCAGGGAAATTATTATGTTCACTTAAATGTCCTAACATTATATTATTTGATCCTGATTTTATTAACTCATAAATTGTTGTGCTTGCATCTTCATTTGAAAGATGTCCATAAGGACCTAAGATTCTTTTCTTTAACATATATGGGTATTTTGAAGATTTTAGCATATCTGGTTCATAATTAGATTCAAGTAATAATAGATTACTACCTTCAAGTTTATGTAATATTTTAGATTCCATATGTCCTATATCTGTGGCAATACTAACTTTTTCATTATTAGATAATAAATTGAAACCACAAGGGTCAGCTGCATCATGTGGAATTGAAAATGGTTCTACAGTTATATCACCGATTTCAAATTTTTCATTTGAATTAAAGCTTCTTTTATTTTCTGTAGCAATATTTTGATTAATTTTTTCAAAAGTTTTAGTATTAGCGTATATAGGAATATTATGCTTTTTACAGATCGCTGCAAGGCCTTTTACGTGATCTGAATGCTCATGACTTATGATAATAGCATTGATGTTATCAACACTTTCACCAATACTACTAAGAGCTTCTTCAATTTTTTTTGAAGAAACTCCGCAATCAACTAATATTTGTGTATTTTCCGTTTTTATAAATGAACAGTTTCCTGAACTTCCGCTATATAAATTACAAAATTTAAACATTTCTACGTCCTATTCTTCGGTAACTCTCTCTATTGTAGCTCCTAATTTTCTAAATTTATCTTCAATATGTTCATATCCTCTATCAATGTAATGAATATTGTATAATTCACTTGTACCATCAGCAATTATCGCTGCAACTAATAGAGCGGCACCAGCACGCAAATCTGTAGCATATAAAGGTGCTGAAGTTAACTTATCGACCCCTTCAAATACAGCTGTTTTACCATGTGCAGTAATTTTGGCTCCCATTTTAATTAATTCATTAGTATACTGAAATCTTGATTCCCAAATGCTTTCACTAATAAGACTTGTGCCTTTTGCAATTGATAATACAACACCCATTTGTGGTTGTAAATCTGTAGGGAAACCTGGGTAAGGTAAAGTTTTTATATTGGTAGGTTGTAAATCTGAATTGCAACTAACTCTTAAAGAATCACCATAATCTTCGATTTTTCCACCAATTTCTAATATTTTAGCAGAAAGAGATTCTAAATGTTCTGGTATACAATTTTTTATAAGTATATTACCTTTTGAAGCTACGGCAGCAAGCATAAATGTGCCGGCTTCTATTTGATCAGGTACTATAGAATAAGTATGGTTACCTTGTAAATGTGAAACACCATTTATTTTAATCGTATCAGTTCCAGCTCCTCTAATATCTGCTCCAGCGGTATTTAAGAAGTTAGCTACATCAACAATATGTGGCTCTTTAGCTACATTATCTAGAACAGTAGTTCCTTTAGCTAAAACAGCAGCAAGAATTAAATTTATTGTTGCACCTACAGAAACTACATCAAAATATACTGAATTTCCTGTTAATTCATCAACTTTAGCAGTAATTTTTCCTTGACCAACTGTGACCTTTGCACCTAATAATTCAAAACCTTTTATATGCTGATCAATTGGTCTAGCTCCTAAATTACATCCTCCAGGAAGTCCAACTTCAACATTTTTGCATCTACCTAATAGTGCACCTAACAAATAATAAGATGCTCTAAATTTACTTGTCATATCAAAAGGTGCATGTGTATTATTCAAATTTCTAGAATCAACAATAACACAATGTTCACTTTCCCATGTAACTTTTGCACCAAGTGTACTAAGAATATCACATATAATTTTTACATCACTTATATTAGGTACATTTTCTAGAGTGGTTATGCCGTCAATTAATAAAGTTGCTGGTAATATTGCAACTGCTGCGTTTTTTGCACCACTTATTTCTACTTCACCGTTTAATTTTGTATTTCCTTTTATTACGAATTTATCCAATTTTATTACCCCGCTTATATATAATCATATAATATATAACATATTATAAGGAAATTTACAATAATTTTAATAAAAATATTGAATATAGAAATAACTATTTATTAGCAAGTCTAGTATTAAAATTTTTGAATAATTCGACTATTTTAAATTTAAATTCTGTTAATGAATTATCATTAGAGATAATTGAATAATCTTCAGACGACATATTTTCTTTTAATTGATCCTTTGAACTTTCTGGGACAATTCCAGAGGTTACATCAACAAAGCATAAAGGTGGGAACATAACGCACCACCAGTTATGACCGCAGGCATCACCAATTTTGACTCTAAGAGCATCATAATATCCTGAAGGTAAAGTTATATCACCATAATGTTTGGTAGGAAATTCATAATTACCAATTTCAACAGTAACTGGGTAAGAATATCCTTTATCTAAAATGGTTTGTTCCGCAATAATTTGAAAATCTTTTTGGTGGTCTTGAGCAATTTTGATGGCGTCATCTTTTGAACTTACATTTGCTGTTATAGAATTCATATAATCTAGTAATTTATCTCGTACTTGCAGTTTAAGACTTTGGTCTTCATCTGAATCACTATTAGCAATAACATGTAATCTAAAAACTGATTTACTTAAATCAGAAGAAATACTGCTCGCATAAGAATATGCTGAAAATATTAAGAAGAAAACAAATGCAGTAATAGTTATAAAAATAGGTTTTTTTATTAATTTTGTCATTTTCACCATTCCTTTCATAATTTATAAAATTTTGCTATTTAATAAAATTATTACCGTTTTATCTAAAAATATACAAATGTGTGAAAAGTTGCAATTTAAATAATGTCGAATTTTGTCGTACGATTTATTGTGTCAAGATATTGACATTTTTGTAATAAAATGGTAACATATACCAAAGAAAGGGGTCGAGTATGGAAATTGAAAATTTATGCGACTTTTATGCAAGTAAATATCATTTAAGTGTGATTTTATTAGAGTATTTGAAAAATAAAAATACTAAAAAAACGAGGGTAGTTACCTTTTTGGAAGATGAAATAGAGGACGAAATTAAAGCATTAGTTGGAAGATATAAATATGATAGGAATATTATAAAGGAAGTAGATTTTAACAGAACTGAAAAAATTATTGAAAAAGAAATTCCTAATACGAAGGATATAATATTTATTATAGAAGGAAGTATGGGATATATTAGGGAAGTAAGGGAATATATTAGTAAAACAATTAATGAAAAAAGTAGTGTGAAAATAATTACATGTTACAATTTTGAAACACAAAGGAATTTTATGTCAGAGGCACTAAAACGAAATGATAAAATTTTATTCACAACAGGTGAAAAAATAATTGACTAATTTTGTATCATGGTATATTATATTTAATATCTAAAAAATACATGATTTTAGATATTAATGGCATGAAGTGTCTATCGTGGCCGAAGCCGTATAAAAAATTTGCAAAAGGAGAAGAAAAATGGACGAAAAATTAAAGCAAGTGGAGCAAACATTAGCAAAGTATGGCCAGGAACAGTTATTAGACGAGTATAATAGACTTACTGACAAAAAAGAAAAACAAGACTTTTTAGATAGTATATTAACTATTGATTTTAATCAAGTAAAGACTTTATATGAGAATAGCAAAGAAAAGCCATCATTTATGGATTCAAAGATTGAACCTATTGACTATACGGACAAGTCAAAATTGTCAAAAGAAGAATATGAGAAGTATAAAGCTATTGGTGAAAAAAAGATAAAAGAAGGAAAACTAGCAGTAGTAACAATGGCTGGTGGTCAAGGAACTAGATTAGGACATAGCGGACCAAAAGGAACATATGACTTAGGATTAGATACACATAAATCAATATTTGAGATTCTTACAGATACATTAAATGAAGCAAGAAAAAAATATGAAGTAGATATCCCATGGTACATAATGACTAGTGAAGAAAATAACAAGCCAACTGTAGAATTCTTTAAACAGCATAACTTTTTTGGTTATCCAGAAAAATGTGTAACATTTTTCAAACAAGGGAAATTGCCAATGTTGTCAACTGATGGTAAAATATTGATTGATGAAAATGGAAAAATTAAAGAAGCAGCTGATGGACATGGTGGAATATTTCAATCAATGCTTAGGGATGGTGTAATTTATGACATGAAAGCAAGAGGCATTGAATGGGTATTTATTGGTGGAGTTGATAATGTATTAGTAAAACCAGTAGATGCTGTTTTAATTGGACTAGCAGAAGACAAAAATGTACTAGCAGCTGGAAAAAGCTTAGTAAAAGCAAATCCTCAAGAAAAAGTTGGTGTATTCTGTAAAAGAAATGGAAAGCCAAGTGTAATTGAATATTCAGAAATAACACCTGAAATGGCTGCGGAAACAAACGAAAATGGTGAACTTAAATATGGAGAATCTCACATATTATGTAACCTATTTAATATAAAAGCAATAGAAAAAATAAGTCAAATGAATTTACCATATCATATCGCATTTAAGAAAGCAAAATATATAGACAATAATGGAAACTTAGTAGTACCAGATAAGCCTAATGCTTATAAATTCGAATCATTTTTATTTGATGCATTCGAAAGTCTTGATGACCTAGCAATAATGCGAGTTAAGAGAGAAGAAGAATTTGCACCTGTAAAAAATGCAGAAGGTGTAGATAGTCCAGAAACAGCAAGAAAGTTATATCTTGATTTTCATGAAAAAAATAAATAAGATTTATACAGAGAGAGAAAATGAGTTATAACTTATTTTCTTTCTTGTGCTTATATAGAAAGGAAGAAACGATGGAAGAATATAAAAAGAAATATGAAGAATGGTTAAATAATCCTTGTTTTGATGAAGAAACAAAAAAAGAATTAGAATCAATTAAAGATAATGAAAAAGAAATAGAAGATAGATTTTATAAAGAATTAGAATTTGGTACAGCAGGATTAAGAGGTGTAATCGGAGCAGGTTCTAATAGAATGAATAAATACACTGTTGGTAGAGCAACACAAGGTCTTGCAAATTTCATTTTAAAAGAAGGAACACAAGAAAAAGGAGTTGCAATATCTTATGATTCAAGACATATGTCAAAAGAATTCAGTGAAGAAGCAGCTTTATGCTTAAATGCTAACGGAATAAAGACATACATTTTTGATGAGTTAAGACCAGTGCCAGAATTATCATTTACAGTTAGACAACTAAAATGTACAGCTGGAATTATGATTACAGCAAGTCATAATCCTCCAGAATACAACGGATATAAGGTTTACTGGGATGATGGAGCTCAGATTATACCACCTAAAGATAAACAAATAATTGATGAAGTAAACAAAACAGAATTTTCACAAATAAAGAAAATGAATAAAGAAGATGCTATAAAAGCAGGATTATATATAGAAATAGGTAAAGAAATTGATGATAAATTCGTGAATACATTGAAATCATTAGTTTTAAATCCAGAAGTAATAAAAAAAGTTCAAGACGATATAAAAATTGTATATACTCCATTACATGGTGCTGGAAATGTGCCTGTACAAAGAGTTTTAAAAGAATTAGGATTTACACATGTATTTGTTGTGCCAGAACAAGAAAAGCCAGATGGAGATTTTCCAACAGTTAGCTATCCAAATCCAGAAGATAAAAATGCATTTAAATTAGCTTTAGAATTGGCTAAAAGGGTAAACGCAGATGTTGTATTAGCAACAGACCCTGATTCAGATAGATTAGGAGTATACTCAAAGGATGATAATGGCGAGTATATTGCGTATACTGGAAACATGTCAGCATTGTTAATTGCTGAATATGAACTATCACAAAAGAAAGAAAAAGGAATGTTGCCTGATAACGGAGCATTTATTACAACTATAGTTTCATCTGATATGGCAAAAGCAATAGCAAAAGCTTACGGTTTAAAAGTTTTTGAAACATTAACAGGATTCAAATGGATTGGAGAAAAAATACGTCAATTTGAGGAACAACATACATATTCATATCAATTTGGATTTGAAGAAAGCTATGGATGCTTAATAAGTCCACATGCGAGAGACAAAGATGGAATATCTGCTGTAATGGCTCTATGCGAAGCAACAGCATATTACAAGAGCAAGGGAATTACATTATGGCAACAGATGCTTAATATATACAAAAAATATGGATTTTATAAAGAAGGTCAAATATCAATTGTATTAAAAGGAGTAGATGGTGCTGAACAAATAAAAGCTAAAATGGAAAAAATGAGAGCAAATCCTCCTAAGTCTTTAGCAGGACATAAAGTAATAGAAGCTAGAGATTATAAAGAACATACTATTGTAAAGGAGAATGGGGAAAGAAGTGAAACAGATTTACCTACATCAAATGTATTATATTATGATTTAACTGATAATGCATGGTGCTGTGTAAGACCATCAGGAACAGAGCCAAAGATAAAATTCTATATGGGCGTTAGAGGAGAAAGCATGGAAGATGCAGATAAGAGACTAGAAGAATTAACGGAGGCTATGAAAAAATTTGTGGAGTAAAGAGATACAAAAAATATTAGGAAAAATGAGAAAAGCAATAGATGATTATCAAATGATTGAAGAGGGGGATAAAATTGCTGTTGCTCTTTCTGGTGGAAAGGACTCTATATCACTTTTATATGCTTTAAAGAATTTACAATTATTTTATCCAAAACATTTTGATTTTATTGCAATTACAATAAATCCTGGATTTGATAATTTTGACGATAATTTGCTAAAAAAAGTTTGTCAAGATATTGATGTTGAGTTGAAAATTGTTAAGAGTGATATAAAACAAATTGTTTTTGACGAAAGAAAGGAAAAAAATCCGTGTTCTTTATGTGCTAATTTGCGTAGGGGAATGCTAAATTCAATTGCTAAAGAAAATGGATGCAATAAGATTGCATTAGGTCATAATGAAGATGATGTATTAGAAACGTTTTTAATGAATATGATTTATGCTGGAAATATTTCAGTATTTTCTCCGGTTGCATATATGGATAGATCACAAATGACTCTTATTAGACCATTAATATATGTGTCGGAAAAGATGACTAGGAGCTTTGTAAAAAAAGCAGAGATACCAATAATGCCTAAGGTTTGTCCTATGGATGGCAATTCTACAAGAGAATATGCATTAGAATTATTAAAGCAATTAGAATATAAGAACAAAAACATAAGAGCTAATTTAATTGGCGCAATAAAGAGAGCTAAATTAGATGGATGGAAAGAATTTTAATACATTTCGGTAGCTATTAAGTAATGTTTACAAGTTAAGTAAATAGTGCTATAATAGCTACTATAATATGTTTCTGTAGCTCAGTTGGATAGAGCAGCAGTTTCCTAAACTGTTGGTCGGAGGTTCGAATCCTCTCAGGAACACCACTGTAACTAATTATCATTTTGATAATTAGTTATTTTTTGTTAAAAAAATATAAGAAATTTTGTGGAAATTATTTACAAGATAGAGAAAAATATGGTAAAATATATCCAGTACCAAAATTATACTAAAAAATACAAAAAGTGACGAAATAAGATTAAATTTGATGTCAAATTTGCAAAAAAATGTCGAAAGTTGACAAATTGCAAACTAAAGTTGGTAGAAAATTTAATCAAGAGCCATTATAATTTTACTTGTATAGAGATAAAGTATAAGGAGGTACAAAAGAAAATAATTAGGAGAGGGGATTTAAATAATGAGTTCATTTGGAGAACGATTATATGAAGCAAGAAGAAAAAGTGGATTATCTCAGGAAGCATTTTCAGACAAACTTGGAGTATCAAGACAAATGATATCTAAGTGGGAGTTAGGCACGGCTACACCGAGAACATCAAGGATGAAAAAGATTTGTGAAACCTTACAGATTTCTTGTGATGAATTAGTCACAGGAAAGAAACTAGACCTTGATAATAAAAGTAAGGTAGCAAATTCCAGACCAGTAGCGCACAAATCTTCAATATTTGAGATGTTATTAAAGGGTGTAGCCGTAATAATTTTATTTTTAATAGTATTTTATTTAGGATATTCTTGTTATAAGCTGGTAGTGTTAACAAATATAAATAATAAAGTTTCTAAATATGAAAATCTTAATAATTATTATTGTAAAATAGATAATTATGGTGATAATGGAATAAAAGAAACAAAAAATATCTGGTATAAGGATGGAATCTATAAAATAGAAACAATCATAGCTAATGATGAAAATGTAGCTACTAAATTTGTAAATTGTAACGAAAATAAAAGGTATGAATATAATAATGAAACAAAAGAATATGAAGAGTTTAAACTAAGTGAAATAAATAAAGGAATATATGAAAATGGACATTTTATGTATTCATTATTTCCGCTGATAGCTAATAAGGAAGATTCAAATATCTTTAGTTATGCTTTTAGATTGGAACTAATAAAACTTGAAAAAGCTGAAGATGTAATTTCTTTGAAAATTGATAATAAGTTAATTCAATTTAATCGTGATAGTTATTTACCAATTTCACAGACTATGATAGGAAAGAAGAATAATACGTCAATAGTAGATACTAGAGTAGTATATTATGACATAAAACTTAATTGTGTTAAGGATGAAGAAATCAGAATTGATAAATAAGAAAAGCGGCCTTATGACTAATCATAAGGCCGCTTTTACTTAGAGATCAAAATGATTGAGAAAATTAAAGCTTAATCGAAAATGTACCCATAAACGTTTACTCTTGCACTGGTGGAACACTCAAAATAGAAAGTGTATGTACCAGAGTTCAAGTAAGTAAACGGAATGGCGGCAGTTGTGCCACCAGATGCAGAAACGGCTCCGAGGTATTTAGTAGTTCCACTAGGGAGTTTTACATAGCACTCGATAGTACCGCTAGTACTGCTGGAAGAAACACCAGCCATGATGGAAGCGTTCCAGTTGGAACTGGTAAGAGTGCAGGAAATGGTGCCACTGCCACCAGAGATATATCCGGCACATGCACCGATGATGTCACCACTTGCCCGAGCAGTGCTGGGATCAACGGAGACGGACACTACCTGCTTGCTTGTGTCCTCGGTAACGGGCGTAGAACTGTCTGCAAAAGCAGATGTTGCACACATGATGCAAAGGGTGAGAGCCAGCAAAACGCTGATAATCCGGTTTTTCTTAATACTCATAAGATCCTCCAATTCTCTAACAAAAGTACCCAAAACATTTCAATCTCTATATACCAACATGGATTCTCAAGAGAGATCCCATGATAGTACCGATACTGCAAGAGTAATTATAGAAATGATAATACATTTGTAGAAAAAAATAAAGCAAAAGATGAAAAATTAGAAGGAGTTGGAAAGTTGGTAGTGGATGAGAGAATAATGATTGAATTAAAAAATTTTAAGTTGGGAAGAAATTCACTTGCATATGAATACTTAGTAGATTGTATAAAAGTTGCATCAGAAGACAAGCAGGCAATAAATGATTTTGAAAGAAATGTGTATGCAAAGGTGGCTAAAAAATATCACACAAAAGCAAATAATGTACAATGGAGCGTTACGAAGTTAATAAATTTAATGTACTTTAATACTGACAAGATGATAATAGATGCTTATTTTAATAGATCAGAAACCGAAAATCCGTCAACAAAAGCATTTATAATAGGAGTCGCTCGAAATGCAGCTATATATAAGGATTTTGACCTTATATAAAAAATGTTAAAAAAAATATAAAAAATTCCAAAAAATGTCTTGACAAAGTATGGTATGTAGTGATAATATGATTCTGGTAATTATTTCAATAAAGGAGGGATGTTATATGAAGCTATATTCTAGTATCAAGATTGAAGATATCTTGGAGGGCAGAGAAGAAGTAAATAATTACTATCTCATTGAAGGAAAAAGATGTGGCTTGAAGATTACTAAATCAGTAAAAGGGGCTGGTGAACAATCTTTAACCATAAAAAATATCATGTGCCCTAAGGAGAATATGAGGGAGTTAATCACTTTACTAATTAAATCTGGTAGTGATTTTACACAAATACCTTACATAATCCAAGACTATGAACAGTCTCATACTGATTTATTAGTGTAACTAATGAATAAATAGTGACAGACATTTCTACTGTTTAAAAGAATATTAATAGTATTCTTTTAAACAGCTTTTTTATATGATAAAGAAAAACTTATGTAAACAAACAATAATAAGTCTTGCACAACAAAATAAAATATGATATTATATAAAAAGTCTAAAGTTAATGGAGAAAAAATGGAAAAAGACATATATTTTATGCGTAAGGCATTAGAACAGGCTGGAAAGGCATATAAAATAAACGAAGTTCCTGTAGGAGCAGTTATTGTAAAAGATGGAAAAATAATAGCTAGAGGATATAATAAAAAAGAAACTAGAAAAGATTCTACAGAGCATGCAGAAATTAATGCAATAAAGAAGGCTTGTAAAAAATTAAATACATGGAGGCTAATAGGATGTACAATGTATGTAACATTAGAACCATGTAGTATGTGTGCTGGTGCAATCATACAATCAAGGATAGATAGATTGTGTATAGGAACAATGGACGAAAAAACGGGAAGTTGTGGATCAGTATTAAATTTATTAGAAGACTATAAATTTAACCATCATGTAGAATTAGAAAATAAGATATGTGAAAAAGAATGTAGAGAAATATTAAAGAAATTTTTCAAAGAACTTAGACAAACAAAAAACATGGAGAGATGCCGAAGTGGTCATAACGGAACTGTCTCGAAAACAGGTAGCTGTTGAAAAATGGCGCGTGGGTTCGAATCCCACTCTCTCCGCCAACTTATATACAGGAGGAAATATGAATAAAATTGTAAAAGAGAAAATAAAACAAGCATTTTTACTATTTATAATTATAATATCATTTGTATGTGTATTAGCAATTATGCTTAAATATGAAACAGAAGGTGAAAAAAATATGCCATTTTCTCTTGAAGAAATGCTGATTGTAAGTAGTGCGGATGGTCAAACAAAAAGTGAAAACTCAAAAAATTATAAATGGAATATGGATATAAATCAATATAATGACATATATATAAAAATAAAAAGAAATGAAAACTACAAAGAACAAGCATATATTGAAAGCATATCAATAGAAAATATTAATTATTCAAATCCTAAAAAAGGAACAATTGAAGTATATATGCCTAATAGCACAGAAGAAAAATTATTTAGCTATGAGAAGAATTTTATAATTAATAACTCATTAACATATAAGGGGGCTAATACAGATAACTCTAAAGCTCTTGAAATTGGAAATCAAGGCGGAACATTATTATTCAGAGTATTAAATAAAAATGTGGCAGAATATGTATCGAACGATGATGATGAAATATCTTATAATGGAACATTACTAAAAAAACTTGGACTTAATGAAGAAGATATAACAATAGATGTAAGTTTTGACATAGTTATAAGAACAAATAAGACAAAATTTAGAGGAAAAATAAATGTTAAACTTCCATGTTCTAATTTATTAGAAGAAGGAGTATCAAAAATAGATATAACAGATTTCTCAAATATAATTTTCAAAAGAGAAAAATAATTATATAAATACTTGATAAACTGAAATAAATATTATATAATACAAGGGGTGTGAGAATATTTCTTTATTCTAGGGCATCTCAATAAAAGACTATGAATCTTGTCAGGTCCGGAAGGAAGCAGCAATAAGTAGACACTTTTATGTGGGGTACCTTAGAATAAAGGAATAAGATCATACCTTTTAATTTTAAGAAGAAAGGGAGGAATAAATATGGAATATACTGCTTTATATAGAAGATTTAGACCAATGACCTTTCATGAAATATTAGGGCAAGAACATATTACAAGAACATTAAGAAATCAAGTAATAGCCGATAGGGTAGGGCATGCATACTTGTTTACAGGATGTAGAGGATGTGGAAAAACATCTTCAGCAAAAGTTCTAGCAAGAGCAATAAATTGTTTAAATCCGCAGGATGGAGAACCATGTAATGAATGTAGTATATGCAAAGCAGCATTAGATGGATCTTTAACAGATATAGTTGAGATGGATGCTGCTTCAAATAATAGTGTAGACGATATACGTGCAATAAGAGATGAAGTAAACTTTTTGCCAACAGTTGCAAAATATAGAGTATACATCATAGATGAGGTTCATATGCTTTCAAGTGGAGCATTTAATGCCTTATTGAAGACTCTTGAAGAACCACCTAAGCATGTAAAATTTATACTAGCAACAACAGAGCCACAAAAATTACCTGCGACAATCTTATCAAGATGTCAAAGATTTGACTTTAAAAAGATTCCAGATAAAGATATAAACGCTAACCTAGAAAAAATATGTAAAGAATGCAAAATAGAGTATACTGATGGAGCAATTAATCTTATAGCAGAGCTATCAGAAGGTGCCATGAGAGACGCATTGTCTATACTAGAAAGATGTGCACAAGATGGAGAGAATAAGATTGACGAAGAAAAAATAAAAGAATTAGTAGGCATTCCAAAATTAGAATATATATCAGGAATAGTTCAAAATATAATTGAATATGATGCGGAAAAAGCACTTACTGTAACGCAAAACGTAATAGATGAAGGAAAAGATATAAATAATTTGTTATGGGAAATGATAAAATATATAAGGGATATGCTTTTATATAAACAAACCAGACAAATATCAAATATTTATAATGAAGATGATATAAAAACAATTGAAAAGCTAGGGAATGAGGCTGATAGCGAAAGATTATTAAACATAATTTATAAGCTGTCAGAACTTGAAAATGATATAAAATGGTCAACTCAGAAGAATATTGTATTTCAAGTAGGAATATTAAAACTCTGTGGAAAAGAATCAATGTCATTAGAAGAAAGAATTGGCAAACTTGAAAATGTTGTGAAATCAGGCAAGATTATAAGTTCAAATAATCAAAATCAAATGAAACAATTCACAGTTAGTAGACAGATTGTGGATAACTCGGCTCCAAAAACAAATAATGGAACTGCTGTGAAAGCTAGCGAAATTGCACAAAACAAGAAAAGTGCAGAACCAACTGTAAAAGCAAAAGGCGTAAATTTCTGGAGTAATGTAATAGACACATTAAAAGAACAAAGAAAGCCAATACTATATTCAAACCTTATAAATACGAATGGAGTTATGATAGATGACATGACTGTTGGAATAGAATTTCCTAATGGTTTGACGAGTTTTGGAAGAAGTGTTATAGAAAGACCAGAAAACATGGCTGAGTTAAAAAGACTTGTATCAATGGAATGCAAACAAGATATGAGAATAAAATTAATAGATAAAAATGTAGCTGAGACGCAAGATGTATCTCAAGCATCGCCGATAGATTTAGGCATAAAAATCAATATGATAGATGAATAAGGAGGAAAAGAGATGTCAAGAGGATTTTCAGGAGGAATGGGTGGATTTGGAGGAATAAATATGAACCAAATCATGAAACAAGCGAAAAAAATGCAAGAAGAAATGGAAAAATCACAAGAAAATTTAGCAATGCAGACATTTGAAAGTACAACAGGTGGAGGAGCAGTATATGCAAAAGTAAATGGGGCAAAGGAAATATTAGAAATAAAATTAAATAAAGAAGTAGTTGATCCAGATGATGTAGAAATGTTACAAGATTTAATATTAACATGTGTAAATGATGCTTTAAGAAAGGTTGATTCTGCAACAAGTGCGGAGTTTGGAAAATATAATATACCAGGACTAAGATAGAAAGGAGCATGATTAATTAAAATCATACAAAAAATATGTCGTACTTTTCACCATCAATAGAAAAACTTATAGAAAGTTTCGAAAGACTTCCTAGCATAGGAAACAAGACAGCCGTAAGACTTGCCTTTTATATGCTAAATGCAAGTAAAGAGGAAACTGATAATTTTATAAAAAGCATACAAGATGCAAAAAACAACTTAAAATTATGCTCAAAATGTTATAACATATCAGACACAGATCCATGCGAAATATGTTCGAATCCATTAAGAGATCAAAGCAAGATATGTGTAGTAGAAGATGTAAAAGATGTAGTTGCTATAGAGAAAATACATGAATATAAAGGATTATATCATGTACTTCATGGAACTATTTCACCAATGGATGGAGTTGGACCGGAGGATATTAAGATTAAAGAGTTGCTAGCTAGACTAATGGATGGAACAGTAAAAGAAGTAATTTTAGCTACAAATCCTAAGGTTGAAGGAGAAGCAACAGCTATGTATATTTCAAAACTAATAAAACCGATGGGAATTACCACTACGAGATTAGCACATGGAATCCCAGTAGGAGGAGACTTAGAATATACAGATGAATTTACATTGGGAAAAGCATTTGAAGGAAGAACTGAATTATAAAATAAATTAGGCTACTGTAGAAGTAGCCTAATTTGCGTTACAGAAAATAATAGAGCAAATATCTCTAGTAGAATTTTTCTTAGCAGCCAATTTAGAACGTATTTTCATATGTTTTAATTCCTGTTCATTTGATAATAATTCTTGAATAGTTTCATTAGGATCTTCCTTTGGTCTAATCCATACGGCAATGCCTTGGGATTCAAGATATTGAGCATTTTCAACTTCCTGACCTGGGATTGGATTAATAGCAACAATAGGCAAACCTGAAGCAAGACTTTCAGTTGTTGTTAATCCACCTGGTTTAGTAACAACAAGATCTGAAATGCTCATAAGCTCGGGAACCTCATTTGTGTAACCATAGACTTGTACTTTGCTACTGCTGTTAGTTTCCTGAACAAGTTTTTCAAATCTTTCTTGAATTTTTGTATTCTTGCCGGAGATAACAATAATTTGATAAGAATCACCAATGTTATCAATAAAGGCTTTCAAAATTCTCACAGTTTGCTCTTTTCCTAATCCAAACTCTCCTCCACCAAAAAATAGTATAGTTTTTTTATTTAAATCAAGATCAAAAGATTCCTTAATTTTTTTTCTGTCAAAATGTTTTAGAAATCTATTAGAAAGAGGAATACCAGTTGCAAATACTTTATTGCCAGGGATGTTTTTAGAAATTAATTCTTGCCTCATCCCCTCATGAGATACAAAAAAGTAGTCAACATATTCATTATAAGCAAGCCATTGATCGTTAGATGCAAAATCAGTTAAAATAGTCGCAAGCTTGCAATTAGTCTTTCCTTCACTTTTCAAAATAGCAACCATTTGGCTTGAAAAAGGGTGAGTAGAAATAACTACATCAGGTTGATATTCTTCAAAAAGTTTATACAATTTTATAGAAAATAATTTATTAGTGATATTGCAGATGTGAGCAACAGGACCTTTTTCAGAATACTTGTAAATAGTTCCCCAAGCCCAGGGTACCTTTTTAGCCATAAGATTGTATGAATTAGTTGTAATTTTCTCAATTCCTAAATTTATATATTTCATGCAATCAATCATTATAACATTGTAATTCTTATAGTGTTCCTCAAGATATTGCTTTATAGAATTTGCTGCAGAAAGGTGACCACCACCATAAGAAGCGTAAAAAATAATAACTCGCATATATAATATTCCTTTCATTATACTAACAACAATATATCATAAAAAATAATAGAAATCAAATAAAAAAATAATTGAATAATATACTAAAAAATGTAAAAAATAGAATAAAAAAAGAAAGGAAATGAGTATGAGTAATATTAAGGAAAAGATTTATGACTGGAAAGATAGATTAAAATCAGGAAAAATGCTTACTTTGGTTGTGACTTTAGTAATAATTATTATAATACTTGGCATATATGCAATGAGAAAGGCAAGAGATTATAGGCTTATAGCTGAAAATGATTACAATAATGCATTTTATCAGTTAGTGGAATATGTGAATAATACTGAAAAATTATTAGCAAAATCAACAATTTCAAATAGTAGTGTGCATGGAACAGAAACACTAGGAAATATATCAAAACAAACTAGTTTAGCACAAGCATATTTGTCAATGCTTCCAATTAAAACAGAGGAATTAGAAAACACGCAAAAGTTTTTAAACCAATTAGGAGATTACTCATATACATTATCTAAAAAAACAATAAAAGGAGAAAAATTATCACAGGAAGATCTTGATAGGTTAGACCAATTGCATACCTATAGTTTGGAACTGGAAAATACATTAAATCAGTTAGAAGCAGACTTATATTCCAAAAATATAAAATGGGGAGAGCTAAAAAATAAGGGAGATAAGGCTTTCGGCCAGCAGGATGATAATATATCAAAAAATAGTTTTTCAAATATAGAAGAAGATTTACACCAATATGAAGGTCTTATATATGATGGAGCATTTTCAGAAAATGTTGAGAAGGCAGAGAAAATAGGATTAACAGGAGATGAAATTTCAAAAGATGAGGCACGAGAACTAGCAAAAAAGTATATTGGAGAAGATAAATTTCAAAAAATAAAAGAAGAGAGTGAATCAGAAAATACACGTATTGAATGCTATAGTTTTGTAATAACTACTAAAGGAAACAATACTTTCAACATTTGTATATCAAAAAAAGGTGGTCATTTATTATCAATGAATTGTAATAGAGAAATTTCTTCAGAAAATGTAAAAGAAGAAGATGCAATAAATATTGGAAAAGAATTTCTAAAAAATCGAGAATATGACAACATGAAAGAAACATATTATTTAAAAGAAAATGGCACAATAACAATTAATTATGCATATATGCAAAAGGAAGTAGTAATGTATCCAGACCTAATAAAAGTAAAAATTGCACTTGATAATGGAGAGGTACTTGGAATTGAAGCAACGAATTATTTAAATTCACATAATGAAAACAGAAATCTAAAAACTCCTAAAATTACAAAAGAGCAAGCATTAGAGCTAGTAAACCCTAAGTTAGAGATAATATCCACTGATATGGCTATCATACCAACTGAATGGAATACAGAGATACAATGTTGGGAGATAAAAGGAAAGACTAGTGAAAATGATTTCATTGTGTATATAAATGTAGAAACAGGAGAAGAAGAAGATATTTTAATGATTATAGATACTCCAAATGGAACATTAACGGCATAAAAGTGTATAAAAATTGGGTTGAAAAAATATAAATAATAGCATATAATAATAAAAAATCATAACAATAATTTGATGATTTATAAAAAAATAATGAAGGTAAGAATATGAAGATAAAAGAAATTTTGAAAATTATCAATGGAAAACTTATTTGTGGAGACGAAGATTTAGACATTCAAAACTTCGAAAAAGACACAAGAATAATACAAAAAGGAGATATGTATGTTGCAATAAAAGGAGAAAAGTTTGACGGCAACGATTTTTATAAAGATGCGATTAATAAAGGCGCGGTAGCATGTTTAATGAGCAAAGAGCCAGATGAGAAAATAGGTAGCATTGTATTGGTTGAAAATACTGTAAAAGCAATACAACAAATAGCAGCATATAAAAGAAGTCAAGTTGACATTCCAGTTGTTGCAGTAACAGGAAGCGTTGGAAAGACAAGTACAAAGGACATTGTAGCAGCAGTAATGTCGCAAAAATATAAAGTATTAAAAACGCAAGGAAATTTAAATAATGATATAGGTTTGCCATTTACTTTATTAAGACTTCATGATGAAAATGCAATTGTTGTAGAAATGGGAATGAATCATTTTGGAGAAATTAGTTTGTTAACGAGTATTGCAAAACCAACATTAGCTATTATCACCAATATAGGAACAGCTCATATAGGAAATTTAGAATCAAGAGAAAATATACTAAAGGCGAAATTAGAAATATTAGAAGGCTTGCAAGGAAACAGTGTAATAATAAATAATGATAATGATTTATTAAGTGATTGGGCAGAAAAAAATAAGGAAAAATATAATATTATAACTTATGGAATAAATAACAAGAACAGTAAATATGTAGCTGAAGATATCCATTCATATGAAGACAGAAGTGAATACAGAATTGATGGAAAAGAAGTAGTAGTTCCAGTTGGTGGAGAACATTTTGTACTAAATAGTTTATGCGCAATTGCAGTTGGAAGATACTTTGATATTCCAATGGCGAAGATAACAGAAGGAATTTCTGGATTTGAACTTACAAAAGGACGTATGGAAATAGAAAAAGCCAAATGTGGAGCTTCAATAATAAACGATACATATAATGCTAATTATGATTCAATGAAAGCCGCAATAGAGTATTTAGAAAAGATAGAAGGAAAAAGAAAAATTGCAGTTTTAGGAGATATGAAAGAGCTAGGAGAATATTCTGAAAGTTTGCATAGAAAAGTTGGAGAAGAAGTAAAAGATATTGATATATTAATTACAATAGGAGAACTTGCAAAATGCATAGAAGAAACTGCGGATGTTAGAGAAATGTTACATTTTGATAACAATGAAAGTGCATTAGAATATTTGAAGAAAATTATGAAAAAAGACGATATAATTTTATTAAAAGCATCAAATTCAATGAAATTTGGTGATATTGCTAAGGAATTAATTTTAATGTAAAGGAAGGGTGATAGGAATGTTAAAATTAGCAGTAATTTATGGTGGAATGTCAACTGAACATGACGTCTCAATGGTGTCAGGAAAAAATGTTATAGATAATCTTGATAGGAAAAAATATGAAATTTATCCAGTAGAAATTACAAAAGAAGGTATATGGAAAAGAGAAGGAAAGGAAATAAAAGACATATCAACATTCTTAAAAGGAATGGATAAAGTATTTCCAGTTTTACATGGATTATATGGAGAAGATGGAACTATTCAAGGTCTATTAGAGATGTTAAAAATTCCATATGTAGGATGCAAAGTATTAGCATCAAGCGTATGTATGGATAAAGTATATAGCAAGATTATATTTGAGAAAGCGGGAATTTGTCAGGCAAAATACATATACATAAAAAATGAAAATACATATGTAGATGAAAACATGGATGAAGTAAAACTAGAAAATGATGAAATCGCAAAATTAGTAAAAGAAAAACTAGGATTCCCTGTATTCGTAAAACCTTCAAATTCAGGCTCATCAGTAGGAATATCAAAGGCAACAAATGAATCTGAATTAATAACAGCAATAATTGAGGCATCAAGATTTGATAGAAAAATATTGATAGAAGAAGCTATAGTTGGAAAAGAAGTAGAATGCGCAGTCCTAGGGACAGATAAGGTTGAAGCTTCAACTGTTGGACAGATATTATCAGCTGAAGAATTCTATTCATATAATGCAAAATATAAAAATGCAGAATCAAAAGTAATAATACCAGCAGACTTGTCACAAGAAAAAATAGATGAAATAAGAAGAACTGCAATCAAAGCGTTCAAAGCTGTTGATGGAAGTGGACTTTCAAGAGTTGACTTCTTCGTAGAAAAAGATACAGATAAAGTGTATATAAATGAAATAAATACAATGCCAGGATTTACAGAGATAAGCATGTATCCTAAACTATGGGAACATTCTGGAATAAAATATAGCGAATTGCTAGACAAATTAATTGAGCTTGCATAAATTAATAAAAAGTGATAAAAAATTGTTATACTTATTGTATAACAATTTTTTGGAGGAATAAAATGTTAGAAATAGAAGAAGTAAATCAACTATCAGAAAAAAGAAAACTACATAGTATAGGTGTAATGAAAATGTGTGAAAAGCTCGCAGAAAGATATGGAGAAGATCCTAAAAGGGCTATGGCTGTTGGACTCGCACATGATATGGCAAAAGAAATGCCAGAAGAAGAAAAAATGAAATATGTAAAAGAAAATAAAATTCAAGCAAGCGAATTAGAATATAATAATGTAGACATTCTTCATGGAAAAATTGCAGCAGATATATGTAAGAAAAAATATGGATTTGATGAAGAGATGTGTAGTGCCATTGCAAATCATACAATGGGAAAACCAGAAATGACAATGTTAGAGAAAATATTATTTATAGCTGATAAAATAGATGAAACTAGGAAATATGAGGGCGTAGAAGAACTAAGAAAATTAGCTTTTGAAGATATAGATTTAGCAATATTACAAAATTTGGACAATACAATAAAGATAAACCTTGATAAAAAGAGAGTAATCTTTGAACAAAGTATAAAAACTAGAAATTTCATATTGATAAATAATAAAAAATAAGCTATAATTGTTATAGTATATAACCATGCAAATGGAGGGCATTAAATGATTTTTAAAGATTACTATAAAATATTAGGTTTTGACACTAATAAAGTAAGCCTTGATGATATAAAAAATGCATATAGAGAGATGGCAAAGAAATATCATCCAGACATGAATATAGGAAATAACGCTTCAGAAGAGATATTTAAGGATGTAAATGAAGCATATAGATTATTAAGCAATGACAAACAAAGAAGAAAGTATGATTTTACATGGAATAGATATGTTGGAAACAAAAAGAAAAAAAGTCAAACTTATGAAAAAAAATCATTTATAGAAAGATTATTAGAAATTTTATTTGGCGAAAACTTTAGAAGCAACAAAGTAGTGAAAACAACTGAACCAGAATATGGAGAAGATGTAGATACAGAGATTGAGATTTCAATAAAAGAAGCCTTTTTTGGAGTCAATAAAAAAGTAAAATTACGTACTGTAAATGGAAAAGAAACATCATTTTCTATTAAAGTTCCAGCAGGTATACAGAATAATGACAAAATAAGAATAGTAGGACAAGGCAAACTTGGAAAAAATGGCGGAAAAAACGGTGATTTATTTGTAATTATAAACATAAAAGATGATAAAAAACTAAAATTAATTGGAAATGATTTGTATACAGAACTAAAAATAACCCCTTCAGAAGCAGCATTAGGAGTAAAAAAAGAAATAGAATTATTTGAAGAAAAGATAGCTATAATAATTCCAAAGTGTACAAGTAGTAACTCTAATTTAACTATAAAAGGTAAAGGCTATAAAGATGGTCATGGAAACAGAGGAAACTTGAATGTAATTACAAGAATAGTGATGCCAGAAAAACTTACGCAAGAACAAGAAAAATTATATATCAAATTACAAAATCTTGAAGGAAATAATATAAAAACAATGCCTGCTTATCAGGTAAAAGAAGTAAAAAATGCATAAAATTATAAAGCAACAAGTAAATATAATAATAAAAATATGATTTGGTTGACATATTATAGAAAAAGATGTATAATAAATATTAGTCGAACCAAAGAGAAGTAATAGAAAGAGGTGTAAATATGGCTGGAGGATTTCATGGTAAGTATTTTAGTGTAACAGATCCACAGGGAGTGAATACTGTTATATATAGAATTAACGAAACTGCCAAGGAATTGCAGAAACAGTATCCTAAATATACTGTTGAAAGACTAGTTAGCTCTGAAGAAATTAATGGTAATATGAAAAAAAAGACTTTTTTTGTTGACCATCCAGAACCTGAAGGTGAAGATTTAGTCATATTATCTTTTGGACCTCAAAAAGTAGTTGTAAATATGGGAGTATTAAAAGATGATAAGGTACGAATATCAAAAAGACCTGTACCAGTGCAATTCAATACTTTATATTCAGAAATAGGTACTGAGTATAAAGATTTCAAATACACACCAAATTTGCAAAGACCTATAACAATAATAGATCCTGAGACAACAGAGGAAGTAAAGCCAATGTTGTATTTAGATAGAAACACTAATGAAGTAAAAGGAAAATGTAAATTAAAACCATATAAGTCATATTTTAGCTTTGAAATAAGAGAAAAGAAATAATGACTTAAAATAAGGGAGGATTACTAAAAAGTGAGTAAAGAAATTGAAGTTGTATGTATGACTAATTGCATAAATGGTGAGCTTTGTTTAGAAGGATATGCTGATAAGCAAGGAAGAATAAATGATGGATTTGTAGAAATATCAGCGGTAAGTTCAGATAAAATACCACCAGTTGTAAATCCAGTATTAATGGCTAAAATAAATGAAAATTACCTAAAGAGACCAACTAAATATGCTGAAATATGCAGAGAAAATGATAGACAGACACAATTAAATGAAAGATAGTTTATATGATAAAACCAATGAGAAGGTAGATTTATTATGAGTAATTTTATAGTATCAATAAAAAAACACAAGGTAGCAATTATTTCAACAATTATTTTCTGGCTATTTGCTGAGCTATTTTTAATAGCACCGATAGCTATTACAATTGTTGACAGTAATTCTACCGGTGTTTTTAACTTTACGTATTTTGTAGAAAATATAATAACTAATATAGTACAAGTAGCTGGACCAAAGAAAATGTTTGGAGTACAATATTTAGGCACATTAGGAAGTGCAACATTGTTTTTTACAATATTTATGCTTATATGTCTAGGAATAGGAATGTGGAAGGGCAGAAGTAAAGGCGAATATGACAAAATAGAGCATGGTTCAAGTGATTGGGCAACAGGTGGAGAACAATATAGAATCTTAAGCAAAAATAAAGGAATAATATTAGCAGAAGAAAATTATTTACCTCTAGATAAATTAGGAAATACCAATGTTTTAATTGTCGGAGGATCTGGATCTGGTAAATCATCAGCGTATACGATACCAAATGCACATCAATGCCTAGGCTCATATATATTTACAGACCCTAAAGGCGAAATATATGATGCAACAGCAGGATATTTAAGATCACAAGGATATGAGATAAAATTGTTAAACCTTGTTAATCCTCAAAGTAGTGATAGTTATAATCCATTGCAACATATAAAATCAGAAATAGATGTAGATGTTATAGCTAATACAGTTGTAAAAGGACAGCAATCTGAGCAAGCAACAGGAGCTGACCCATACTGGGACAACATGGCAGAATTATTATTAAAAGCATTAATATATTATTTATTAGCTGCAAGACCGCCAGAAGAGCAGAATTTAGCTAGTTGCGCAGAATTGGTAAGAGCAGCCAACAATAAAGGAAGTACGAATTTATTATCAGAACTAATAAATAAATTACCATATGACCATCCAGCAAGAATGAACTTTAAATCAGTAGAAATTGCATCAGATAAAACATATAGTTCAATATTAAGTTCATTACAATCAAAATTAGGAAAATTTGATTCAAAAGATATAGCTGATGTGACATCAACAAATACAATAAATTTTGAAGACATAGCAACAAGAAAAACAGCGTTATATGTTGTATCATCTGATACGCATGCTGCGTATGACTTTTTATTAACAATATTTTTCTCTCAAATGATACAACAATTATATGATTTTGCTGACAAAAATGGAGGAAAATTACCAGTAAAAACATTCTTTATATTAGATGAATTTGCAAATATAGGACAAATTCCAGACTTTGATAAAAAAATATCAACAAGTAGAAGTAGAGGAATTTCATTTAGTGTTATATTACAGAACTTAGATCAATTAAAGGGAATATATGAGAAGTCATATGAAACAATAATTGGAAACTGTGATACACACGTATTTTTGGGAAGTAACTCATATGCAACAGTTGAATACTTTTCAAAAGAATTAGGTGAAAAAACAATTACTCACATGAGTAAATCAGTAAATAGAACAAACGAAGCTGATAGAAAAGGATATAGTGAATCAGACCAAATAATGGCAAGAGCATTGATGACACCGGACGAACTTAGAAGAATGCCAAGTGATCAATGTATAATATTTGAAAAAGGATTAAAACCTATTAAGGCCAACAAATATTGGTGGTATAAGAAAAATAACATATCAAGAGACTTGAATACGAATAGAATTGACCATAATAACTATGATGTTGGAGAAAGAGGAGAATGGAGAAAATACAATCCATACAATCCATATACAGGAAATCAATTTGAAGAAGATAAAGAGCAAAGTTTCAAAGTAGACTCATTAGATGATCTTTTCAATGATGGAGAAACTTCAACAACAACAACTACTACAATAACAAATGCAAGTCAAGATAATAAAAATGTAGAAAATAAAATAAATGATATTCAAATAGAAATGCCGGAAAAACCAGATCAGAATGAGCCAGTTATTGTAACTACTCCAACAGCTGGAACGCAGAATCCTACGATGCACGAGGAAAAAAGTGTACCAAAGATTCAGGAAATTAATGAAAGATACGAAGACGATGACATTGACATTCAAAAAGAATTAGAAGCAAAATTTGATGAATTATTTGGGCCAATTGATAAAGATAATTAGTAGAAATAGCCATATAAAAATTATGTGGCTATTTTTTATTAATTTATTTACAAACAAATGTTTATATGATATAAATTAGTGTATATAAAAAGAAAGAAGGTAAGTAAATGAAGTTTGTACATATTGCTGATGTTCACTTTGACGCGCCATTTTCAACTATTTCAGATAGAGCAGAACTTGGTCAAGCTAGAAGACTTGAACAGAGAGAAGCATTTAAGAAAGTAATAGAATTTATTAAAGAAAATAATATAGAATATTTATTTATAAGTGGAGATTTATATGAACAATTATATGTAAGGAAATCAACCATAATATTCATTAATAATTTATTTAAAGAAATTCCAAATACTAAGATTTATATAACTCCTGGAAATCATGATCCATATATAAAAGCATCTTATTATAATTGTTATGAATGGGAGAAGAATGTAAAGATATTCACATCGCAAGTAGAAAAAATAGAAAATGAAGATGCAATTATTTATGGATTTGGATTTGATAATTATGAGATGAATAAAAATCAATTAAATGAAATTGTAATTGAACAGTCAAATAAGCCACAAATATTAATAACTCATGGTACGGTTGTATCAGGTAACGACACTAAAGGGATATACAATCCAATGAGTGCACAAGAATTATTAAAAAAAGGATTTGATTATATAGCATTAGGACATATTCATAAAAGGGATGAAGTATATTCAGGTTCTCTAATTTCTCTTGGATTTGATGAGCCAGGAGAGCATGGATTTATTTGTGGAGAAATAATAAATAAAAAACTATATACTAAATTTATAAAAATTGATAATAGAGAATTTGTAAAAAAAGAATTTGATGTATCAGATATTTATTCTGAAGAAGAATTAATAGAAAAATTAAATAATATAAATACAGAAAATAATTTATATGAAATTAATTTAATTGGTGAGAGAAAATTCGAAATAAATATTAATATTAAATTAATACAAAAAAATATAATAAAAATA
>ERZ857785.1467-NODE-1467-length-25568-cov-3.999216_pt1 | contig 25568 bp, 27 predicted proteins | sample MGYA00519763_ERZ857785 | MGnify/ENA primary metagenome ERZ857785 (study PRJEB31778, sample SAMEA3449365) | human gut metagenome | biome: human gut; feature: human-associated habitat; material: faeces | place: United Kingdom | collected 2010/2012 ...
CAGAGTCAACAGCAACTACATTGGATGAAATTATCGATGAGACTTTAAGTGCAGTATCTTCCGAGAGAACCACCCGTGTCATTGATAACGAAGCAGCAGGCAGTATGGAAAGAAGAAAGAGAGAGGGGTATTTCTAAGATGAGTGGATTATTAAAATTTATTACATGCGGTAGTGTGGATGACGGAAAGTCCACTTTGATTGGACACATTCTTTATGATGCAAAGCTTTTGTATACAGACCAGGAAAAAGCACTGGAATTAGATTCCAAAGTAGGAAGCCGTGGCGGAGCAATTGACTATTCTCTTCTGTTGGACGGACTGATGGCAGAGCGTGAGCAGGGTATTACCATTGACGTAGCATACCGTTATTTTACAACAGACAACAGAAGCTTTATCGTAGCAGATACACCGGGTCATGAAGAGTACACCAGAAACATGGCGGTTGGCGCATCCTTTGCAGACCTTGCAGTTATCTTAATTGATGCAAAACAGGGGGTACTGGTGCAGACCAGAAGACATGCCAGAATCTGTGCATTAATGGGAATCAAGTTCTTTGTATTTGCAGTAAACAAAATGGATCTGGTAGACTACAGCGAAGAACGTTTCAAAGAAATCGAAGCACAGATTAAAGAATTAGCAGACGAACTGAAGTTAGAGAGCATTTACATTATTCCGGTTTCTGCAACAGAAGGTGATAATGTAACAACCAAATCCGATAAAATTAGCTGGTACAAGGGAGAGGCATTGCTTCCATACCTTGAAAAAGTAGATGTGACAGAGAAGAAGCAGGAAGAGGGCTTCTATATGCCGGTACAGAGAGTGTGCCGTCCGGACCATACTTTCCGTGGATTCCAGGGACAGATTGAATCCGGTGAAGTAAAAGTTGGAGACGAAATCGTTACCCTGCCAAGCAATGAGCGTGCGCATATCAAGAGCATTTTAGTAGGAGATAAAGACAGCCAGAGTGCCTTTATGGGACAGCCGGTTACACTGCAGCTTGATAAAGAAGTAGACGTATCCAGAGGCTGTGTCATTGCATCCGGCAATAACCTGCCAATCAGCAAATCCTTTACAGCAACCATTCTCTGGATGGATGATGAGGAGCTGACACCGGGAACCGATTATCTGGTAAAACTTGGAACCAAGCAGATTCCTGGTATCTTAAAGAACATCCAGTACAAGATTGATGTAAATACCGGTGAATTTATTCCGGCAGGACAGCTTAAGAAAAATGAGATTGCAGTCTGTGACCTTGATTTGCAGGAGCCGGTTGTCATTGATGAATTTAAAAAGCATAAGACTTTAGGAGAGCTGATTCTGATTGACCGTATTTCCAATATGACTTCTGCCTGCGGTGTAGTAGAAGATGCTGCCGTAGATGAGAGCAAGGATTTAAAAGCAGCTTTCGTATATGGAAGCCTTAAGGGAAATGGAGACATTTTTGAAGAGTTCTATTATAACCTTGAGAGCATGACGATTGCCAAGGTACGTCCGGTTCAGAAGACCTATACCATTGGAGACGAAATCCCGGTAAGCGGAGAAAGCTATCAGTATCCGGATGACTTCGATATTGTCATCTTAAGAGAAAGAATCTTTGTACAGGTTCGTGGACGCAAGGTAGAAAAGATTGCACCGCTGGCAGAATACCAGTACAGCAATGTTCCGGTTATCAACGGAAGAGGCTTTGCCGTTGCCATTACATCTGCACAGGATGCACAGGCATTCTTAGACGAGCTGGCTGCAGCAGGTGAAAAACCATCCAGCGACTTCTTCAATAAGTGGTTACATTTTGAGACTTATCGTAAGATTATTTTCAAGGATGAAATCTGGTTGTAAAAATAAGAAAGCTGTACTTCGGTGGAAAATACCAACCAGCTGGAGTATTACATCTAAAGTGATGCAGTTAAAGTACATGTGCGCAAACGTTTACATGGAAAATGACAAAAATGAGAAGAAAATAGTTACAAAAACAGAAAAAATGTTTTATCTTTGTAAAGATTATATAAATTCTATTAAATTAGATTAAAATATTCCGTAGAGTACTTGTGCTCTTCGGAATATTTTTGCTATTATACTTAAGTAAAATCAGTTCATAATAATATTCGATATTCATCTATTATGCAGGCGTGTTGAACTGCCTGTATTCGTGATAATCTTATATTCATATTTTCAGAATCTTTTTATCCAAAATATTTATTTAACAGGGGGAAAATACTTGGCAGATAAGGATTTGGCAGAAAAATATCTGGAATCATTTTCGGATGTTTTTGCTGACATATATAATGTATTACTTTTTCGAAAGGAGATTCTTTTGGAAGAAGGATTGGAAGAGGGACCAACAGAAAGCATCTATAAGGTGGAAGAAAACAATTTTCGGAATCAGTTTCGGGATACTGTGAAATTATATAAGAATGGGTTATACAAAGTGGCATCTTTTGGGATTGAAAATGAAAGTCGGATAGACAAAAATATGCCCATCCGGATTATGGGGTATGATTATGCCGTGTATCGGGTGCAGATTGACCGTGAGGAAGAACGAAAATATCCGGCAATTACAATTGTTTTAAATTTCAGTGATACAGAATGGAAAAGTCCGAATGCGCTATTTGACATTTTAGATGTTTCTCCGGAACTAAGACCTTATGTAAATGATTATAAAATATTTGTTTTTAATATTGCATTTTTGCCGGAGAAAATCCGAAAAGCGTTTAAAAGTGATTTTAAAATTGTAGCAGATTTTTTTGCGGAGAAACGTCTCGGAAGATATAATCCTAAGGAACATCCGGAGGCAATCTGCCATGTAGAAGCGGTTTTGAATCTGCTTCGGGTGTTTACAAATGATAAAACCTATGTCAAAATAGAGAAAACAGTAGCAGAACGTGTGAAAGCAGGAGAGGTGATTACAATGTGTACATTTGCAGAAGAGATGACCAATAAAGGAATAGAAATTGGCGAGGCGCAGGGCATTAAAATAGGCGAAGCCCGTGGAATTGCCAGAGAAAAAATCAGTGTTGCAAGAAACCTTTTAGATCTCCTGACAGATGATGTGATCGCAGAAAAGGTCGGTCTGGAGCTTGCTACGGTGAAAGAACTTAGAGAAGAAACAAAGTAGAGGCATAAGAAATGGATAAAATAGCAGCACCAACTCCGGAACAGTTAAAAAAGCAGGAAGCGTTAAAACAATATTTTGAAAAATTAGGCAGCGTGGCAGTTGCATTCTCAAGTGGTGTGGATTCCACCTATCTTTTGAAAGTGGCGCATGATGTATTGGGAGAGCGGGCAATTGCAGTAACTGCGTCCTCCTGTTCATTTCCAAAGAGAGAGTTAGGGGAAGCAGAAGCATTTTGCCGGAAAGAAAATATAAGACATTTTATTACAGAATCGGAAGAACTTGAAATCGAAGGATTTGCACAGAATCCTAAGAACCGCTGTTATCTTTGCAAGCATGAATTATTTGAAAAGATATTAAAGATTGCAGAAGAACAGAAAATTGCCTATGTGGCGGAAGGCTCTAACCTTGATGATAACGGAGATTATCGTCCGGGATTAAAAGCAGTGGCAGAGCTTGGAATAAAAAGTCCGCTCAGAGACTGTGGTTTTACCAAGCAGGATATCCGTGTCCTTTCGAAGGCGTTGAATCTTCCAACCTGGAAAAAGCAGTCCTTTGCCTGTCTGTCATCCCGGTTTGTCTATGGAGAGACCATATCCGAAGAGAAACTTACAATGGTGGATAAAGCGGAACAATTATTACTGGATTTAGGTTTTCATCAGGTGAGGGTAAGAATTCATGGAATGATGGCAAGAATTGAGATTGAGCCGGAAGAATTTTCGAAGCTGATGGAAAAGGAGAACCGGGAGAGAATTGTAAAAACTTTCCGGGAATATGGATTTACCTATGTAACCTTAGACCTTTGCGGTTACCGGATGGGAAGTATGAATGAAACATTGGAAAAGTAAGGAACTTACTCAAAGAAGTAGTAAGTTCCTTCCGCATCAGAGAACGTCTTAAGTGAAGTATGAAATACTTTATTTAAGACGTTTTTTTGTACGCATTCATCCGGAGTGCCCTGAAAGCAGATGGTACCGGATTCCATGACGATAAGTTTGTCTGAAATAGTAAGTGCCTTGGCAAGGTCGTGCAGCACCAGAAGAATTGTTTTTCCCTGTGCCTTTAAGATTGGAAGCATCCGGTAGAAATTATTCTGGCTTACCAAGTCTAAGAAGGTAGTCGGTTCATCCAAAATAATCGTATCGCAGTTCTGGGCTAAAGTCATGGCAAAGAAGACACGCTGTCTTATTCCACCGGAAAGAGTGTCAGTTGCAACGTTGCGGTAATCCGTAATATGGGTAAATTCCATGGCATCTTCCACCAGTTTGCGGTCTTCTTTGGTGAGGCGTCTGGAGAAGCCAAGATATGGAAAACGTCCATGCTCCACTAAGGTATGAACCGGAAGAGCAGGAATTACTTCGCGAATCTGTGGTAAAAATGCAATTTTCTGGGCACGAAGGTGTCCACTCATATGATAAATATCTTCGCCATCTAATGTGATAGAGCCGTTAAAAAGCTGGCTGGATTTATTTAATACGGAAATCAGCGTTGTTTTGCCACAGCCATTTGGCCCTACGATGGTTGTGATGCTGCCGGTAGGAATTTCAACGGACAGATTTTTAATCAGAGGCACCTTGTGGTAGCCAATGGAAACGGAATCAAATTTAAGCATGGACTCTGCGGCCTCCTTTCTTTCCTAATAAAAGATATAAGAAAAACGGTCCGCCAACAAAAGAAAGAATAATGCCGGCAGGAAGTTCATATGGTGCTGCAATAACACGTCCAAGAGTGTCACAGAAGAGGACGAAACTTGCACCTAAGAGAGCACAAAGGGGAACTAAAAGCCGCATATCATTCCCGAAGAGCCGTCTTGCAATATGAGGAACAATCAGCCCGACGAAGCTTAAAAGTCCTGCATAGCTTACCACACAGCCTGCCAGTATACTGGAAAGCATCAACAGCAGAAAACGGAGCAGCGATACCGGAATGCCAAGGGAGCGGGCAACATCCTCTCCAAGACTCAGAACATTCATGTGGCTTCCGAAAAAGCAGGAGATGATAACCGCAATGACAATGGCAATGCCGGGAGCAAAAAGCGTTTTGGTGGTGATATCAGAAAGAGAACCAATCATAAAGGTAGTGAGGTTTAAAGTGATATCATCACTTAATAATTTTACCGTATTAATTCCGGCACTTAAAAAAGAAGAAACGGTAATGCCGGCAAGAATGATGGTAGTACGTTTGCTGTCTGCCATATATGCCAGAGCAAAAATAAGAAGTGTCGTAAGGAAAGCTCCGGTAAAAGCAAAAATGGCATTATGGGCTGCACGACCATGGAAGATAGCAAGTCCAATCATAACGGCAAATCCGGCTCCGGAATTGACACCAATGGTATTCGGGCTGGCAAGGGAATTATTCATAACAGTCTGTAAGATAACTCCGGCGCAGGATAAACCCATGCCGGCAGCAATGGCGCCAAACATCCGTGGAATTCTGATATGAAAAAGTAAGAGACCTGTGACAGAAGTCCGGTCATTTTGAATCAGACAGGATAAAATCTCTTTCGGATTTAATAAAACGCTGCCGAAAAAAAGACTTGCTGACATCATAAGAAGCAGCAGGAAAAACATTCCGGCAAAAGATAAAATGATTTTTTTTCTCGTGTACATAGGAAATCCTTTCCGTTATTCCAGAAATATGTATTGTGTTTCCTGAAAAGCGCTTGTTTATGCGGCTTGCGTGAATAAAATAACATATTCGGAGAGAAATAACAATGCTCTGATAAATTAGTATTGACAAATTATAAAAATATAGTAAAATATAATTCATACAAAACCAATAGGAATAATCGTAAATAGATTTCCTAAGGCAGTTCAAAGTATTTAGTGCACGATAAGACGTGCAGGAATTGGAGCGTAAGATGAAGTTTAATACCGCATTATTACATGGAGATTTTCAGGGAGAACCGAATACAGGTGCAACAACAACTCCGATTTATCAATCCAGTGCATTTGCACATGAGTCGGCAGAGAAGCTAGAAAAGATTTTTCATAATCAGGCACCGGGATATTCCTATACGAGAATCAGTAATCCTACGGTAGATGCATTTGAAAAAAGAGTAACGGCGTTAGAGGGTGGCGTAGCAAGCGTTGCCTGTGCATCAGGAATGGCAGCACTCTACAATGCATTTTGTAATATCCTTCGTTCCGGCGATGAAATCGTATCCAGTGCCAGTCTCTATGGCGGCAGCATTGATTTATTCCGTGACTTAGAGGCATTTGGTATCACAACACATTATGTGGAAAACAATGACCTGGCTGCATTTGAAGCAAAGACCAATGAACATACCCGTCTTTACTTTGCAGAGACCATTGGTAATCCAAGACTTGATGTGACAGATATTACGGCACTTGCAAATCTGGCACATGAGCATCAGATACCGCTCATTATAGATAATACGGTTGCTACTGCATTCTTAGTGAAGCCGCTTTCCCTAGGAGCGGATATAGTAATGAATTCTTCCTCTAAATACATCAATGGTCACAGCAATTCCATCAGCGGAATTATTACGGACAGCGGCAGATTTAAGTGGGATGTGGAAAAATATCCGGGCATGGCAGACTTTAAGAAGTTTGGACCATTTGCCTATACTGCCAAGCTTCGGAATGGACTGTTCCGCAACACAGGAGCCTGTCTGTCTCCGCAGAATGCATTTTATAACTGCATCGGGTTAGAGACACTGGGAATCAGGATGGAGCGTATCTGTGACAATGCAGCAGAACTGGCAAGGTTTTTTGTAAGAGAATATCCGGATGTAACAGTCAATTATCCGGGATTGGAGAGCAGTCCATGGCATGAAATCGCAAAGAAACAGTTTAAGGACCGTTTTGGTGGAATCTTAACCATACGGACCGGAAGCAAGAAACGGGCATTTGAAATAATCAATGCATTAAAGCTTCCGCTGATTATTTCCAATATCGGAGATACGAAAACATTAGTGATTCATCCGGAATCTACATTAAATGTACACAGTACCCCGGAAGAAAAAAGAGACGCCGGAGTATTTGATGATTTGATCCGCATCAGTGTCGGAATTGAAGATGTCGAAGATTTAATCGAAGACTTCAGACAGGCAATGGATCAGAGCAAACCAGAGAAAAGCGAAGAGTAAATGGAGGAAGCAGATAATGGCAAAAATTGATTATGCGGCATTGAAAAAGGGCGGATTTATGCGCCAGAAACAGAAAGGATTCTTTTCTTTAAGGATTCAGGTAGTTGGAGGAAACCTGACAGCAGAAAATATTAAAGCAGTAGCAGATGTGGCAGAAAAATATGGAAAAGGCTATGTTCATATGACTTCCAGACAGGGCATTGAGATTCCATTTATTAACTTTGAAGATATAGAAGAGGTTCGTGCAAAGTTAGCAGACGGTGGTGTAAAACCTGGTGTATGTGGACCGAGAGTCCGTACCGTTACCGCATGTCAGGGTTCTGAAATCTGCCCAAGCGGATGTATCGATACCTATAGCCTGGCAAAGAAATTAGATGAGCATTACTTCGGAAGAGAGCTTCCGCACAAATTTAAATTTGGTGTTACCGGATGTCAGAACAACTGTCTTAAGGCAGAAGAAAATGATATCGGTGTAAAAGGTGGTATGGAAGTAAGCTGGGTAGCAGATAAATGTATCAATTGTGGTGTCTGCGAAAAGGCATGCCGTGAAGATGCTATCAAATGTACCGGAACAGAAGTTACCATTGATTATGATAAATGTACCAACTGCGGCCGTTGTGTAAAATCCTGCCCGACAGATGCATGGGAAGGAAAGAGCGGATATATCGTATCCTTTGGTGGATTATTTGGAAACCATATTTACAAAGGAGAACAGTTACTTCCACTGATTACCGATGAAGAGACATTATTCCGTGTGACTGATGCAGCCATTGGATTCTTTGAAGAACATGCAAATCCGGGTGAGCGTTTCCGTTTACTTTTACAGCGTGTAGGAGAAGATGAATTCCGCAAAGTAATCCGCAATGCATTTGAAGAAAAATAAAGTTGCCGGAAGCAGCAGAAAAAGAAAAAATTGGAATGGAAATTCAAAATAAAAATTATTATACGAGGAGAAATAAGATGGAAATCGAAGGAATCAGAATTGATGACACAGTAGATATTACCGATAAAGTGTGCCCGCTTACTTTTGTAAAGGCAAAGGTTGCAATTGATGAGTTAGAGGATGGTGAAGTCATTGCAATCCGTATGAATGACGGCGAGCCGGTACAGAACGTACCACGCAGTATTAAAGAAGAAGGACATCAGATTTTAAAACTGGTTAATAACGAAGATGGAACCTATAACCTCATTGTAAAGAAGGTTGAGGACTAAACATCTGGAAGGGAGAAAGAAATGGCAGAACGCGTAACAAAAGACACTTTTGAAGAAAAAGTATTGAAGAGCAGCCTTCCGGTGCTGATTGATTTTTACTCAGACAGTTGTGTTCCGTGCAAGAAAATGTCACCGGTCATTGGTGCTATCGCAGACGAACAGACAGAAAAATTAAATGTCTATAAAGTAAATACCAACTTTGATTCAGAACTGGCAGAAAAATACAGTGTAATGTCTGTACCAACCATTGTACTCTTCAAGGATGGCGAAGAAATTGCCCGTAAGAGTGGTGCAGAGAAAAAAGCGGTACTTGAGGAGTGGATTACCCAGTCCCTTGACAAATAAAAATAAAGAAAAGTGAGAGGAAGGAAATTATGCAGATTACAGTAGCAGGCGAAAAGAAAGAAGTAAAAGACGGATTAACACTTCCGGAATTAATTGAGCAGGAAAATGTAGAGACACCGGAATATGTAACCGTATCCATTAACGATGAATTTATAGAAACAGAAGCAAAGGCAACAACCGTTCTTAAGGATGGTGATAATGTAGAATTCCTTTACTTCATGGGAGGTGGAAGCTATGGCATTAACGGATGAGCAGATTGAACGTTATTCCAGACATATTATTTTAAAAGAAGTTGGCGCTAAGGGTCAGAAAAAACTTTTAAATGCAAAAGTTTTAATCATCGGAGCAGGCGGACTTGGAGCACCGGCAGCAATGTATCTTGGAGCAGCAGGTGTAGGTACCATCGGAATTGCAGATGCAGATGAAGTAGATTTAAGTAACCTTCAGAGACAGATTATTCATCAGACAGCAGATGTAGGCAAAGCAAAAGTGCAGTCTGCAAAAGAGACTATTAATGCAATGAACCCGGATGTAGAAGTACGTACATATCGTGAATTCATTACCAGTGAAAATATCATGGACATCATTGCAGATTATGATTTTATCATTGACGGAACCGATAACTTCCCGGCAAAATTCTTAATTAACGATGCCTGTGTTATGGCAAAGAAACCATTCTCCCATGCAGGAATCATCCGTTTCAAAGGTCAGTTAATGACCTATGTTCCGGGAGAGGGACCATGTTACCGTTGTGTATTTAAGAATCCACCACCAAAGGATGCCGTACCGACCTGTAAGCAGGCTGGTGTTATCGGCGCAATGGGTGGTGTCATCGGAAGCCTTCAGGCAATGGAAGCAATCAAATACATCCTTGGAGTAGGAGATCTGCTGACCGGTCAGTTATTGACCTATGATGCAATTAAGCAGGAATTCCACAAGATTAAGCTTCCTTGGAATGACAAGGGATGTGCCGTTTGTGGAGAACATCCGACCATAACAGAGCTGATTGATTATGAACAGGCAGAATGTACAGATAAATAAATGTATCAGTAATAAATGTTATCAGATACATAACCCATGAAACATAGAAAGAGGATAGCATGATTTCATTAAAAAAAGCAGATTATGAAAAAATACTGGCACATGCCAAAAGCTGTGTACCAGAAGAGGCTTGCGGACTGATTGCAGGAAACAAAGACGGAGAGGATAAGGTGGTAGAAAAGGTATATTTGTTGACCAATATCGACCATTCCAATGAGCATTTTACACTGGATTCGAAAGAGCAGTTAGCAGCCGTAAAGGATATGCGTGCCAATGGTCTCATGCCTTTAGGCAACTGGCACTCCCATCCGGAATCTCCTTCAAGACCATCCGAAGAAGATAAGCGTCTTGCATATGACAGTAAAGCAAGCTATATGATTCTTTCTCTGGTGGAACCGGAACAGCCGGTACTCAATTCATTTCATATTGAAGGCGACGAATCAACAAAGGAAGATCTGGTAATATGTTAGATGTAGTTATCATTGGAAGTGGACCGGCAGGTTTAAGTGCGGCAATCTATGCTAAGCGGGCAAACCTCGATGCGGTTGTACTGGAAAAGGAATATCTTGGAACCGGACAGATTGCATACAGCAGCCGGGTAGATAATTACCCGGGACTGCCGGGCAAAGACGGTTATTCTTTAGGAGAGGCATTCTTAGAGCATGCCGAAGGACTTGGAGTAACCATTGAAGAGGCAGAGGTTACAGCCATTACAAAAAAAGAGCAAAGCTTTGTCATTTCCTGTGAAGATGGAAAGAACATAGAAGCGAAAACCGTAGTCTATGCGGCAGGCTGTCAGAACCGCAGATTAGGGGTGCCGGGAGAAGAAAAGCTGCTGGCAAAAGGAGTTTCTTTTTGTGCAGTCTGTGATGGTGCCTTTTATAAGGGAAAGAAAGCCGCAGTCATCGGTGGTGGAGATACCGCATTGGATGATGCATTGTATTTATCCGATATCTGCGAACAGGTATATCTCATTCACCGGAGAGCAGAATTCCGTGGAGCAGAGAAGACAAAAAAGAAATTAGAAGAGCTTTCCAATGTAACGATACTTACCAATACGAGAGTACAGGAAATCACCGGGGAAGATAAAGTAGATGGTATTATTTTAGATAACGGTGGGACAATATCTGTAGATGGTGTTTTTGAAGCGGTTGGAATGATTCCAAATACGGAATTATTAAAGAACCTTGACGTTCTCGATGAGAAAGGCTATGTGATTGCAGGAGAAGACTGCAGCAGCAGTCTTGCGGGACTGTTCGTGGCAGGAGATGTGCGGACGAAAAGCCTGCGTCAGGTAGTCACAGCAGTTGCAGATGGTGCAGTGGCAATTCAGTCTGCAACCGGATATATCAAAGGAATGGAATAGAAAGAAGGAAACGTGTGTGAAAGGAATAGTGGACAGTGCTTCGGAACTGATTGGAAAGACGCCGATGCTCTATCTTCATAATTATATGAAAGAGGCAGGTGTAGAGGATGCGGCAATCATTGCCAAGCTGGAATATTTTAATCCGGCAGGTTCGGTAAAAGACCGAGTGGCACTTGCCATGATTGAAGATGCAGAGAGAAAGGGCAAATTAAAGCCGGGAGCTACGATTATCGAGCCAACTTCCGGTAATACGGGAATCGGACTTGCTTCTGTGGCGGCTGCAAAAGGGTATCATGCAATTTTAACATTGCCGGAAACCATGACGGTAGAGCGTCGGAATCTTCTGCAGGCGTATGGAGCGCAGATTGTACTGACCTCAGGGTATAAGGGAATGAAAGGTGCAATCGAAAAAGCAGAAGAACTTCATAAAGAGATTCCAGGTTCAATTATTTTAGGACAGTTTGAAAATCCGGCAAATCCAAAAGCCCACGAAGAAACCACAGGACCGGAAATCTGGGAACAGACAGAAGGCAGCGTTGATATTTTTGTGGCAGGAGTCGGAACCGGTGGAACCATAACCGGAGTTGGAAAATATCTGAAAAAGCAGAAGAAGTCCGTACACATTGTTGCAGTAGAACCTGCAACCAGTCCGGTTCTTTCTCAGGGAAAAGTCGGACCTCATAAAATTCAGGGAATCGGTGCCGGATTTATTCCGGACACACTGGATACTTCTGTTTACGATGAGATTATTCCAATCAAAAATGATGATGCCTTTGAAGAAGGAAGAGCATTTGCCCGCAGCGAGGGAATTCTTGTGGGAATCAGTGCAGGAGCTGCATTAAAGGCAGCTGTTGAGCTGGCAAAAAGAAAAGAAAATAAAGGAAAGAACATTGTGGTATTGCTTCCGGATTCCGGAGACCGCTATTTATCTACTCCTTTATTTGCAAAATAAAATCAGTGGAAAAGCATCAGGCATTCCGCTATAATATGGTAAAAGAGTCAAAAAGACTTTTACGAAAGGAAAAGAAGTATGTTCTATTTTCTTGTGTCGGTAAATATTATAGCGATTATCCTGATGCTTTTTATGTTGGCAATCTGCCTTCGTAAAAAGCTCTCCAAAGCACAGCTTGCATTTATTATTTATGATATTTTTTCCATGCTGTTTGTGGTGGGAGTTCATCTGGAACTGGTGCATTCGGATACCGTTGGTGAGGCACTTGCCGGGCTGTGTATCCAGTATGTGGGACAGGCAGGATTTTTAATGGCATTTCTCTGGTTTGCATCGGAGTTTGGAAGACTTAAAATTCCTAAATTTATTTATTTTATTCAGGCAGTTGTAAATGCAATTGTGCTGGTGGGAGTATTTACTGCAGAATACCATCCGTATTTTTATAAAACAATGCGGATTTTAAAAGATGGTATGTATAACCGGATGGAAGTAACAGACGGGATTATCTGGGTGATTCATTATATCCATCTTGCAGTCGTTATACTGGCAGTATTTATTTTGTGTATCATGCGTTACAGGGAGAGTTCGCCGATTCATAAGAAACGGATTCTCTATATGATAGCAGGTGTGGGAACTTTTGCACTGGAATTAATCTTAAAGGGTCTGGGTGTATTTGGCAGTTATAATCCGGTAGTCATTGCCATGACAACTATGATGTTCTGTATGATGATGGCAATGATTCATTATGGATATTTTGGTTCTCAGCAGGCTGCGGTGGATAATGCATTTAATCATGGAAAAGAAGGCTTGATTATCCTGGATGCAGAAAATAAAATTATCTCTGTCAACCAGCGAATGAAAGAACTTTTCCCGGAAATAAAGGTGGGCAGTGCGGCAAGCAGACAAAAAGAAATCCTGCAGGCACTGACGAACCGGAAAAGACTGTTGCATAAAAATGACCGCATCTATGAACTTCGTATGGAAGATATTGTGGAAAATGGTGAGAAGGACGGCTGCATGCTCTGGTTTATCGACCAGACAGAAACCTTGGAAATGATGCAGAGACTTCGGAGTGCGGATGAAGCCAAGACCAGATTTTTAATGAAAGTAAGCCATGAGCTGCGGACTCCGATGAATACGATACTTGGTATGAATGAAGTGATTGCGGAAGAGACATCAGAAGAGAAAATCCGCGGATATACCAGAGAAATTGCATCTGCCGGTGACAGTATGATTGCACTGATAGAAGAAGTGTTAGATGCTTCCCGGTTAGAAAGTGGTACGTTTCAGATAAAGAAGGATGCATTTGCTTTAGAAGAGGTTATCCATGACGCAGCAGCCCAGATGAGACCACAGGCAGAGAAGAAATCTTTAAACTTCCGGCTGCGGATGGAAGAACCATTATTAAAACCGGGAAAACATTTCTATGGAGACAAGGCACATATCCGTCAGATTATCATAAATCTACTGGAAAATGCGGTGAAATACACAGATGAAGGCTTTGTGGAGCTGGGTGTAGAAAAAGCAGCAGAAAATGGAGATACCTTTTTGAAGATAACTGTGGCAGACAGTGGAATTGGAATAGGAAAAGAAGAGCAGGATAAAATCTTTGAAAGCTTTGAACGGGGCAATACTGCCAGGAACAGCAGGAAAGACGGAATTGGTCTCGGGCTGGATATTGCAAAACAGCTGGCAGAGGCTATGGGTGGAAGCCTCTGCCTGATTAGTGAAGTGACGAAGGGAAGTACCTTTACGGTTCGGATTCCGTGGGTAGAAGTATCGGAAAAACATCATTTTATAAAGCAGAGTGAGAAAAGTATGAATGCGGATTACAGCAGCTTTACCATTCTTGCGGTAGATGATAATGAGCAGAATCTGATGGTATTAGAACATCTTTTACATAAGACAAAGGTTAAAATGGAAACCGTGATGGATGGAAATACTGCCGTTCAAAAATGTGAAGAGAAAACATATGATTTACTTCTTTTAGACCATATGATGCCAAAGCCAGATGGCATAGAGACGCTGCACCTCATCCGTGCAGATGAGAAAGGACGAAATCATTATACGCAGGCAGTAGCATTTACCGCTAATGCAACAGCTGGTGCAAAAGAACTGTACAAAAACGAAGGATTTGCAGAGTATATTACCAAGCCGGTAAAACCGGGTACACTGGAGATTGTGCTGCAGAAATATCTTAGGGATTATCTGCCGGAAGAAAATATGGTTTTCCAGGGAAACATGGATGATACAAAGATAACAAAGCTAAGAGGCTTATTACATTATCTTGAGAAGAATGGAATTGCAGCAGAAGAAGGCTTATCCTATGCGGATGGAGATGAACAGTTCTATAAAGAATTGTTAGGTATCTTTGCAAAAGAAAAAGAGAAGAAGCAGCATCATTTAGAGAAAGCGTTCCAAACTCTAAAGGTAAATCATGTAGTAACAATGAAAGAAACTGCAGAAACTATCATAGATTCAGAAGCAGCAACAGATACAGAAATGATGAATGAATTATGGAAAACATTCGTAACCCAGTCCCATGGATTAAAGGGTGAGGCCTGGGGCATCGGAGCCAGAATGCTTGGAGATTTCTTTTACCAGCTGGAGTGTGCCGGAAAAGAAAAAAACATCGAAAAGATAGAGCATTTTTATCCGAAAGCTATGGAAGAGTGGCAGCAGGTAGTAGATGCTATTCAAAGAGTATTATAAAAAGAGAACCGGAAGCCGGATAAAAGAAGCCGGTCTTTTCACTGGCTGCCTGTAATGGTGGTCAGACTATAGTGTGTTTGTAGAGACAGACCTCAACAAAGCAAGTGCTATTGAAAAGAACAAGAGGGAATCCAAAGAACAGCTTGAAAAGGGCAATTTTTCTGTCCGGAATCTTGCAGAGATATCTGTGGATGAATAAAGTTTTCACCGATAATAGACAGAAACCATGAACTTTAAATTTTGATGGTTTCAAAATAATAAGACTTATGATATAATAATAGGCTGTATTAAGCTCCTTTTGCCAACATGGCAGAAAAGAGTTTGATACAGCTTAAAAATTTGCATGATAAATTATGTAGTAAAATAACATAGAAAGGCGAAAAACCTGATAACTTAAGGATTTTCGAACAGGTAAAAGATAAAATGAAACTTGGAATCGTAGGTTTACCAAACGTAGGAAAAAGTACATTATTTAATTCACTGACCAAAGCAGGCGCAGAATCAGCCAATTATCCGTTTTGTACCATTGACCCGAATGTGGGAATCGTAACCGTACCGGATAACCGTCTGAAAGTGTTAGGCGAGATGTATCATTCCAAGAAAGTAACACCGGCAGTCATTGAATTTGTAGATATTGCAGGACTTGTAAAAGGAGCCAGCAAAGGAGAGGGACTTGGAAACCAGTTCCTTGCCAATATTCGTGAAGTAGATGCCATCGTTCATGTTGTACGTTGTTTTGAAGATACCAACGTAGTCCATGTAGACGGAAGCATTGACCCGGTTCGTGATATTGAGACCATTAATTTAGAGCTTATCTTTTCTGATATTGAAATCTTGGAAAGAAGAATTGCAAAAGTTACCAAGCAGGCAAGAATGGACAAGACACTTGCAAAAGAAGAGGCACTTTTGAAATCCTTAAAGGCACATCTGGAAGAAGGAAAGATGGCAAAGACTTATCCGTTGAGTGATGATGAGGACGAGCAGGCATGGTTTGCATCTTATAATTTATTAACTGCAAAACCGGTTATCTATGCAGCAAATGTAAGTGAGGATGACCTTGCAGATGATGGCGCAAACAATCCACATGTTGCAAGAGTAAGAGAACAGGCAGCCGCAGAAAACAGTGAAGTATTTGTTATCTGCGCACAGATTGAACAGGAAATTGCGGAATTAGATGATGATGAAAAAGCAATGTTCTTAGAGGACCTTGGATTAAAAGAATCCGGACTTGAGAAACTGATTGCAGCAAGCTATAAATTGTTAGGACTTATCAGCTACCTTACATCAGGAGAAGATGAGACAAGAGCATGGACTATTACCAAGGGAACCAAGGCACCGCAGGCGGCAGGAAAGATTCATACCGACTTCGAGCGTGGATTTATACGTGCAGAGGTGGTATCCTATGACCATCTGATTGAGTGTGGAAGCATGACAGCAGCAAAAGAAAAGGGACTGGTAAGATTGGAAGGAAAAGATTACGTTGTTCAGGATGGCGATATTATTTTATTCCGTTTCAACGTATAAGGAACCTTTTGAAAAATCCGGCATAGTATAAATAGAAGAAAAGGCACAGTGGGGCAGGCACATGATACGCTATTGTGAATTGTGTGAAAAGCAGGTGATTAATATTGCAGACTGTTGCTGCCTGGGAAATGTGGTGGATTTGGAACTGGATGAGTGCAATGGAAGAATCTGTGCACTGGTTGTAGCTGCACCGGGAAAATTCTTCTGCATTTTTTGTCCGGCATGCGAATATATTATTCCATGGAAACGTGTTGTGCGGATTGGACCGGATATTATTCTGGTAGATGTCTGTGTAGAAGATGTGAAAAGTTAGTTGACATAAGAATCCGAGAAAGTTATACTAAAAATAGTACGACCAATATTTGTAAAAGCTGATATCAGCAGTTCTTTATGAACGTTTGGTGATGGAAAAACGGTATTATTTACGCAAAATTCACAAAGCGTGTTTTGCGTAGCTTTTAGAATAGGAGAAAAAAGATGAAGTGCCCATTTTGCAGCAGTGAAAATACCAGAGTAATTGATTCGAGACCGGCAGATGACAATAACTCCATTCGCCGGAGAAGATTATGTGACGATTGTGGAAAACGTTTCACAACTTATGAAAAAGTTGAGACAATTCCATTAATTGTAATAAAAAAGGATAACTGCAGAGAGCAGTATGACCGTTCCAAGATTGAAGCAGGTGTACTTCGTGCCTGCCATAAGAGACCGGTATCCGTGGAGCAGATAACCAGACTGGTTGATGAAGTGGAGACAGAGATTTTTAATCGGGAAGAAAAGGAAATCCCAAGTACTGTAATTGGTGAGATTCTGATGGATAAGATTAAAGATTTAGATGCAGTGGCGTATGTTCGTTTTGCATCTGTATATCGTGAATTTAAGGATGTAAATACCTTTATGAATGAGTTAAAGAAAATGCTGGATAAATAAAAGAAAATCTTTTTGGAGAAAAGGGTTGATTTTTGTTGAATTTATCCGATAAAGTTAGTAGCAGATAATTATGATGTGAGGAACGTGATCGTTATGAATATTTCAGGAATTCGTCCCAATGCGGGATTTTACGATTACAACAGCATACAGAATATCCGGAATGCAGTAGAAGATACACCGGTTGTTAAGACGGCAGCAGATGCCGGTGCATCTGAACAGCAGCAGAAGGATACCTTAGAGACTCCGGTACGAAGAGAACAGGATTTTGGGGCAGCAGATTATGCAGCACAGTACCAGCCGGATCGTACCTACGAGATGAAAGGTTCTGAAAGTGATATACATAGCCTGGATGTTGAGAAGGCATTATCCGATATGCACAAGGATCAGGTACTGCAGCAGTATCAGTTCTTTGTGGGAGAGAACATTGAACAGAGCGGAATCCGGCAGATTACTGCAACGGATACTGCGAAAGTGCGAAATGTAGAAAACTTTAATTTATAAGAGCAATTTTGATTATAAAAAAATAAGAGACCGTTAGAAGGTAAGATTCCTAAGAATTCTTAAGAATCTTACCTTTTTTACTTGCGGCAGTTATGCTTCTTTTGTATAATTAAATTCAGGCTTGCCTGAAGAACGGGAAGTATAAGAGAAAGAGGATAGGATATGAAGAAAGTGCAGGAAGACTGGAAGGAAGAAATGCTGCAGGTAGGTGTACTTACCAATACACATGGTGTGCGTGGCGAAGTGAAGGTATATCCGACAACAGATGATGTCATGCGTTTTAAAAAGCTGAAGCAGGTATTTTTGGATACTGGAAAAGAACCGATGGAGCTTCAGGTTACACAGGCGCGCTTCTTTAAAAATCTGGTAATATTAAAATTCAAAGAATTTGATAATATAAATGATGTAGAGAAGTATAAGAGCAGAGGGCTATATGTAACAAGGGAAAATGCTGTAAAGCTGGCTCCGAATGAATATTTCGTGGCTGATTTGATTGGCTTAAAGGCAGTAGGAGATGACGGAGAAGATTTAGGTGAAGTAAAGGATGTACTTCAGACCGGTGCAAATGACATTTATGTATTACATAAAGATGGGGAAGATGATATTTTACTTCCGGCAATTAAGGATTGTGTAAAAAATGTCAATATAGAGGAAGGCACCATTACGGTACACCTTTTAAATGGGCTTCGTGATATTAATAAGAAGTAGGTAGCAAAATGAATTTTCATATATTAACATTATTTCCGGATATGGTAGAACGGGGACTGAATACCAGTATCATCGGAAGAGCAGTTGGCAAAGGACTTTTAAATATAGAAACAATTAACATCCGGGATTATACGTTAGACCGTCATAAAAAAGTAGATGATTATCCGTATGGTGGCGGAGCCGGGATGGTAATGCAGGCACAGCCGATTTATGATGCGTGGCAGGCAGTGGCGCAGAAGATTGGAAGAAAGCCAAGAACAGTATATCTTACACCTCAGGGCAATACGTTTCGGCAGGAAATGGCAAAGGATTATGCGAAGGAAGAAGATCTGGTATTGCTTTGTGGGCATTATGAGGGCATCGATGAACGTGTGTTAGAAGAAATTGTGACGGATTATGTGTCGATTGGAGATTATGTGCTGACAGGAGGAGAACTTCCGGCAATGGTCATGGTGGATGCGATATCCCGTATGGTGCCTGGCGTACTGGCAAATGATGAATCCGGAACCACAGAATCCTTTGAAGGAAATTTATTGGAATATCCGCAGTATAGCAGACCGGAAGACTGGATGGGAAAGAAAGTTCCAGCTATTTTACTTTCCGGAGACCATGCAAAGGTAGAAGCATGGAGGAGAGAACAATCCATTAAAAGAACCATGGAACGAAGACCGGATTTGCTGGCAGATGCAGATTTGACAGCAAAGGAGAAAGCAATGGTTGAGCATTTGCTGGACAAATCACAGGGTAAATGCTAGAATGTGTCTAGCAGTAATAGGAATGGAAGAGATTCCGCAGGAGGAAGACGGTAGTGAAAAGCTTTTTTGATGTGCTGAAAACGATGTTTTACCGTAAAAATGCGAAGAGTTATGGGACGCCGGACCGGAGCAGAAAAGAGCCGGTGACACAACAGAAGGTACAGATAAGAAATACAGAGACCAGAAAGGCAGCCCCTTCGTTAAAAGAAAACGAACAGCATAACAGGTCAGAGAGGACAAACAGTAAGGTGGATAAAGGAATGGATAAGGAAGATTTCTTATTAAAGCAGATTGATGAATTCCGTGAGAAAGCAAAACAGCTTCAGGCTTTGCTTGTTACAAAAGAAGACAAAGTGCAGGAATTACAGAATATCGTAGATGAAAGAGAAGAAAAAGCAAAAGAACTGCAGCATGTTTTAAATGCACGTAAATCAGAAGCAGATGTTCTTCTTACCGGAGTACACGGTCAGATGGAAGAAATGATTAACCGTGTAGAAGAAAAATTGAATGCACTGTCTGAAAAGATTGCAGCAGACGTAAGTGATTCCACCGGAAGAACCGCAGAACAGACTGCACAGATGCAGGCATCTTTACAGGAAATTTCCCAGCAGTTAGACAGCATGAAACTGGAACTGGCTGAGAAAATACATACCGAAGATGTAAAGTGCTACCGCAATATGCAGGACTTAATTAAAGAGCTTACCGTTAAGTTAGAGGAAAATGATACTTTAGAGAAGAGCTTGAATACCGTAAAAGGTTATGCAAAATGCTTAACCTGGTTTTCTGTTATCAATTTTGTAGTATTGGTGGCATTTATTCTATATTCTCTTGGGGTATTTAATTTTTAAGCAGTAGTTAAAACGAGGAATTATATGACACAGGGAAAGAGAAAGACATGGGTAATTGGACATAAGAATCCGGACACAGATTCTATTTGTGCGGCGATTGCCTATGCAGATTTAAAAAATCAAACAGAGGACGGTATTTTTATACCGAAAAGAGCAGGACATATGAACGAAGAGACGAAGTATGTCCTAAAATTTTTTGATGTACCGGAACCGGAACTGGTAACAGATGTCGGTGCACAGATTAAGGATATTGAATATCGTAGAACGGAGGGCGTCAGCAGTCACATTTCCATTAAACGGGCATGGGAGCTGATGAAGAATTTAGATGTCGTGTCATTGCCGATTACTGACAATGAGAACAATCTGCAGGGAATGGTTGTTACCAGTGATATTGCAAAATCCTATATGGATGTATTGGACAACCGGATTCTTGCAACCGCCCGGACGCAGTATAAGAATATTGTTGAAACTTTAAATGGAACTCTTGTAACAGGAAATGAGCATGGTTACTTCATAAAAGGTAAGGTTGTTGTTGCGGCTACCACACCGGATATGATGGAGCAGTATATTGAAGATGACGATATGGTTATCTTAGGAGACCGTTATGAATCACAGTTCTGTGCATTGGAAATGAATGCAAGCTGTGTGATTGTCTGTTCCGGAGCGAAGATTACAAAGACCATTGTGCAGCTTGCAGAAGAGAAAGACTGTATGCTTATCAGCACACCATATGACACATTTACCGTGGCGCGTTTGATTAATCAGAGTATGCCGATTAAATATATTATGAAAAAGGAGCATCTGATTACATTCGAATTAGAGGATTATGTGGATGATGTGAAAGAGACTATGTCTAAAGTGCGTCATCGTGATTTCCCGGTACTGGATGAGAATGGAAAATATGTCGGTATGTTTTCCAGACGAAATCTTTTAAATTTGCAGAAAAAACAGGTGATCCTTGTTGACCATAATGAAAAATCCCAGGCAGTAGATGGAATCGAAGATGCAGAAATCTTAGAAATTATTGACCATCACCGACTGGGCAGCCTTGAGACGATTGCTCCGGTATTTTTCCGGAACCAGCCATTGGGCTGTACTTCAACGATTATTTATCAGATGTATCAGGAAAAGGGAGCAATCATTGATAAAAAGACAGCCGGAATTCTTTTGGCAGCAATTATTTCAGATACCTTGATGTTCCGTTCACCGACCTGTACACAGATGGACCGGGCAGCAGCAGAAGCACTGGCGAAGATTGCAGAAGTAGATATTGAAGAGCTGGCCAAGAAGATGTTTGAAGCCGGCAGTGATTTTAAGAAAAAGACAACAGAAGAACTGTTTTATCAGGATTTTAAAACCTTCCATACCGATGAATTTGATTTTGGTGTAGCACAGCTTAGTGCCATGAGTGACGTGCAGCTTGGCATGGCGAAGAAGAAGCTGCAGCCATATCTGGAAATTGCATTGGGAGAGCAGAAACTGGATGCCGTATTTGTGATGCTGACGGACATTCTGGATGAGAATTCGGAAGTAATCTATGCCGGAGCACAGGCAGGCAGCCTTTTAAAGGAGTGCTTTGGAGAGCCGAATGAATCAGGCAGCTTTTACTTAAAGGGAGTAGTATCCCGTAAGAAACAGATGATTCCGACATTAATGGCAGGATTGCAGCAAGCGTAAATGCTTATGGCAGGATGAAAGCAGGTATAAATGCCCATATCAGAGACAGAAATAAGATAACAACTTATACAGGAGAATTGAAATGGCGAAAGAAACATGGAAGCCGGGTAATATGTTATATCCGGTTCCAGCAGTGATGGTAAGCTGCCAGAGACCGACAGAAAAACCGAATATTATTACGGTAGCGTGGGCAGGAACGGTATGTACGAATCCGCCAATGCTTTCCATATCTGTCCGTCCGGAACGATATTCCCATGGAATAATCGCGGAAACCGGCGAATTTGTTGTAAATCTTGTGACGAAGGATCTGGTCTGTGCCACGGATTATTGTGGCGTAAAATCCGGCCGTGACGTTGACAAGTTTGATGCCATGCATCTGACACCACTGAACCTTCCGCAGGTATCGGTACCGGGAATTGCAGAAAGTCCGGTAAACATTGCCTGCAAGGTAAGCCGGATATTACATCTTGGAAGCCATGATATGTTTCTGGCAGATGTAGTAGGCGTTACCGTTGATGATTCCTATATGAATGAAAAAGGTAAATTCGAACTGAATCAGAGCGGGCTGGTGACTTATTCCCATGGAGAATATTTTCTGCTGGGTAAGAAGCTTGGAAGCTTTGGTTACAGCGTAAAGAAGCAGAAGCCTTCAAAGAATGGCAGAAAGAAGAAAGCGAAGTAAAAGAGCAAAATAAAAAAGAATAAAATAAAAAGGACAAAATAACTGAAAATATAAGAAATTATAGAAAGCGGAACAGAGAGAAAAATCTTCTCGTTGTTCCGCTTTTTGAATAACATTTATTTTAGATATTTATTTTAAAAGTAAATCCATCAGACAGGCAAATACATCATCTGCCTGATTCTGCCAGTTGGTGCAGATGGCTTCCGCCTGTTCCTTTGTCTGGACAGTTAAAGTAAAATCAAGGCGGGTACGGCCTTTTTCCCGGAGCTGGCATCGCACACCGTATTCCTGTTCCGGTGTTTTGTAATAATCGGATAGATATGCATTTTCTGTTTTAATGGCAAGCTTATTTGCCTGAAAATAAGCAGCAATATCTTCTTCAATAGAAGGGGATATTTTGTCATGAAAAAAATGCAGCGTTTCTTTTCCGGCAGGAGTAATGATATACCGTGTACTGTTGTGGGTGTTTTCCGTACGGACAAGCCCGGAATCCATCAGGTCATGAATGACCTGCTGAATCGTAAAGTAGTCGGTATATTCCCTGTCTAAAAAGAAATCTGAAATCTGCGCATTGGACAATGGAAAATCAATATGTTCAAGCATGTGCAGAATAATTAATTTATATAAAGTAGCTGGTTCAGCCATAAAATCACCTCTTAGTTGCTAAGCGTCCCTGGTAAGTATTACGTTCTTTTAAGCGGCGGTGAATCTGATTTAAAACAGTCCGTTTTCCGGTGCTCCACATCGGCGCAATCAGTAAATCCTTCGGACCATCGCCGGTAATCCGGTGAATCACCATTTCCGGCGGCAGAAGCTCCAGACAGTCAATAATCATTTCACAGTATTCATCCATGGAAAATACCGGAAAGTGCGTTTTTTCATAATAAGCGGCTAAATCGGTGCCGGATAATACATGAAGCAGCTCCAGCTTGATTCCCCAGACCGGGAGATTTGCAATTGCCTGAACGGATGCAGACATCATTTCTCTTGTTTCGTGGGGCAGTCCTAAAATCAGATGAACAATCACCTTGATAGAAAGGGCGTGAAGGGCGAAGAGACTTTTTTGAAAAGTCTCATAAGTAAAGCCGCTTCGTGTAAACTCTCTGGTGTCATCATGGATTGTCTGTAAACCAAGTTCCACCCAGACGGTTTTCTTTTCATTGATTTCGGCAAGCAGTGAAAGAATCTCAGGCTGCAGACAGTCAGGTCTTGTGGCAATGGAAATAATAACCACATCCGGGTCATTTACTGCCTGCATATAAAGATCCCGCAGGTGTTCCACAGAACCATAAGTATTCGTGAATGCCTGAAAATATGCAATGAATTTGTTGCAGTTTCTTTTTGCTCTCAGAATCCTTTTCTCAGTTTCTAACTGCTCTGTGATAGAAAGTGTGGGAGAGGCGGCAAAATCTCCGGAGCCACCGGCAGAGCAGAAAATACAGCCTCTGGTATCTAAGCGTCCGTCACGGTTGGGACAACTGAGTCCGGCATTTAATGCAATCCGGTATACCTTTTCGTGATAGGTATTTTTTAAATAGTAGTCCAGAGAGTGGTAGCGTTTCTCCCCCCACAGTGAAATCGTGTCGTTTTTCATTAGCGGATGTGTGATTTGACTGCCTGGCTTACCACTTCGGCAACACGCGGGTCAAATGCTTCCGGCATAATAAAGTCTTCATTTAATTCTTCATCAGATACTAACCCTGCAATTGCTTTTGCAGCAGCAAGCTTCATTTCTTCTGTAATCTGGGAAGCGTGTCCTTCTAAAGCACCTTTGAAGATTCCCGGGAAAGCAACGACGTTGTTTACCTGATTCGGGAAATCGCTTCTTCCGGTTCCGACCACTTTAGCACCTGCAGCTTTGGCAAGGTCTGGCATGATTTCCGGAGTAGGATTTGCCATGGCAAAAAGAATGGCATCTTTATTCATGGATGCAACCATTTCCTGAGTCACGATATTCGGTGCGGAAACACCAACGAAGATATCAGCACCCTTTAATGCATCGGCAAGGGTACCGGATTCATTGGAAAGGTTGGTAACTTCGGTCATTTTCTTCTGCATCCAGTTTAAGTCCTTACTGTTTTTGCTTAAAATACCGGATTTATCGCAGAGTGTTACATCCTTAAATCCATAGCGGAGTAAAAGTTTTGTGATAGCGATTCCTGCGGAACCGGCACCGTTTACAATGACTTTACAGTCTTCTTTTTCTTTGTTCACTACTTTTAATGCATTGATGATTCCCGAGAGAACTACGATAGCTGTTCCGTGCTGGTCGTCGTGGAAAACCGGGATGTCAAGTAATTCTTTTAAGCGTGTTTCGATTTCGAAACAACGTGGTGCGGAAATATCTTCCAAGTTAATGCCGCCAAAAGCAGGGGCAATATTGACTACGGTTTTGATAATTTCTTCGGTATCCTGTGTATCTAAACAGATTGGGAAAGCATTGACCCCGCCAAATTCTTTGAATAAAACAGCTTTTCCTTCCATAACCGGCATAGCGGCTTCTGCGCCGATGTTACCGAGGCCCAAAACGGCACTTCCGTCGGAAACAACGGCAACTGTATTTGACTTGATGGTATAGCGGTAAGCTTCTTCCTTGTTCTCTGCAATTACTTTACATGGTTCTGCAACACCCGGTGTGTAGGCAATGGCAAGATCTTCTCTTGATTTTACCTCACACTTTGGTGTGGTTGTAATTTTTCCATTCCATTCTTCATGCAGCTTTAACGCTTTTTCGCTCTGTGTCATAATATCCTCCATTCTATCTTGTACAAATCCAATAAACATATAACAATAATCATATCATTTTTCAAGGGCAAACACAATAAGTTTCTCTTGTACTTTTTATGGAAAATGGTACAATGAGGATAGGATGGCGCCATGGCGCTAAGGAAAGGAGAAAAAAGGATGACTTACGAAGAAGCAAAGCAGAAATTAATGCCTGTTGGTCAGGAACATTTATTACAATATTTTGAGGAATTGGGAGAAGAGGAGAAAAAGTCACTGTTGAAACAGATTGAAGATGCAGGTCTGCGCGTTGCGGGCCGTTCCGGGGATGATCAGTTGGTCGAGATCATCGAAGTTCCGAATCATCCGTGGTT
>ERZ857785.1471-NODE-1471-length-25445-cov-7.766365_pt1 | contig 25445 bp, 22 predicted proteins | sample MGYA00519763_ERZ857785 | MGnify/ENA primary metagenome ERZ857785 (study PRJEB31778, sample SAMEA3449365) | human gut metagenome | biome: human gut; feature: human-associated habitat; material: faeces | place: United Kingdom | collected 2010/2012 ...
ATGAAGAGATACTTGTTCGTTTTGAACTTTATAATGCTGAACTTTTAAGACAACAAGTAAAGCAAGGAGAAGATTACACAAATGCCCATGTCGTAAGATCATTAATTATTAGTTACGGACATATTCTAGAAAATGCCCCTTATTATAAATGCCATTTTGAGATGGTTGATGATGAACATCATATGGTTTATCCATTTAATCGTATGGAAATAACAATTATTCAACTAGAATATATTGATCAAGTAATTAATGAAATGACGAGTTTTAATCAGTTAATGTATCTCTTTAAAAAAGAAAAACCATATGATAAAATTGAAATAGATTATAGGATAAAGGAAGCGATACAAATGCATGACAAATATATATCTTCTGATGAATCATACCAAGAATATCTAGATCGTTTGGATAATGAGATATTACTTCGTTCTCGTGATAGAAAGATTGAAGAAGCAAACAATGAAATAGATAATTTGCTTAGTAAAACAAAAGAAAATATCATTAAATATATTAAAATGCAATTTCATGAAGATATCAGTGATTTTATAAGCAATCTTTCTAAACAACAAATTCTTAATATTCAAGATCATTTATATGATTACACAAGTATTGAAGAATTAAAAAATAGTATAAAAAAACATCAATAACAAAATATTGATGTTTTTATTTTACTTATCTTTCCAAAAATCAACAGGTTCATATTCTTGTAATTGTGCAAGAAATCCAGCTTTTTGAAGTTCTTCTTGAATTTCATCAAGAATTTCTTCACTGTCTGCATGAACAGTATGATAATGATATCCTGATGTGACATTTTTTAGTAAGCTTGAATGTCCTGTTTGCAGATTTGTCATATAATTTTTAATATCTCTTCTTGAAGCAATATTTAATGTTGCTTTTACAATATTATAAACTTTATGATAAACAAAGACATCTTCAACATAACCACCTAAGTCAACAATTAAAGAAAGTTCTTTTTCTACTTCATTGTCATCATGATGTACCTTAAAAATACGTTTACAAACTTTTTGAGCATTTAAAACATATCCTTTATGTGTTGAATAAATATCATAATCACCAGCACGAAGTAAAGCAATGTCTTGAACAATGACTTGTCGACTTACTTGGAGGGTTTTCGCTAAATATGTTCCTGATACAGGTTGCAAACTGTTTTTTAAAATATCAATAATGGCTTGTCTTCTTTTATTTCCATCCATAACTCGCCCTCCTTAATTGATATTATAGCACATGTAAATTCTTCAATGAAAGGTCTAATATTGGTGCAGAATGTGTTAAAGCACCGCTTGAAACATAATCTACTCCTAAATTTGTAAGTCTTGCAATGTTTTCTTTTGTGACATTTCCTGAAACTTCAATTTCAGCACGATGATCAATATAAGCAATAGCTTCTTTTAACATATCATCATCCATATTATCTAACATGATAATATCAGCTCCTGCTTCTACAGCTTCTTTGACCATTTCCATATTTTCTACTTCAATTTCAATTTTTCTAACAAATGGAGCATATTCTTTAGCAAGCATAATAGCTTCTTTGACCCCACCAGCAGCACCAATATGATTATCTTTTAATAAAACACCATCACTTAAATTATAACGATGATTATGTCCACCACCGACTCTTACAGCATATTTTTCAAAAATACGATTATTTGGTGTTGTTTTACGCGTATCTAATAAACGAATAGATGAATCTTTTAAATATTCTTGAACATTTGCTGTATAAGTAGCAATACCACTCATTCTTTGTAAGTAATTTAAAGCCACACGTTCTCCACTTAATAAAATACGAACATCTCCTTTAACACGTCCTAAAAGTTGTCCTTTTTCTACGCGGTCACCATCACTCACAAAGAATTCAACATCACACGCTTCATCTAATAATTCGAAAGTACGTTCAAATATTTGTAAACCACAAATAATTCCATCTTCTTTACAAATTAAATCAACAACACCTGTTTTAGAAAAAGGCATGACACTGTTTGTAGAAACATCTTCACTGGTAATATCTTCTTTTAAAGCACTGATGATAAGTGGATCTACATTTAATTTTAAAGTTGTTTGATCAAACATATAATGAGCTCTCTCCTTTAAACTTTTTTCAATACGTTTAGCAGCACGTTTAGCAAAAACTAAACTTTCTAAAAGTGAGTTACTTGCAAGTCTATTTTTTCCATGAACACCATTACAAGCTGTTTCCCCAATAGCATATAAATGTTTCATGCTTGTATGACTATCATAATCTACTTTAATACCACCCATGAAATAATGTTGTGCAGGTACAACAGGAATAGGTTCTTTAAAGACGTCATATCCTTTTTCTTTACAATGTTCAACGATATGAGGAAAATGGCTAGCAATTTCTTCTTTACCAATTGGTCTTAAATCTTCATAGACATAATCAGTTTGATCTTTTTCCATTTGTTTAAAAATAGCTTCTGCAACCACATCTCTTGGAAGAAGTTCATTTACAAAACGATTTCCATTTTTATCTAAAAGAATAGCACCTTCTCCACGTACAGATTCTGAAATCAAGAAACTTCTTTCATGATCAGTTGTATATAAAGTTGTTGGATGAATTTGTACATAATCTAAATTCTTAAGTTCAATTTGATATTTTTTAGAAAGTTCAATTCCATCTCCAGTTAAATGAGGATAATTTGTAGAATGTTTATAAAGTCCACCAATTCCTCCAGTTGCTAGAACGACTTTTTTAGCATATACTTTTTCTTCTTGATTATTTCTTTTAATAACACCACCTAAAGCAACATTACCTCTAACAATTAAATCAACTAAAGGTGTATTTTCTAAAAGTGTTACATTCTTCTTTTCTCTTACTTTTTCCAATAAATGCCTTGTGATTTCTTTACCCGTAATATCTTCATGATAAAGAATACGTTTATGACTATGTGCCCCTTCTCTTGTAAAAGCAAGACTTCCATCTTCATTTCTTTCAAAATCAACACCATAGCTCATTAAATCTTGAATAACATCTGGTGAAGACTTAATCATTAATTCAACCGAATAAGCATCATTTTCATAATGTCCAGCTTTCATTGTATCTTCAAAATAACTATCATAATCTTCTTCATTTCTAAGCATACAAATACCACCTTGTGCTAAAAATGAATCACTTAATTCTGCTTCTTTTTTAGTAACCATTAAAATATTTAAATTTTCTGGTAAATGTAAAGCCATATAAAGTGCTGAACATCCACTACCTACTATTAATACATCTGTTTTCATATTCTACTCCTACTTTGCTAGTTCCAACATTTTCTTAAGAGGACTTAATGCTTTTTGCATAAAATCATCATTTAAAATCACTTCGTTTGTTTCATTTTCTAAAACATCTACGATTTTTTCTAAAGTTACTTTTTTCATATTTGGACAAACTTGTACATCCATAATTGTGTGTAATTCTTTATTTGGTGCTAATTCTTTAATTTTTGCGAAAACACCATCAACCGTTCCAATAATAAAATCTTTTGCATCTGTTTGTACAACATAGTCAATAATTGCTGAAGTACTTCCTACAAAATCAGCTGCTTCAACAATTTCTCTTTTACATTCTGGATGAACAGCTACTTTAGCGTCTGGATATTTTTGTTTTGCTTCATTTAATTTATCTAAAGTAATATTTGTATGACGTGGACAATGTCCATAATTTGTCATTATATTTTTTTCAGGAACTTGTCTTCTAACAAAATCTCCTAAATTTTGATCTGGTATAAAGAAAATATTCTCTTGTGGTAAAGCTTTAACAATCTTTACAGCATTTGATGATGTTACACATACATCAGCATATTGTTTAATTTCAGCAGTTGAGTTGATATAACAAACAATAGCTAAATCATCATATTTTTCTCTCATTTCTTTAATTTCTTTAATTGTAATCATATGTGCCATTGGACAATCAGCAAAAGCATCTGGCATCAATACTTTTTTGTTAGGATTTAAGATTTTGGCACTTTCTCCCATAAATTCAACCCCTGCAAAAACAATACAGTCAGCTTCTGTTTGACTTGCCACTTTTGCAAGATAAAACGAATCTCCAATATAATCAGCAATCTTTTGTACTTCTTCATCTACATAATAATGTGCTAAAATAATTGCATTTTTTTCTTCTTTTAACTTTTTAATTTTTTCTATATTATCCATATAACTTCTCCCTTTTCTCGAGGAGAGTATACTCCTTTTGTTTACATCTGACAAGACAGTTGTCATAATTAAATGTAAAAAAAGGTATCTTTTTAAAAAGATACCTCTTACATTTCTTTTAATCCTAACAAAATACATCCAATCAACATATATTCCTTTAAACTTTCTATCTTAATAAGATCTGGAATATAACTACTTGGCATATACTTTTCCATTTCTTTTTTAACATCTTCACTATTCGTTACTAATTTATTATAAATAATAATCGCATCCGGTGCGACCATCGATGTAATCCCTAAACAATATTTTGTTGTCCACTCAAGCGCTCCTTCTGGTGTCTTTTTTATTTCTTGGTAATTCTTACTAAAAGAAATTGGTAAATATTGAATTTCACCAGCAATATTATGTCTTCCTTTAATTAAATGTCCTCGATGAATATGTCCTACACCACCAGTTCCACCAATACGCGCTTGATATAAGAAAGAAACTGACTCATATTCATCTTGTGAAGCAAAATATCCCATCACAATCGTATTAACATCATTATTGATGACAATCTTTTGCGTATACTTTTCTTCTAAGAAAGCTTGTAAATGACATTCATTCAAACCATATTTTTTTAAAGTAACCACCCCATTATAAACAACTCCTGGAAGTGATAAACTAATAAGTTCAATATCAGGATATTCATATAAAATCGTATTAATTAAATCAACAATATCATCCACTGAAATAACATTTTTATAAACTTCAAAATCTTCTAAAATAACATCATTTTCATCATATAAACGACTGACAAGTCTTACTTTTTGATCTAATTGAATAAAAGCTAAAGCTAAAACTTGATGATGTGCTTTCAAAGTTTGTTTAATAGGTAAAGGACTTTCTTGATGATTTTGAATCTTTTTTTCTTTAAAAAGTTCATCTTCTAAAAAAGCAATTGTATTACCTACATCATATTTACCAAATAAAGTAGGTGATAAAGCATAAACACGTTTATCTTTTAAAACTCCTTCAACTTCAGATAAACGGAAAGATACTTGTGGAGCTAGTAAGATGACATCATAATTTTTAGCTGCTTCATAAAGATTTCCATAAGAAACTGCATTAAATTCAAAATCTTTATTTAATAATTGAACTCCTTCATTTAACTTTTCAGCAAAAAAACCTGTTGTAAGTCCACTTGTACAAGATAATAATACTTTTGTTTTAGTCGATGTTGTGAGTGTTTGTAAACAAAGACGCATATCATAAAGTAAACCCAAAGCATGATGAAAATTATTCATTTGAAAATGAATAAAAAAGACTTTTTCTTTGGTAATCTTATTTTCAACATCTAGTTCAATCATACAATCAGGATAGAAATTAATTGAACCAATTCCATACTTTGTTTCAATCACAATATTATCATTAACTTCCTTAACATCCCAATTTTCTTCATTTTGATTCAATAACCATTTTTTTAATAATTCTGTATCAATCTCTTTTAAAAAGGAATCCATACTCTCACCTCGCTTTTATTATACATTTTTATTTACAAAAATAAAAATTCTTGACAAAAAATCAAGAATTATTGTTCTGGTACAACTGCAAAATAAACAAGATCTTCTTCATGATCATTAACCATTGTATGTTTATGACCTTTTGGGCAGTAATGAACACTTCCTTTATGTAGTTCTTCTCTTTGACCATCATAAATAACATAACCATTACCAGAAATGACATAAATCACTTCACTATTTGTTTCATGTACATGTTCTCCAACACTTCCACCAGTAGGAATATGTCCAATCATAAAACGATTTAAACCATCAAAGTACATCTTTGCTTCAATGTATTTTTCTCCACCTTTAAAGTTTTCAAATTTGTCTAAATTATTTTCATCATATTCAAAAATCATTATTATATCCCCCAATCGCTTTTCATTATAACATATCTTACGTAAATGTAAGGTGACGAATGAAAAGTTTTTCTATATAATATTTAAAGAAGGTGATGCTATGTATAAATTATTAATTGTAGAAGATGATTTGATTATTGCAAAAGGTTTACAAAAACATTTTGAAAAATATCATTATCATGTTAAATATGTTGAAGATTTTGAAAATGTTCTAGATGAATTTGTAGAATTCCAACCTGATCTTGTTTTATTAGATATCCATTTACCATTTTTTGATGGTTATTATTGGTGCCAAGAAATTAGAAAAATCTCACAAGTACCCATTGTTTTTATTTCTTCAGCAAATGAAAATATGAACATTGTTCTAGCAATGAATATGGGTGGGGATGATTTTATCAATAAGCCTTTTGATTTACAAGTTGTACAAGCTAAATTACAAGCAATTCTTAGAAGAACTTATAGCTTTTCCAAAGATTTTCATTTACTTACTTATCAAGATGTCCATTTAGATATTTTAACAGGAAAACTCACTTATCAACAAAAAGAACTTATTCTTACAAAAAATGAGTTAAAAATCTTAGAATATTTATTTGAACATGCTGAAGTGATTGTTTCTCGTGTTGATTTAATGAATCATTTATGGGATGATCATCAATTTATTGATGATAATACCTTAAGCGTTAATATCAATCGACTAAGAAAGAAGCTTGAAGATATAGGGTTGCATGATTTTATTCATACAAAGAAAGGTCTTGGGTATTTATTATGTTTAAAGACTATTTAAAGAAAACTTACTCTATATATCTACTTTATTTATCATTTATCTGCTGTACATTTGTTGTTTTTATTATTTGTCAAACACTTACAGATTTAATTATTTATATGTTAGGAATCTATCTTTTTATTATCCTTGTTTATTTTTTTAAAGATTATAGAAAATATAAAAATCATCACCAAAATTTAAAATATATAAAAGAAGATTTAGATTTTCTAGATGATTTTCCTCAAGATATTTATCTTGAAGAAAAAATATATCAAGAAATGATTCAACAATTACAAAAAAAAGCTTTTCAACTTTCTAAAGAAAATCAACAAAAATATAATGATATGATTGATTACTATACCAAATGGGTCCACCAAATTAAAACTCCTATAGCAGGATTAAAATTGATTATTCAAAATGATTATCCTGATGAAAAAATGCTTGTTGAACTTTTAAAAATAGAACAGTATGTTAATATGGCATTACAATATGTTCGTTTAGATCATATACATCATGATCTTTCTTTTCAAAAAGTTTCTCTAGATGAGCTTGTTAGTCAAGAAATCAAAAAACAATCACTTTTCTTTTTTCAAAAGAATATAAAAGTTGATTATCAAATTCAAGATCAACAAATTTTAACTGATGAAAAATGGAGTAGTTTTGCTATTGAACAAGTACTTTCTAATGCTTTAAAGTATACAAAAGAAGGAAGTATTACTTTTTATAATGAAGGTGAAAAACTTTATATTAAAGATAGTGGTATTGGAATTAAAGAAAGTGATCTTCCTCGTGTTTTTGAAAAAGGATTTACTGGTTTTCAAGGAAGAAATGATAAAAAAGCTAGTGGTTTAGGACTTTATTTATGTAAGAATATTTTTGATCAATTAGGCCATCTTATTTCAATTGAATCAAAAGTAGGTCAAGGAACAACCGTTTGTCTTGATTTTAGTAAAAAAGAAATATTTATTGAATAGCCGACAAGTTGTCGGTTATTCTTTTGTAATACTATTTCTTACAAAAATGTAAGCTTTATAAGCTTATTTGTAAGATGAATCGATAGGTGTATTTTTTAAAGAAGAATATAATAAGGGTGTAGAAAAGGAGGACACAAAAAATGTCATTATTAAAAGTTAAACATTTACAAAAAATTTATTCAACACGTTTTTCAAGTCAAAAAGTAGAAGCATTAAAAGATGTTTCTTTTGATGTTGAAGAAGGTGAATATATCGCTATTATGGGGGAATCAGGAAGTGGTAAAACAACACTCTTAAATATTCTTGCTTCATTAGACAAACCTACAAGTGGAGAAGTTTTATTAGATGGTAAAGATCTTACAAAAATTTCTGATAAACATATATCTGCTTTTAGAAGAGATAATTTAGGTTTTGTTTTTCAAGATTTTAATTTATTAGATACTTTTAATGTTGCTGATAATATTTATTTACCTCTTGTTTTATCTAAAGAACCTTATGCTTTAATGAAGCCAAAGCTTGATAAACTAGCTAAACCATTAGGCATTGATCATTTATTAGAAAAATATCCGTATGAAATATCTGGTGGACAAAAACAAAGAGTTGCTGTTGCTAGAGCATTAATTACTCATCCTAAAATTATTTTAGCCGATGAACCAACAGGTGCTCTTGATTCTAAATCAACTGATCAACTTTTATCGATCTTTGATCAAATTCATCAAAGTGGACAAACTATTTTAATGGTTACTCATAGTAGTAAAGCCGCCAGTTATGCGAGTCGTGTCTTATTTATTAAAGATGGACAAATCTTCCATCAACTTTATAAGGGTGAAATGTCAAATCAAGAAATGTATCAAGCTATTAGTGATACTTTAACAATGCTTCTTTCTGGAGGTCAATAAGATGAGATTTTATTTAAAACTGGCTTTAGGAAATATTAAAAAGAATAAAAAGCTTTATAGTTCTTATTTTGTTTCTACTATTTTTTCTATCGCCCTTTATTTTATTATAAAAAATCTAGAAAATAGTCCAACATTAAATGGTCACTTAAACCTCACATTATTTTTAAATTTAGGAGGTTATGTGATTGCCCTATTCTCTTTGATTTTCTTGCTTTATACTAATAGTTTTGTGATAAAGAATCAAAAAAAAGAAATTAGTCTTTACCATATATTAGGAATGGAAAAAAGAAATGTACGTTCAATGATGTTATTAGAAACAATCATCATTGCCCTTATTTCTCTTGTAAGTGGTATTGTTATTGGGATACTGCTTTCTCAAATTACTTCTGTCATTATTTTAAGAATTATTCATAGAAGTATTCATTTTTCTCTTATTTTTTCTTTAAAAGCTTTAATACAAACTCTCATTATTTTTAGTATTATTTTCTTTTTATCACTTATTTATAATATTTCTGTTGTGGTAAGAAGTAATCCTATTGAATTATTAAAAGGACAAAATATTGGTGAAAAAGAACCTAAAACAAAAATCTTTTTAACACTTTTAGGAATCGTTGCTTTAGGAGCTGGTTATTATATTGCCTTATCCATTACTGATCCTATACAAGCGATGGTTTTATTCTTTGTCGCTGTTATTTTAGTAATGATTGGTACGTATTGTTTATTTACAGCAGGAAGTATTTCTTTATTAAAATTCTTAAAATCAAGAAGAAACTTTTATTATCAACCAACACATTTTACTTCTATTTCAGGTCTTTTATATCGTATGAAACAAAATGCAATTGGTCTTGCTAATATTTGTATTTTATGTACCTGTGTTTTAGTTACACTTTCTTCAACAATTTGTTTATATAACGGTATTCAAGATAGTGTTGATCATCAATGTTATATGGATGGTAATATTATTTTAAATAATAGTACTCATCCTAATCGACTTTATCAAGATGTAAAAGAGGCCTTAAAAGGTAAAAAATACGATTCTCTTTATGCTTTACCTGTTTATAGTTACACTGCTCAATTAAAAAAGAATCAAGTTAAACTTAACGCTTATGATTATAATAATTTAGCTTGTGTTAATATTGTTTCTTTAGAAGATTATAATCATTATCTTCATCAAAATGTTTCTTTAGATAATAGTGAAGTCTATTTATATAGTTATGAAAACTATGATTATCGTACAATTACTTTAGAAGGTGTTCCTTTTACAATCAAAGATCAAATTAAAAATCGTCATGTACAAACAAATCATTGTTATGCACCTCATAATTTAACAGTTATTTTACCAGAAAATACTTTAAAACAATTTCATTTAAAGAATCAAACTTATTTCATTGGCTTTAATGCAAGTAATAAAGTAGTCAAAGAAACAATTAATAAAATATTCGATAAAGATTATAGTAACTCTTTAGGAGAAAACTACTTTTTAAGGACTCAAAATAGTATTGAAGATGAAAAAGCAATTTATGAAATTTATGGATCGTTATTATTTATTGGTATTTTCTTATCAATTATGTTCTTAGCAGCAGCTATTGTTATTATTTATAACAAACAAATCTCTGAAGGATTTGAAGATCAAAACAAATTTGAAATCTTACAAAATGTTGGTATGTCACAAAAAGAAGTCAAACAAACGATTCAATTTCAAGTATTGATTTTCTTCTTTGTTCCATTGATTGTTGCTATTATTCATTTAGCATTTGCTTATCCTTTAATTCTTCGTATTTTAAAAGGATTATTACAATGTGATAAAAATATTTATCTTTTTTCAACTGTAGGATGTATTGCTGGTCTTGTGATTATTTATACAATTATTTATTTAATAACTTCTAAAGCCTACTATCGTATTGTTAAAAGATAAATTTAAAGCGAACTCATAAGGTTCGCTTTTATCATACAAAAAAACAGAGAAATTTTCTCTGCTTATCCAACTAAGGCTCTGGTTCTCCGATTTAATTTTCCAACTAAGGCTCTGGTTCTCCGATTTATGTCCAACTAAAGCATGGTCCCTCTATCAAAAATATATCATATTGTGTATTAATACACAATAATCTTATAACTCATTAACAATATTATTGACCCATATTCCTTTTCTTACAAGAATAAGTCCTAATGTTGCTTTAGGAATATCAACACATTGAACAAGTATATAAATTGTAAAAATTGGTAGACTTGTAAGTCTTGTTAGTAATAAAGCAGCCATAAAAGTAAAAACAAATGTATAACCACTATCAAATAAGAAAGTTAAAAAAGTTTTACCACCTGCACGTAACGTAAAATAACTACTATAATAAACAGAAATAACAGGTAACATACATGCTGCTACTTTAAGAAGTGAAGTTGCAAGACTCTTTACTTCTAAAGAAGTGTTATAGATTTGTGGAATATAACGAGAAATATTAAATAAAACAATTCCTAAAATAAAACACATCATAAAATTCATAAACACCATTTTTAAATCATAATCTTTAGCTCTTTCAATTTCACCTGCTCCTAATTGTTGACCAACAACAATTGAAATAGAATTTCCCATTGCATAGCAAACAATCATAAAGAAGTTTGTAACAGTTGTTGTAATATTAATAGCAGCAACGGCAACAAGTCCTCTTGTTGAATAGCTTTGAGAAATCAAAGCAATAGAAATAGACCATAAGATTTCATTACATAAAAGAGGTAAACCTCTTTTCAACATTTCTTTAGTTGTATCAAAAGGAACTTTCTTCATCTTAATCGCATCTTTTAAATAAAGATTACGATAACCACCTATAATATTAATACTCATTTCAATCACACGAGAAACAACTGTTCCAATAGCTGCACCTGAAACACCTAATTGTGGAAAGCCAAAACGTCCAAAGATCAAAATATAATTTATACAAAAATTAACAATAACCGCTACAACACTCGCAATCATTGGTAAAACGGTATTTCCTGTTTCTCTAAGTGATGAGGAATAAACTTGAGTAATCACAAATGGAATAAGTCCAATGAGCATAATTTTTAAATATTGCATTCCATAGTTTAATGTTTTTAAACTATCACTTGGATTATCATTTAAATATAAAGAAACAAGTCGTTGTCCAAAAGTATTGAATAAAATAATTGCTAGAACTGTAATAATAATTCCAATAATCAATTTAATTCTAAAACAGTTTTCAACACCCTCTTTATTCTTCTTTCCATAAAACTGTGCCATAAATATTCCTGGACCTGACATTGCACCAAAAATCGTCACATTAAATACCTGTAACAATTGATTGGTAATAGAAACACCTGACATAGAAAGCGTTCCTAATTGCCCAATCATAATATTATCTAATAAACTTGCTAGGTTTGTAAAACCATTTTGGATAACAATTGGTATACAAATAGCAAGAACCATTTTATAAAATCCTTTACTTCCTATTAATTTTTTCATATTCCCTCCTACGTGTAAGAAATATTATAATCGATTTATAAGAAAGTGTCTATTTACTAAAAATGATTTATAAAAAAATAGGAGATATCTCTCCTACTTTATTCAAAATATTGATTAATTCCTAAAAATTTTTTCTATCTTTATTAATATATCTTATCTTTTTTTTAATTCACTTCGTCTACACAATAAAGAATTTATATTCATTACACATACATTCATTTTCTTTATATTTTCCTCAAAATCACCATTTTCAATACCAGAAACATTGTCTAATAAAAATTCAATTTGCTTTGCAATATTATTTTCACAGTCTATGACAGTACTTTCCCCATACCCAAAATCACTCTCAACAGAAAGTTTTTCTTCTAATTTTTTTATTGAATATATTAATGAATCAAGTTGTTGGCTACTTCTTTGTATCTTTAATTGTTTAAGTTGATTTGTGACATTTTGAATCATTAAGTAAGGTTCTTTCTTTGTAAGAATAGCATCGGTTGCATCTGATTTAGGTTTTGCTTGAAGATATTTACCAATAATGAAAAGAGAAAAAATCAAACTAGATAACCATACCCACCAGAATATTTTCAAACCTATGATAATATTAACTTTAGACATCATAATATTTGGACTACGCAATGTATTTATAATATTTTCTTGATCTGTAAAAAGCCAATCAATAAACGATATTATTTTACCATACATATTAGGAATGATAATAAAATATGCTAAAACACCAACCAAAAGAATAATTAAAGGTATAAAGAAAAAAAACTTATTAAATTCAAGAGATTTATGTTTGTCAAGATAATCAGTATTTACATTATGTTCATTTATCCTTGAAAATACACTATCATTAATACATTTTCTTTCAATTTTATCTTTAGAATTTTTTAATGGTTCCATCTTTGGGACATCTGTATAAGAAATTTCTCCAATACTTTCAAACAAATGTTTATTTAGTGAATTATTACACTCATTTTCGATATTTTCTTCAAATACTGTTTGCTGCTCAATTTCACCTATAGTAATGCCATATTGCATATTTACTGATTCTTCTGTATTTTTAGAAGAAAAATCCCTTTTAACATTAATTTTTTCATTGAGTAATTCAGGAGATGTATCCTCAACTGCCAGTTTCAAAGCATTGATAAATTCATCAGCATTTTGAAACCTTTCTATGCTATTTGAAATAGCTTTAATAAGGACATGTCCGATTGCCTCCCCTCCTAATAATGGAAGATCTGGTGTCTTTCCGCTCATTCTTTTTTCAAAAGCTTCATCTTCATCTTGAGAAAAATACTGTTTTGGAAAACTAGGTAAAAAAGGATTCCTACTATAATTTAAAAGTCTATAAAGAACAATTCCAAGTGAATATAAATCAACGGATTTTGTATAGCTTTCTTTCCCAAGATAAACTTCAGGAGCAAGGAAATTAGGTGTACCCTTCAAAGACTCAGCCTTAGAACTGTCTTTCAAAATTTTAGATACACCAAAATCACCAATTTTATACTCTGTATTTTCTGATACGAAAATATTATCATCTTTTATATCACGATGAATAATGCCATTATTATGACAGCATTGAAGACCATGCAATACGTCTAAACCAAGTTGAATAACATCTCGCACATAAAAATCATGTTTTTGAATAAAATTTTCAAGTGGTGTGAGATACTCCATCAAAATGAATATATCATATCTTTTGGGTGTGTCTGTAGCAATAATATCATTTTCATAATATTTTATGATATATTGTGAATTTTTTTCAGATAAATCATTTAAAATTTTAATTTCTGAAATGATACTATTCAACATTTGTGAAAAATAGCTATCAGCCTTAGATATATCACCGCCCATGGAATTTAACACAGAACTATATTGTTTTTCCGTAGGAATTGTAATATGTTTTAACGCTCGAATGTATTGCCCAGATGCATTTGTTTTAATAACTTTGTATACAGTTCCAAATGCACCCGAACCTAATTTTTCGACAACAGTATATCCTAAAATATTTTTCCCCATTAAATTTATTTGTGCCATAAAATCACCTCCTAAATGATATAAGTATTAAAGTCGCATTATCTGCTTTATGAGATTTGACCGCTTCATCAATAAGATGTTTTCCTGCAATTTTAAAATTCTTTTCAGAAGATAGAATCTTAGAAATTTTTGTATCAGATATAAAATCAGAAACTCCATCACTACAAAGTAAAATCATACCTTTTTCTAAAGTAAAATAATATTCATCTGCCTGCAAGACATATCCATTTTGAAAATAGCCAATATATCGATTTAAATTTTTTCTTGCAGGAAATTCAAAAAGTTCTTTTCTAGTTAATAGACCTAGATCAACCATCCTCTGTCCTTCAGTATGGTCTTTAGTAATTTGAACAATTGTGCCATTAAAATAATGATACGCTCGGCTATCTCCTACGTTTAAAATTGCACATTCATTTCCATACATAACAAGTATTACAAGGGTTGCACCCATACCTTTGAAATCATTTTTTTTACAACCTAAATCATGTACTTCCTGATTGATTTTTGCAATTACCAATTGAAGATACATAACAATTTCTTTAAGAGATGAGTAATGCTGTATTTTCTCATATGCCATTGCAAGTTTTTCAACACAAATACGACTTGCAACTTCGCCAGCATTATGGCCACCCATTCCATCACTTAGTGCATAAAGTGTTACTCCAAACGAAGTAGTATCTTCAACATAGCAAAAATGGCTATCTAGCATCTGCTGTTGTAATGCAGAGGTTAGATATTTGCCATTAATATAAAAATTATCTTCGTAATTATCTCTCTTTCCTATATTTGAAAAACAAATTGCAGATACTTTCTTAGCGCTCATAAATTTTCGAAAGCTTATCAAGAAATTCATCACGTTCACTATCTTCAAAACCGCGAAAAATAATTTCACTTATATCTTCATGATTAAATAGATACTGAAATCCTTCTCCAATATGTCCTTCTGGATAAAGAATTCCAATATAATCATAGTTTTTTTGAGTTTTATTCATATCAGTTTGTAAAATGCCATTAATCATCAATCTTTTTTCTCCGTCCTTCAAGAGAACAATAGTGCCTATTGGCAACAATTCTTTAATTTTCATATTTACCCTCCATCATGTTAGTAATAATTTAGCAAACCAATTACCTATTGCTTCTGTTCCACCAACAATAGAATCTCCCATAGCTATAGTATTATTTAAAATTAAATCTGATATCCATTCTACAGCAGATTGTCCTGTTGCAGCCTCAACTCCTGCATTAATTGCTGACAGTGCAATTCCGGTAGTAATTACTACTACTGCTGGTGCTGCAACTGTACCAGTTACAGTTGCAATAGCAGCTCCAACAACAGGAGTTGCTATTGCCGAAATTGCCGTATCTATTGCAGTTTCTGAAATAGTTTCTGCAATTACTCGTCCTGTCGACATTGTTCCATTTGATTCTTTTTGTTCCTTAATATTACTAATTGCATGCGAAAATCCAGATAAAGCTAATCCAGCCCATGAAGCAACCGCAGAAACAGCACCTTTCTTTCCAGCGAAAGAATCAAAAATACTGTTCAATTTATAAGGTGATGTTGTGTTATGAAGATTATTATAAAAACGAGCTGATGCCGAACTTGCAGTAGAAGCTCGTCCAACATTATTAAAGCCAAAAAAATTTCTCCAAAAGTATCCATCTGAATTAGATGTACCTATTGCACGACCTATCTTGTTATAGTGATTAAAATCTTTAGCAATCGATGTAATTGTTTTAGTTACATTAATACCCAAATTACTCCAATCAATCCAATTTTTAGCGCCAAATATACTATATACAATTCCAAATAATTTACCTGCATCACCAAAAGAACTAATAATTTCTTTCCAATCAATTTGTGAAATTAAATTTTTCCGATTATATTGTCCACCAGGTCCTAAAATAGGATGCATTATAATAGGTACAACTTTAATATTTGACAATGGAGTTTTCTTGTATTCATCCAACTTTATATACTCACTTTGCGCACCTTCAATGAATTGTTGCAATACCTCAAGGATTTCAGAATACTGATCAAGCTTTTTAGAAAGTTGTGTCGCTGTACTATTTATATTTGATTTAAAACGAATATCCCAATCAAGACTGTTAATAGTATGTTGAAAATCATCTTGGATAATATCTATTTGTGCTGATAGTAATTTGCAACGATTTCCAATATTATCTAATTTAGAGAAATCAACATAAATTCTCGGCATACATTATAACTCCCCTCTAAATATTTCTTTGATAAAATATCTTACATTTTCTACAAAAAGCATAACAATTCTATTAAAAAATTTTCCCTTGTTCCTGTGCTTTTTGTGTACCTTCTCGTTCGACAGCTTCATAACTTTCCGCTGCTTGAGCAAGGAAAGAGCTATATGCCTTCATATCCTTAACAATTGTATCAAAAGTATTTTGCATATTCGCAAACTGTTTCTTTTCAGTTTCAATAGTTGTTCCTTTCATCTTATTAGCAGTTGTTGTAACTTCTTGAAGCATTTCTGCATATAATGTTTGAATATTTACAGCTGCATTTTCAAGAGTTTTTGCTTTATCACGCATCACACTAGAATCTACTACTACTTTTGCCATAATTTATAATCTCCTTTCAAAAAATATAATTAATTACCCACGCTAAGTGCGCTTGCTTTACTCTTGATATCATTTTCTACACTTTTAATTTTAGAAGAATATTCACGAAGAAACTGAACATAATTTTTTAATGCTTTCTCAGCAGCAGAAAAATCATTTTTATATCCTTCAATTCTTTGATTAAAAGCATCACTTGCTTCACCTTCATAAGTTACACGTAAATCAGATACTGCAGTATATATACTATTATAAGTCTTTATAAATTCCTCCGTTTTTCCTTCAATTTTACTAGCAGAAGCTTCAAGTTCTTCAGGGGTAACATCAAATATTGTAGATGGCATAATAAATTCTCCTTTCAATTATTTAAATTTCAATAAATGTTTAATGTCCAGAATTCAAAGTAGATGCTAATTCCTCCACCTGTTTTTCTTCTCTTTGAATTCTATCAGCACAATATTTTATTGTTGATGCTAATGTGGACATTTGCTTTTTTGTTCTATTCATTTCAATTTTCAAAACTCTAATTTTAGTAATAAATTCATCAGCAGCTTGTCCTTTCCACGCTAACCTACAATCTTGTTCTAATTGTTCTAATTTTCTAATTTGGTTAGCTAGCTTTGATGCATCATTTTCAATAGAATTTGCCTGTGAAATGATCTTAGAATAATTAACTCTATATTTCATAAGTCTGTATCTTCCTTTTATATCATTAATAATTTTGCTCCATCGGAGATACCAAGTTGAACAAAATTACATTCTAAACGTAATGTTAAATTATCACTTAAATTAACCAATATTACATCTGTATTAGCATTCGAGATTCCATATTCTGAATTTAATATTTTTATCATCAAATTTTGTGCATCTTTAATAGACATATTTCTAGGTACAATGAATTCATACGTATTATCTAATGCAGGAATTCTCACTGAAATAGATATTTTTTCCATTAATCTCACCACCTTACCTCAACATACTTATTTTTTGTACAAAAGTAAGAACTTTGAGATGACACATTATAAATAACTGGCAAGGTTTCTATTTTAGTAAAAGCATTTTCATAACAATTTTGACACAATATAAAATTTTCGGCATTAACTATTAATGACATAAATAAACGATCATTATTCTTTTTACCATTTATATCAAATCCACATGTAAAATAAATATTATATTTTGGAGAATCAATATACTGAAATACTTTTCTCATAAAAAGCGCTTGTTCATCAGTAATTAATTCAAAAAAATCATTAAATTCAGAAATAATAATAAATATTTGTTCATGTTGTTCATCTTGATTTTCTAAACGTAAATTTAATTTTGGTTTTAAATTTTCAATAAATAAATCTAAATTCTCTATCCCGTTAATATACTGACATTTAGGATATGTATTAGAGATATTTCTGAATGTACCTTTAATATCAATAAAATAAACTTGTCTGTTACTATATTTTGTCATATTTTGCAACATTGAATAATAAAAATTTTTTAATTGCAAATTATCATTTGCACAAACACATACCTTATACTCCTCTGTTAGAGTTATACCATACATTAATGTTTCAGATTTAGATGTTGCAAATACAAGATTATTACTATCATCAAAAATTGCTTTAGGAGAATTATTCTTTGAATCGGTAGAATAATAATTTAGTGATGTTTCATAAATATCTTGTTTTTCGTTTAATGTAGTTGGCATATACCCACGCCAATGTTTGGCAATCTCAGAGTATTTTCGAATTATCTCTGTAACTCTATCTGTTTCTGTTTTTGAATCAATAGCAACTGCTGTTTGAAATTCAACAATTTCTTTATTTACAACAGTGATACCTCGTCCGGCAATATCTTCAGGTATAATAGGCGAACGTACATTATGAATATCCAAATAATTATTTTGATCATTCATTTTTAAAGTAAAATATGAAGAAATATGTTCTGTAACTTTATAATAAATAGAATTTCTTGTATTTCCAGTAATAATAAAATATATACCAACAGATTTACCAGAACTTATAATATCAGTAAAATCATCCGCTATATCCATATACCTCTCACGAAAAGACGAATAATTGTCAATTAAAACAAGAATTGCAGGCAATGTTTTTTTACTCACTTCACGATAATCATTAAATGTTCCACAATTATAACGAGCAAAAAGAAGTTTACGTTCTTCAATTATGTCATGAAGGATTGATGTTAGTTCAGAAAGTCTATCTTCATCATCAGCAAACATAATACCTCCAGTATGTGGAAGTTTTGATAAATACCCAAGGTTTCTGCCACCAAAATCTATGACATACAAGTTTAATTCCTCTGGTGTATAATTATAGCTACAAATCATGGAATAAATTAATGTTTGTAAAAAAGTTGTTTTACCTGTACCACTTGCTCCATATAGTGCAACATGTCCTGTTTTTGCAAAATCTATGGTAAGAGATTTTTGCTCTTGAGTTCGAATATAATCTACTAATCCAACTGTAGCAGTACATAGACCCTTTTCCTCTTTCTCTAAAGTATTTAGTATAATTTTTTCAGGAAGCGTATCCAACCACAAAGGTTTTGCAGTTATTCCTTTTCTTTGTCCAATATTAACAATTTCTGCAACAACTGCTTCAAGCTGTGTTTTATTAGATTTATCAATAGATAAATCTATCTTTGCACTATTAATCGGATTAGCCGTATTATCTATCAGATGTACTGTAACTTCTTCATCTGCCATATATTTCTTAGTTGGAATATAATCAGCTCCACTATAACCAGATTGAATACATTCAAAAATCTCATCATAACCTACTTGTAAATATAAACGTCCTGGATTCTTAATCATTGCCGAATCAGGTTTATTTATCATATCAATGCTATCTTGTTTTTCAGCAACTTTTAAACAAACTTTAAAATGAGAATTACTCATAATTTGGGGATCAACAATACCACTTGGCTTTTGCGTTGCAAGAATTAAATGAATTCCAAGACTTCGACCAACTTGTGCAACATTAATAAGTTGCGACAAAAAATCTGGTTGTTGTGTTTTTAATTGAGCAAATTCGTCAATAATAATGATTAAGTGCGGTAATGGTATTTTAAGATGACCACCTTTGTAATACTTGTGATAAGAATTTATGTCAAGTTTATCAATACCTAATTTTAAAGCAGCCTCATTAAATATACGTTGTCGTGATTTTATTTCAGCCTCTATTGAAATTAATGCACGATATAAAATATTCCCCGATAAATTTGATATAGTTGCAGATAAATGTGGCAGCGATGGTGTAGTTTCTTTTGCCATAAATGGTCTTGCCATATCTCCACCTTTGAAGTCAACCAAAACAAATGCAACCTCTCTTGGACTATAATTAATTGCTAAAGATAAAATATATGCCTGTAAAAATTCACTTTTACCCGATCCAGTAGTACCTGCAACAAGTCCATGGCACCCATGATAGGATTCATGAATATCTAAACTAAATACCTCTCCACCTGCCATAACTCCTACCGGAGCTGAAAGAGATTTAGCAGAATTATTATTATCCCAATGATTCTCAATATTAAGATCATTAACATTAGCAGCTCTATACATTTGCAAAAATGAAATGCGATCAACAATTCCTAAAGAACGGGAATCTCTTTTTATAGGAAGTTGTGATAATTTGCTTGCAAATAAATGTATATGATTTACATCTAAGCTATCCAAAGTAAACGGAATAAACTTATTTGCATTCTTATTTTTAATATAATATCCAGTTCTACTATCATCACTTTGAATAATCGTTTTACAAGACTTTGGTAATTTTGCAATATCACCATAAGCAAATAATGTTGTAATACCTACCATTTTATCGCTATTATTTATGTATCTCAATAAGGCTTCTTTTTCAATAAGGCTTGGTTCTGTAATAATCATGACATACTGAGGAATCAATTTATCCTGAAGCTCTTTCCTTTCTTTAATTGTCTCATCAATAATGTTAAAGATGAAATGAACTTCCTCAGAATTTGTAGCAAAAAAGCGAACTTTTTTATCATTACTCCACATATGAGGTACATTTCTAAAAGCATTAAAAGTTTCTGATTCTTTAGGAGTAGTTACAATCACAAGTTTTACTTCATCATAAGAATGAAGCGAAATAATATTTAAAATAATTTCATCCAAAATGTTGTAAATGTTCTTTTTATTTCCAATAATTCCTATTGTCTGATTATTGCAAATATCAAGAGTTAAGGGAACATTTTCCAATATATTGTATTTTTTTGATAATTCAATTGGTAACTCACGAAGATCATCTTCATATAATTGAAAGCTTTGCTTCGGTACTTTTAATTTCATTTCAAAAGGCCTATAACCTAATCCAATTCGAACAGCAAGAAAATCTTCATCATCATATGAACGTTCCCATAAACGTAATCTATTACTTTCATTATCCAATAAAGAACATAGTAAATCAGGAGAAGGATATAAAGATTCATTTAAAAGACGTACAGTACGATTTTTTTTTGCAATTAAAATATTCTCTATATCTGTAATGTACGATAAATACCTTTTTCTTCTATTTTTTTCATCTTCTTGTATTTGCTTTTTATGATACCTTTTAAGTAAATATGGCCACATAAGCGAACCTAATAACATACCAATCGCCATAATACCACTTGCTATAATAGTAGATAGTTGACCATTACCAATAGCATTGGTAATGGATATACCTAAACTAGATAACATCACTATAGACATTGTAAGACTTGGTCCGATTGTCAAAATTGCCGGCATTTTATCCATAACAAATGGACTAGGTGGCGCATCAATTTCTATCTCATCACAATCTAATGATTTAAGAATACGAGGTGTATTTACAAAATATTTTGTTTCACTAATTTTACTAAGTGGCATCCCTACATTAAAAGATGTCATTAACGATAATGAGCTGTCTATCTTTATATTACGTACTGCAATGTACTCTCCCATATAAATCAATGAAAGACCCATAACAAATATTTCATCAAATAATTTTAATTGCTGCGAATGAACAAGTATTCCATTTACGTAAATACCAATGCTTCGCTTCAAATCTTCAATGAATGCATGTCCATCATTATCAATATGAATAGCCGCATGTTTTTCTCTTGAAATAAAATCCGTAAAATTATAAGAAATATCATTTAATGGTGTTCTTCCTATAAAGATATTAGTATCTTTACATATCTTATATTTTTTATAACCAATTTGTATTTCCGAGGTAGCAATAAATAACATTTTGATAACATTACTACCATTTTTGTTTTTAAAAGTAAAATAATCCCCACTATGTATTACACAATATTCACATGAATAATTATTTAATGTTACTTCATATTTACTGTCATATTCCTTTTTTAAGGTATAGATTATAGATCCTGCTCTTTCTTCTGGATAAAATGGAATAACGAAATCATATGGAATGCCTAATGTTTCTAGAAACAAATTATCATTTCTATTCTTCAATATTTCACTTAACATTCTTGAAGTGACTCTATTTTTAATAAAAAATGTAACTAAAAAATCAGATACTGAGTTTGTTTTAAGATTTGACACCTTTTATCACCTCTAAAAAATAGTTTTACAACTTTTCTCCACAGTTCCCACAAAACTTCATTCCTGGTTTATTATCGAAACCACATGAATGACATTTAGTTCCACAAAGGGATTTTCCACATTCTCCACAAAATTTCATTCCTGATGGAATTTCTTTTCCGCAATGTGGACAAACTACTGTAAGAACTAATTTATTACCACAATTATTACAAAATTTATTAGTTATATTATTTTGACTACCACATTTTGGACAAATAATTTGTGAATTTGAAGAAGTAGTATTCGCATTTTTTTCAACATTTGCAAACATATTACTAAATTGATTTGCTGCACCAATTCCCATGCCTAATCCTATAGCTTCATTAGCAATTTCACCAGTTGATTGATTTTCAGCCATTTTCTCTAGAATATCTAAAGATCGACGTTGTTGATAAAAGTCCTGACCCAATGCTAATTCTTCTTTATATTCTTTGAGCTTTTTATATTCTTCTGGTTTTGGTGCTATTGATTCACAAGAAAAATTAATAAGTTCAATTCCAAATCTATCAAATTCTTCATTTAAAGATTTAAAAAATTCCTTTGATAATTCCTCTAAAAACTGTGAAATTTCTAAAAAGGAAATTTGTTTTTGGATCATATAAGCAGCAGTTATGGATTTAATTTTTGAGTTAATCAATCCATTGAAATATCTTAAAATAAGAATCTGATTTGCTATTGTTCCGTTAGGAATAGCACCAATAAGTCTAGAAACAAATAGACGAGAATCTTTTATTGTAATTCCATATTGCCCACGTGCTCCAACGTTTAAAATCAAACCATATTTGGGATCTTCTAAAGGAATAGGAGTAGATGTTCCCCATTTCATATCAAGATTTACTGTTTTATTAATATAATAAATTTCGGCTGTGAACGGTGTTTTCCCACCAAAAGGTAAATTAACAAGTTTATTTAAAATTGGTAAATTCCCAGTAGATAAAGTGTGTGTCCCTGGACCAAACAAATCAAGAGCTTCCCCTCCTTTAAAAAAAAGTGCTTCTTGACCTTGATTAATAATAAGTTGTGAACCAAGAACAAACTCTTCTGATGGATATTTATAAATAAGCCATTGTGAATTATTTAAATCACCATCATATTTAATTCTATCAATAATGGCCATTTATATATGCCTCCTTACTTAATTATCTTGTCTAATACGATTATTCAATTCAGTAGTAAATACTTTATAAGAACTATCAGTACTTAAAGTCTTAATATAAGATAAAACTGTTTCTTTTGCTTCTTCACTTTCATTTTTTGCAAGTCGATATGCTTTCATAAATATATTCAATACTTCTATTGCATGAGTAGGTAAATGTTTACCGGTAAAGAAATTACCTTCTAATTCACACCATCGAACCCTTATTTGTCTAAACTTTGCCATTGCAAAATATGCTCTCCAATCTTCAGGACAAAGATCTACAGCTAAAGAAGCTATTTCTGATTCATCACAACCAACAACTCTCGCAACTAAATTAAAAATTTTTAATCTATCTTGTTGAGAGGCCATATTAAATGCTCTTACAAACGCTGATCTTAAATGACGATCTGGTAAATAATATGTCATATCAACATATGTTTCTGTTTGTTGTTTTTCATCCTTGGCAAGATTAAAAGCTTTTACATATGCAGGAATCATAGATAAGTAACCTCTACGGTCTCCACCAGTGGATGCATATCCAAACCATGCCTCCCAACAATTAGGTTCAATGTTAATAGCTTGTGCAAATTTTTCATTTGCTTTTATTTCATCATCTAAATCTCTTAGTTTATATCCATCAATAAGTAATTCTTCTACATCCTTGCCTTCATAACCATAGATATGTTTTGTAATATTTTGTGTGATATTTTGAACAATACGGTCTTGCTTAATAACAAATTGTGCATAACAATGTTCGCAAGTACCGATTTCATTAGAATTATCTAATATGATATTTCCACCACATTGTTCACAAATTAAACTTATTTTTGCCATATAAAATACCTTTCTATATAAACGAACGAGACAAGTTCTTTATCTCATCTCGTCAATAAATTTATTTATTTTTATAAACATTAATTATCATTAGTTATAGTTCTAGAATTAGATTTATAACCACTATTAGTTTGTTTTAAATTTAATTTAACAAATGCAGATTCAGTTGCTGCTTTAGCTGCACTAAAATAAGCATTTCGTTTTTGTTGTTTAAATGCATTATCCATTAATGCTGATAATCCTGACAATAAACTGATTTTTTCTTGTATCATCAAATAAATTTCTACATATAAATAAGTACCAACAGTAGTGTTTGAAATAGCAATTTGTGCTTCACTGTCAACTTGAATAACAACGCATTGTTCTCTACTTGCACCAAGTGCACCTAATAATCCCCCACCGCTTGCTTTAATAGTTGAAATAGTTGCTTTCAACGGATACTTTTTAGATTGAAGTTCTTGTAATATAGTTTGTTCTAATTGATCTCTCATTCCCCCTGCATCATCAAAAATGTAGCTTTCACTAATTCCAGTAAATTTAGTATTTGCCATAAATTTTCCCTCTTCTTTCTTCTTTTATTTTTCTTATTATTTTTTAATAAGAAATATCTATATATCCAATTTATCATATTTTATTTTTTTTATTTTTGCAATAAAAAATCCTTCATAAAATTTATTTGGTATAACACAAATAGTTCCTTCTATTTTTGATGGAAGTAAAGGTAAATCTTCTTTTTTATCAAATTCAATTGGAACAATTTCTATATTTTTTTGCTCTAATGCATTATTTATTATTTCCTCATTTTCACAAGATAGTATAGAACATGTAGAATAAACCATTTCTTGTCCTGTTTTTAATATTTTTATTGCTTTTTGTAATAAACTATTTTGAGCCTTTACAGATTTTTGTATTAATTTTGGTGTAAATACTTCATTTAATTTTTCATTTTCTACGTTTAATGTTCCACTTCCACTACATGGACTATCTAAAAGAATTTGATCAAATGAAAAAAAGTTATCTATAGTTTTTGCATCTTTAACCATTACAAA
>ERZ857785.1479-NODE-1479-length-25272-cov-21.935678_pt1 | contig 25272 bp, 17 predicted proteins | sample MGYA00519763_ERZ857785 | MGnify/ENA primary metagenome ERZ857785 (study PRJEB31778, sample SAMEA3449365) | human gut metagenome | biome: human gut; feature: human-associated habitat; material: faeces | place: United Kingdom | collected 2010/2012 ...
TGGCGGCATAGCGGTAAAAATCCGTCGTATTGACGAACGGCGGGTAGTTGCTCGTGTCGAATACGATCGAGGTGCAGGCCACGTCGTGGAACACGCCGGTCGAGCCTCCCCAATGCAGATAATACGGGGCATTGGTGTAGAGCCTTCCGAGCGACCCGTTGCGGTCGTAACGCCCCTCATAGAATGTTCCGCCCAAAGGTATCTTCGCCGTCTGCGTGCCGTTGCAGCGGATCGTAACGTAATAAGGTGCCGATACGCTTATCCGCTCTATTCCCGCGAAATCCTCGGCACCGGGTACTTTCCAGCCCGGAGGGCACGGATCGTAAATGGATTTATGGCTGGTGCGGCTGATATTATTTTTCCCGGTCGTGACGTTGCCCCAGAGGTTCGGGTGGTGGTCGCAGAGCCAGTCCAGCGAAGAAGCCCACTCTTCCCAGTCCTCGAAGGAAACGCCGTCCATATAGGTCGTAGGATGCGCTGTGGCCCATTCGAGGGTCATCACGTCGTAGGGCGACTCGGTTCCGGAAGTCCGCGGATCGCTCTCGGCATATTCGAATCCCGCGGCATAGATGGTCGGAGCCTGTATATAAGCGTCCGTCGCCGTGGCCGGATACGGGAACGGGTCTTTGCGACCCCACTGGTAGTAAAGGCCGCGCGAGGCGGGCAGTGTATAATCCGTTTCCAGCGCTCCGAGGTTGCGATCCATAAAGACAGCTCCCGAAGCATAGGTCTGTGCCGTGGCCGCCGGATCGTAGTCCGTCGCCCAGATATGCCACGACCAGAGGCATTCCCCACGGCTGTCGAAAAGCCCGATCACGGCGTTGCCGTGCGTCGTACCGGTCGTAAAGGTGATTCGTCCGTCCTGATATCGCACATCCTTAACGATCGCCTCGCTCAGCGTTCCCGTTTCCCACAGTATGCGGGCAGAGACGCCCGACAGACGCTTGGGAGTGACGTTGAGCGTCGTGCAGCCGTTGCCCATCGTCGTGGCGTCGAACGAATAGGAGGTGTTCAGCGCGGGAGCGATATAGCAGTTGGCCGTGCCCTCGTCGTCGAGCGGCCGGGTGTTGGCCGTGAATTTCGGGAAGATCGACGCATCGTTCGATGCGGGAGTGTAGAGATAGGTCGTCGATGACGACAGCCGCTGCGTATAGCCGTCCGTCGTGTACCATCCCTCGAAGCGGTAGCCCGCGGCAGGAAGCGCCACCAGCGTACAGCCCATCTCGTGACACATGACCACATGGTTGCGCGTTCCGGCGATTTCAGCGGTATAGAGCGCTCGGGAGACGTTCACCCAACCTTTGCCGTTGTCGGCAGTCTCAACGACGACCTGAAGGCGGTTTGCAAAGCGGCGCTCGAAATCGAACGACTGCGCAAGGCCCGCATCGTCTGCGACCGTCACGGTATAGGCTACTTGGGAGTTCGCCGCGGTGTAGACCGGAAGGTCGTAGTAAAGGAAATATTCATTCAGCCCCGGTTGGTTCGCAAGCTCCAGATCGCGGCCCGTGCCAATGGAAGCGTCGTCTACGAGCAGGCGGTTCTTGTCGCCCTGCGAGGCCGTGATACGTCCCCGCAGCGTCAGGGGCGCGGGATCGCCCTCCACCTCGACGAACAGTTCGCCCATCACGTCGTATGTGCAGTAGCCGCCGATCGCATTTTCCGCGTAAGAGTCATAGACGTTGAGCGTATAGCTGCTGACACGGGTGTCGACCTCGCTGTCGCCAAGGATCGAAATCGCGAGCCGGTAATGTACGTTGGCCCGGACATTGAAATCCGTGGTGTTGTTATCGCCCAGGTAAATGTAATAGGCCAATACCTTAGCTCCCCGTACAGCCCGGATCAGAAGATACGACGCATTCGCGGGGGCATTGTCCGGATTCTTATCGCGCTGGTCGGTAATGGACGGAACCGTGCCCTGCATATTCGGAAGCAGATAGCAGTTCCCCGAAATATGCTGTCCCGAAATCCCGCTTTCCGGGCAGTCCGTGTAGTCGTCGGGGGCGTCCGACGGCCGGGCCGCCACGTCGAAGACCGACACCGCACGCGGCACGGAACAAAGCTGCACGGAGCGAAGCTCGATGTCTGCGGGTTTGACGGCGATATCGTAGGATACCTTCGTCACGACACGCTGCACCTCCACGACCGGAAGTGTCAGAATACCGCCGGACGAGGACGTGATCGTAACGTCGCCCTCATAGGACATCGGCAGCGTATCGTACTCGTCGGCGTGCGTAACGGTGAAGTCTTCCGATGCGGGATTCTCACCAAGGTCACGGCCCATATTGGCGGCGATACGCATCCGGTAGTTGCCGGGCAAGGACGTGAAGCGCAGCGTCGAAGAGCTCTGGTAGCGGTGCAGGACGATCTCGCCGTCATCGTCATAGAGATAGAGGTTCAGGTCGCGGAGCGCCTCTTCGTCCGTAGTGCGGGTTACGGCCGTCATCGGGTCGGGACATACTGTCAGCCGAACCGAAACGCCGCGGGGATGAGGGCATGCCGACCTGTCTTCGGCGATGCAGCCCATAAGGGTCGCGGCAAGACTTATCGACAGGATATATAATAATCTTTTCATAGCTTTGAAAGAAAAAGGGCTCCGCCCGAAACACAGGACGGAACCCGGTACGACATGCGGACTATGCTCCCAGTTCGACGGACTGCGTGACGGGTGTCTCCCAGTCGGCGACGGTCACCGTCACGGCGCAATCCTGACCTACGAGACCTGTGATATTGGCCGCGATACGGTAGTAGCCGTTGCGCAGGATCTCGCCCGCGGCCTTGCCCGTCAGCTCCACCGAGTAGGTCACCTCCGAGCGGTCGTCCGTGGTCGAGCCGTTGCCGTCCAGATCGTATGTAGCGTTGATTTCCAGCAGCACACGGTTTCCTGCCGTTAAAGAGCCGTTCTCGAAGCAGTAGAACAGGGCGTTGTATTTACCCGATGCCGCGGCGAGGGTTTGGGTATGCGTGTAGCTCATGGCCCCGGGCGTCGGCGTGCCGGCTACGACCGAAGACTGAGAGGCTGCCTTGGAGAGTTTTACGGAGTTGATCGTGAGCTCTCCGGCGTACTTGTCGGCGAACGACGGGTCTATGGTCGTCTGGAGGGCCACTTTGGCTACGGTACGTTTGAGCGTGATGCCTACCGACGTCGTGGAATTCACGGCGCCGATGGTTTTCGATGTCGAGCCCGACATCACGAAGCCGCCCGAACGTTTGGCCGCGGAGGACACTTCGGCGAAGGTGCCGTTATAGTCGGCAGCCGACTTTTCCACGAGGACCGTAAGGGCTGCGCGGGTCTTGGCCGACGAGGCGTCGTAGTTCGCTACGGCGTAGAATGAGCACTCGGTGCCGGCCGCAGATTTGGGAAGCGCGAAGGTCGCCGATTTGGAAGCGAGCTCCGACGAAGTGAAGTCACGGCGGATGATAAGTGCTCCGCTATTGTCGAAGGCGAAGACCGAGAGCGACGAGAGCGAGGATTCCCACGACTCGGCCTTGGCCGAAGCGTCGAAGAACGCGCGGGTGTCGGCCTCGTCCGCTCCGGTGAGCGTGATGGCGATCCGTGCGCCGTCGGAGGTCTCAGGCAGCGCGGGGTTGATTGTGTCATTGTCTTTGTCGCACGAGGCGAACAGGGCGGCGGCCAGAGCGGTCGCTGCAAAAAGAATCTTTTTCATAAGGTAATAAGAAATTAAGTGAATGAACTACTTACGCTTGTTGCGTTTTGAATATCGGGGTTGTTCGGAGTATGGGGCAGGCGGCTTTTCCTTGCGCGCCGGGCTGCGGTAGCCGGGAACGCCGTTCTCATCGATCCAGCTGCGGATACCGGTGCGGAGTTCTTCTTTGAGCTGCCGGAATTCCGGGCGTTCCGAAAAGTCGTCTTTCAGATCGTAGGCCCGAAAGATCGGAGCGCAGATACGCACCAGTCGCAGGGCGATCTCCTGCCGTTGGTTTTCCGGAATAGCCGGAAAGTCCGTGGTGAGAATCAGGTGAACGGTGTCGTATTTCGAGAAAAGCAGGCCCCGGAACAGGACTTTGTCGGCGGCACGGACAGCCGAAGCGGCAGGCACTCCCAGCTCGACGCTTTGTGCGTAGCTTTCGAAGGCCAGACGGCTGCGCCGTTCGATCATCACATGGTGGAACTGACGCGGAGGATGGCGTATTTCGAGGAAATGCCGCAGGCGCTCCCGGAACCATTTTTCATCGGGGGTTTCCATCGCAGGAGCGGATTAGCGTTTGCGACCGCGGCCCTGACCCTGATCCGGAGCCTGCTCCTGCGCTTTCTCGGCCTTCTGCTCCTGCTTTTCCTGTTGCTCCTGACGGCGCTGCTGCGAGAAATCGTAGACCACGCCGTTCGAGCGGGGGTCGATACGCAGGATACAATTCAGCGCCTTGCCGTTCTTGCCCAGAATGGGATGTTCCTTCTCTTTCGAACAATCCAGACCTTCGGGGCTCAGCAGGGCCGTGCGCTGACGGTCGTCGAGCTGTTTGTCGAGTTGCGGAGAGATATAGGGGCGGCTGAACTGGTAGTCGGTCATCTTGTATTCGTTCGAGAGGACATCGAAGCCCACTTTGCCTGAATAGGTGATGTCGCTGCCGCGCATGGAGCAGCCTTCGACGAAGACGCGGCCGCCCAGAGCCAGTTCGTTCTGCTGCGTATCATCCAGACGCACGCCGTTGAAATAACGCAGATCGGGAACTTCGTTTTTCGGAATGGTGACAAGGCGGTTCGTCGCGGGATTCAGCGTGGCGAAGCACCACTCCTTCTCTCCCGTGTGCGGATTGGGAAGTTCGTACAGCCGGTCGGGGGTCTTTCCGGCCAACAGCTGCTCCTTCTCACTCGTGGAGAACATCATCCGGTACTCTTCGCGCTCGAACTCCGGACGCGGAAGGGCACTCGTCAGACCGACCTGCACATCACCGTTCATGTCCTTATAGGGATGCAGGGCGAACTGACCTGCGACGGGAATATTGCCGATCTTGAGGGTCACGTCATGCAGGTCCGTCGTCGGAAGGCCGTGCTTCATCGCCTCCAGTTCTTTGGGAGTAACGATGATACCCATCTCTTTCAGCTCCTGCAACTTCAGATCCGGAGTGTCGAACTTGACCTTTTCGAGTTGGTACGAGGTGACGCGATGATCGTAAAGGGCTTTGAGGCCCTCAGGGTCTTTGGGATTGTCGGCAAGGCGCAGCAGCGATTGTGTGACTTCGCTGGCCTTGTCGGCGGCGACTTTCAGAAAATGAAACGGCTTGGCGTTCTCCTGCGACATGAAGCCCTTGATGAAGGCCGCGACTGCGGAGCTGTTGCGAAGTTCGTAGAACGCCGGTTTGTTGGCCGTGAGCGGTTGCGTCGTCGTAACCTTGTATTGGTTACCGCTTTGTTTGAGGTCGGAGACGGCCTCCACGGCGCCGTTCTGCTCGTTGTAGAGCAGGAGCGTTTCCTTGTACTTCGGATCGGCCTGTTCGGGGGTCTGAATCGGTTTTTGATTCTGATTTTCTTCGGGCATAACACAAAATGTTTTAAGTGAAACAAAAGGTTCATGCCGCGAATATAGAAGCATGTTTTCCGAAACGATGCCCATGTCCGCTCCAGTCCGCTCCAGTCCGCACCGAGGCAAAAATTACGGTTTTTTCTTGGGTAAAAGTTTCGCGAGATCCGGATCGGCTTCGATACGTGCGATCTCCCGGCGGACAAGCTCCGCAACGTCGGCTTTGACACGGTAATAATTCTCTTTGACGATCTCCTCCATGTGATCCTTGCCGTCCTCACCGACAAAAGAGGATATTTCGGGAATGGGGACATAGGCTGCTGTTTCCGCCTTGACCTTATCGTTGTCGATGACGATCTCGGCATGGAAGATCTTCTGCTCGATACGCTCGTCGAAGTTGTCGGCGACCGAGCCGACGAACATGCCCTGCGTGAGGTTGGAGATTTTCGAGGCAGGGATCAGTGTTTCCAACTGCGTATTGGTCGAGGTGGTGACGTTCTCGTTCGATACCGAGTGCGACTCGCGCAGTTGCACGATCTTGCCGAAACGCTCCGACAAGGTGCGGGCCGTGTCGCCCACGACCTGTCCCGAGAAGATATTGCCCACAGTATTAGTGATGACCTTGGCCTCTTTCTCCCCGTAGTCGCGCTCCAACTGCGAAAAGTCCTGAAATCCCAGACAGACGGAGACCTTGTTCGAGCGGGCCGTGGCTATGAGGTTATCCAGCCCCCGGATATAAATCGTCGGTAGTTCGTCGATGATAAGCGACGATTTCAATTTCCCCTTTTTATTGATAAGCCGGATAAGGCGCGAATTATAGAGTCCCAGCGCCGCGCCGTAGATGCTCTGCCGGTCGGGGTTGTTGCCCATGCAGAGGATTTTCGGCTCCTCAGGGTTATTGATGTCGAGTGTAAAGTCATTGCCCGTAAGCACCCAATAGAGCTGCGGAGAGATCATACGCGAGAGCGGGATTTTCACCGATGCCACCTGTCCCTGCAACTGATCCTGCGCATTGCTTTTCCACGCATCCATAAAGGGTGAGAGGTAGTTTTCCAGTTCGGGATAAGATGAAAGAATCGGGAAAATCTTTTCGAGAGGTTGGCACAGAAACTCGATGGCGTGCGGGAAGGTACAATAATGTCCGTTGTCATAGATTTTCAGGTACCAGATGATCGCCGCCAGCAGAATGACGGCCGAATCGGTGAAGAAGTCACCCTGCTTGTCCACCCACGTCTTATTGAGGTTCAAAAGCGTGACGTAGGCGCTTTCGTAGGCATCCGAGATATCGTCCATGAAGCGGGCGTCGATGGGATTGCAGCGGTTCGAGCGGCGGGGATCGTCGAAGTTGATGATGCAGAATCTCGGTTTGACGGTGTATTTGTCCAGATGCCGGAGCAAGTGGTTATAGGCGATGCGCGTCAAATCGTCGAACTTATAATCATAGATGAGCATCGAGAATCCCTTCTCGATATGCTGTTTGATATAGTTGTTCAGTACTGCGTAGCTTTTCCCGGAGCCGGGCAATCCGATAACGGCCGTTGAACGGTAGACGTTTACAACCGATATCCACCCGTTCCGCCATTGTCCTTTATAGCGGTAACGCGTAGGTAAGTTCACCGAGCAATCGTTGTCAATACAACGTTCCTCCTGAAGAAAACTTTCGTTATTGTCATTGAAAGGATCGTCCATAAGCGGCTGTTTCATCAATCGCCGCAGCCACACGCCGGCGGCCAGCAGGCTGAGGTAGCCCGCACCAAGGGTCAGCGTGTAGCTCCAGCCCTGGAAGCCGATCCCAGCGGGCAGCGACAGCAGAAAGCCGTTCAGAAAGAACAGCGGGAAGCCGAGGCAGGCGGCAGCGACGATATGCCGCCTGTCGACCCTGCCGTTGCGGACGCTCTTCGTGCCGTAGCAGCCAAGCGCGAGGAACAGAAAGGCGCAGAGTTTCGTAATGACGGGAGAGGAGAAAAGAAGAGTTGTCCGCTGGATATCGAGCAGGAGACGGTCGGCATAACCGTAGGTCAGGCCGCATGACGAGAGCCATTCGTAGCAATACCAATACACGTGCAGCACCAAAAAAAACACGCCCAGCCCGCGGGCGAACTGCACGATATTTTCAAGGGCTTTCAAATCATCTTCCTGTTGCATGGCAGAGAATATTAAAAGTCCCGAAGATACATCTCCGGCAGAAAAACAGGTACCCATGTCCGCTCCAGTCCGTCACTGTCCGCACCGCATAAAGAACGCTCCGAGAGATGAATCCCCGGAGCGTGATGCTGAATAAAAACAGACTGCCTATCGCTGGCTGTAGGCAATCAGATTGTTGCGCAGGATGTCGAGAAAATGCGTCAGACGCAACTTTCGGTTGATGAGCGTATGGCGGCACTGCTCCGGGTTGTTGATACGGACGTTGAAAGTTCCGGAAAGCACATCGACAAGTGTCGCCAGATCGATCCGTGTGCCGTCGATGCGGCGTATGGCTCCGGAGAGTTGCAGGGCCGTAGCAAGCTCCATGATATCCGTAGGTGTGAATTGCTCGGAGAGGAACAGCGGCGACTTGGGGACTTCGACCGACACCGGGGCGGCGATGGACGGATAACGAACCCGGGTAAAGACTAAACGGATCTCGAAATTCGTCAATAGAAGCGCCGATTTGAGCAACAACACTTGCGGAGATTCCTTTTCGACAATTCGCTCCTGCAACCGCATCAGGCAGGATTGGAGGCGGGCAAGTTCGTGCAGCAGGTCGAGGGACGATTTACAGGATTGAACAGTAAGACCGTGCAGCAGGTCGATGTAATCTTCATAGGCAGCGTCGAGAGTCTTCTGCTCAGGGGACAGTAATCGTCGGTTGAGAGATGTTTCGAGCAGGACGATAAATTGGCTTTTGTCCAAGTTTTCCATAATTCGACTTACACAGAATTGGTTGGTTTGCTTTGCAAAAATAGGAATTTTCAGGATACCCAATTACATGTCCGGATATCCGCCCGGATATAAAAAATCGAAAAAAATCATTCATCTTCCTTATTCAAGGAATAAAGCAGTGCATCGGTAAATTTTGTGCGATCTTTCTTGCGTTCCAGAACACGGCGTTTGACATCAGTCGGATCGCCGAGTTTAACATGCAATGTATTCTCGAAGACCCGAACAACCAAATTGAATGGAGCTGTCGAACCATCTGCCAGCACGAAAGGAGGTGGAGTCATCCGATCGAGTCCGCAAAGGATTTCCGAAACGCTGATCGCAGGATAGTGTTTGGACCAATGGAGCGGTGAAGTAAATGCAGGTTCAGATATGAAAGATCGCGGGTGTTCAATACGATGATATAACAACTCTTTTTCCAAGCAGATAAATTCGAGAGTCATGTCGACAACCCGGTGTATATATGGCGGAAGCGAAACGGACGGTTCATGAATTCGAGAAAGCAGAAATCGAAACTGGATTTGCGTATAATTTAACGTATGTAATGCCGACAGACAATCTGTGTCATCGCAAAGTGCTGTAATGAGGCGGGCAAATTTCAAAAAGTAAGTTTGCAGCCTTTTTTCAGAAACAACTTTTCGATTCAATGATTTTAAGATGGCTCTGAACAAAGATGTATGCAACAATTTGTCCATCTATATTTGTCGTTTATTACAATGAATTAAATTGCATATATTGTATCTGTAGGATAATTTTCTTATCTTTGCCAAACGGCGAATAGCTGTCGAATCCTGTCATCGACACCTGAAAATGCTACAAAGACAAGATGGACGGGATGATAGGGGAAATCGTGCAAAAAACAGCACGGGCTTCTCCTATCTGTTCATCGGGTTGTAGCATTCCTCAGGTGTCAATAGGTTAAGTCCGTGCTTTTATTTTATGCTATTTCATTTATGGTTTAACCGAGAAGTTTGATTTTGCCACAATAAATTTATAATTTATGCGTTTCATAAAGAAAATACCGGTTACGATTCATTAAAAGTGAATTTTTCAATACAAAAAGACTTACAGATGCTCACATTCTGAATCGGTCAACATTTACATCCGGATATTTTCTTATTGCCGTTCGAATATTCTTCGAACGGCTTTTTTATCCGAAAGTTAAAAACACCCGCACACCTCAAAAGATGTGCGGGTCAAAATCGGGTCGCTTACAGATGCTCAACCGATTCTAAACAAGCCAACAAATACACCTCTGAAGAGTTATTCGGCCGTAGCCTCGTCGTAGGTGATGGTGTAACCGCTGCTGACGAACGTCCAGTCCTGCGGGCGGTTACCATTCTCGCAAGTAACGGTTTCCTCCCAAGCTCCATCGGCAATGGAATTGAACAGCGACAGCGGATCGGAATCGGTTCTCGTACGCAGGTTGAAGTGCATGATTCCACCGTAACCGGCCTCGGTCAAATCATAGGCTCTATCCCCATAATAAGATACATTGCTACCGATGGAACCCAGATTGATCGACAACGGTGCATAGCGCTCCTTGGTTACGCCGGAAGTGCTGATATACGTGTTGTAACCGAAGTTGGAATAGACATGGTCGAGCTTGGCTCCGGCTGTCGCGTTGATCTGATTGTAGCCGATATTGTACTGGAAGAGGGTAATCAACTTGCCGGCGGGCAGCTTGGCGCGCAGTTTGGTGATCAGGTTGCCATACGAACCGGAAACGGAGGTCACCGTGCCGCCGTACTCGTTGTCGAATCCGATACCGTCGAGTCCGTACTTATTTACGGCATAGGCGAGAATCGTTGCAAGCTGATCGGCCTGCGTGTCATTGAGACTCGTGAAGTCGATATTCTGCCAGTTAGGCAGGATGGTGAGCACGACTTTGATGCCCTTAGCCTGCAGACCGGCTACATAGGTGGCAGCACCGCCGTTTTCGAGCAGGTTGGTCATCTTGTCGTTCAGATAGAGGGTCGGACGCACTACTCCGTTGACCGTCTCCTTGTTGAGATTGGCGGCGAAGAACTCCACGATATCGGCATAGGCCGAACCGTCGGAGAGCAGGTAGTCGCCGGCATTAAGCGGGTTCACGTCGTTGGTCTCGACATAAATGGTGACCTTCGGAGTTTTGTCCCCGTAAGCACGTGTTTTGACGACAGGTTCCTGGGCCTTGTCCATCGTCGGTTCTTCTGCCTGCTGGCAGGAGATCATCATCGCTGCACTGGCTGCCAGTGTTGCGAATAATTTGAAGTTTTGTTTCATTTTGATTTGAATTTTAATTGTTTTTGCTCCGGTTAAAGAGCTGTGAGAGGATAAAATGGAAGAACATAGGTGTATTTTGTCGACCGTTTTTATCAATTCCAATCTTTCAGCCATTTGCCGTAATTCTGAATACCCTCGGATAATGTCCAGAGTCTGTTCATATCCAACAGATAGGTGTATCCTTTTTTGCTTCCGAGCAAATAGCTGTTTTCTGGATCCATAAAAGTGCAACACGCTGCAAACGTATTGTCCCAAAAAGCTTCGTAACTGTCCTGGAGATTGCTGTGCAAATCGTCGAAGACGATGATGTTGTTAGGCTTATAATTAGGAGTCCAATCTAAAAGGAATCTAGGCTCCCGCATCATGGCCTCTTCTTCCGTTTGGGCAGCAGGATAGATGGGAAAGTTGATGCAGCCGTACCGATCCTTGGGCAGATTGGCAATCGGCTTTTGCGTATAGGTGGATACATACTCCAGTTCGGGATGCCACGGGTCGAGCAGCTGCGGGGCCTCGCTGTTGCTGTTGTAACCCGACCATGCGTAGTCAATGTAATCGCCGACGGCGATTCCGCCCGTCGCTTCCGTATCCCAGAAAGTAGCGGTCGGCTCCTCGTAAACCGTGACCGTCAGTAATTTTTCCGTGCCAAGTGCCTCGCGCAATGCCTTGATGAGCTTCGGATAGGAGGTCGTGTTCACGGCCGGCATACCCTCCTTGCCGTAGCCGGAATTTCGATCCCAGAGGTTTACACCGTCGAGTTCGTATTGTTCGATAACGGTCTTGACCTGCGCTGCGAAGTCTTCGATTTGAGCATCGGTGAGGTTGCAGAACCCGAGCCCCTTGCCTCCGCCTTCGATACTGATACATACCTTGCGTCCGTGTTCCTGCAACGGACGGATATATTTCGTCGATTGGCTGAGCACATAAGTCATGTCGGTTCCGAGATCAAGCAGGGCGCGGCCGGCTGCAGCATCGTAGCCGACCTGGACAGTGCGCAGGTTGACGATGTTGCCTACGGTACCGTACCACGCCACGGTCGTGCCGCGTGCCACTTTCTTCCGCATGATGTAGTCCTGCGCCAACAGCGGCTGAAAATCGTTCGTATTGACATAGAACACGAAGAACAGGTCGTGGCCGTCGTGCAGGGTGTATTCGTCGGTGTAGGGTTGGCGAACCGAAACGTTGTAGTAAAGCGTCTTGTCCGCGTCCGGTGCGTCCTGTGCAGCGACCGTAAGCGGTAGTACATATTCCCCGGCGGCAAGTCCGCTTGCCGAGAACTTGATACGTTTCAATTCCGAACGCTGCGTTGCGGCCGAGAGGTCGAGCGTCTTGCCGTCGGGGAACTCGTAATTCGCCTCCGGCAGCAGCGTTCGTTCGATTTCATCTCCGGCATCGTAGTCATTGAGCAAAGATGCATCGCACCATGCGTCGAGCGAATATCCCGCTGCCGCCGGCTGTGTCTGCCTCAAGTAGAAGTTCTTCGTCATAACCCCTCCTTCGGTCAGCAGCACATCGACCCTATTTTCCACGGAATTGCTGCTGCACAACATCACATGAACCTCTTCGATGGAACCTTTGTCGGGCAACTTCCCGCTTTCCTGCATCACGGGATCGGCCTCGCAGGCCGTAAGGCCCGCGAGTGCCGCCGTGCAGAGAAGCGTTACCACCCCTGTTTGCAAATCAAAAATCGTCTTCATAGTTACTCGTTGTTTTCGTTAAGTTTCGGAATCTCGATGCCCTGCGGCCAGATGATGTCGTATTTGGCGACGCCGTCGTTGCCGTACATCGAATAGTCCTTTACGGTATTGCCAGACCCCTCGTTGAATTTCCAGTATCCGAGTAGCGTCGAATCGTTCTCCGGGTTTTCGATTTCATACATATTTTCCCAAATCTGTTCCAGCGTGCGGGCCACAGACCATACACGCGCCTCGGCGATCTTGCCGTTCAGAGGCCGATAGTCGTCGTAGGAGCGGCCGATGAAGAACTGATAGGCCTCGCTCAGGCCATCGTACCCCAGTTCTTCGTACTGGGCCTTGTCGCCCTCGGGAGCGGTGTTCCACAGGTCGTAGAGCGCCCGCATGGCCAAGTTGATGCAGTTCTTATCGTTCTGCGTCGTGATGCCCACGCCCGTGACTTCGCTCTGAATCTGCCCGTCGACGTAGATGCGGGCCGTGCGGGTATTCTGGTCGTAGGTGCAGGCCACATGGTACCAGCGCCCCGTTTCGAGATGCTTCATCGCGTCGCGTCCGGGAATCTTGCCGAAGCCCGAGCCACTGCCCGAACCGTCGAACTGCAACTGTTCGCGCTCGAAATTCGTGTCGCCGATACGCAGCAGCAGGTACTGCTCGACGCCCATGACGGACGAGATGTTGACGGGATTGCCTTCAGTATTGGTTTTCACGAATTCGTCGATGTAAATCAGGGCCTCGTAGGTCACAGCCCGCAGGCCGTTCCAATCCTTGCTGCTTTCGGAATACTTATCGAGGGTCGGGAACTCGATCCAGTTGTCCGTAAGTTGTGCCGCGACGGTGATGGCCGAGGAGCGTTTGACGACGTAGTAAGCCACGTCGGAGCCGTGCAACACATCGATCGATGCGCTACCGATGCGTACTGGAACCAGATAGGTTTCGTCGATTGGCAAAGCTCCGGTCTGCTCATCTCCTTCTCCGGTGAGTTCACGGAGGCGCAGCGTGACAGCATCGGAGGTCGTCTTCCCTGCCGGAATGGTCACAGTTTCGGACAGCAAAGAATAATATTTTGAATCGAGCATCGTCCACTCCGTACCGTAACGGGCATTGTACGTCCCGACGAGCGACGGGTCGACCGTGAGCGTCACCGCCACATCCTGTCCTGCCGGATATGTCAGTACCGCCTGCAACGCGCAATCGTAGGTAGCCCGGGTGTTGCTGAAGGTCGTGAGCTGTGCGTCGCTCGTCGAAGCGACGTCGAGGTATACGACATTGTCGAACTTGTGATTGTCATCGCCGTAGTTCTCGCAGGCCGTGAAAGCCACAAGCGAAACGAGAACCGCCATTAGTATCTTTTTCATGTTCATGACTGTCTTTATTTAGAGGGGTTCAACGTTTGTATCGCCTGCCGGATGGTTTGGTAGTTCATCTCGGAATGGTAGTAATCTTCGGCAATATTGTAAGCCGCAAGCCCCGCATAAGGCCCGAGTTCGACGACGCGGCGCGACATTTCGTCGACGGCGGCGTGCTCGGTGCGGTCTTCATCGAACAGCGCCGCATTGATTTCGGCGGTCAGCAGCAGCCGATTGGCCTCGATGCCGGCATAGTTAACAGCGTGCAGGGCATGGAGTCTCACATCCAAAACATTTTCGAGTTTCTCCGTATCGAGGATGACGTAATCCATCTTTGCACGGTCGGTGGCAGCGAGCGACAGGGGATTACCCTCGAAAACGAGGAGCTGACCGTCAGTTCTGGCCGTGGCAAGCCTATCAATAATGCGAGCCGTGGCATCCGCAGCCAACGGGTCGGTCGTGAACGAGTAGCCGTCCATGCCATTGGCAGCGACGGCAACGACGACCTTATCCAAGTAGGCGTCGAGCGCCGCCGCATCGGCGAATTCCTCCGCACGAGCGGCATAGTCGATCTGATAGAGCACCTTCGTGCCTTTCTCGTGCATGACGGACATGTCCTCGGCGTCGAATTTCGAGAAGTTGTCGGCGTTGGTCAGCGTCACGATGTCCAGCGAATCCGGAAGGCAGCGCATGAAGTCCTGCTCTCCGGTCGCTTTCTCGGGAGAATTGTGCATGCGGGCATAGACGATGAAATGCTCCGACTGCTTGTAGGCCCTCAATGTCGCGGTGTACTCGGCCCATAGGGCAGGATCTTGCTCCCAAGGCTTTTTGACCGTACTGTCGAGTGCCTCCGTTTCCGTCCAGTCGCTGCACGAGACGAGCGACAGCATCGAAAACAGCGCCAGCAGCGTGAATATAAAGTTCTGTTTCATAGCTGTTAGTTGTTATAAGATTTGCAATCCCACCATACACGGGTTCCCATGACGTCGCCCGTGCGGTTGCCGTTCTGCTGCTCGCCATCGAGCGTCTGGATGGCCAACTGAAGGTTGGCGTTGTTCTGCTGGTACTCCTCGACGGGGTAAGGCAGGCGTCGTGCACCCTGCGCTACGTCCACCGTGCCGCCCGACTTGTCGGTGGGCACGGGCAGCAGTTTCGGATAGCCCGTGCGGCGGTGCTCCGACCACGCCTCGACGCCCAGCGGGAAGATGGCGATCCATTTCTGCACGATGATGCGTTCAAGGTTGCGTTCGAAGTTCTCGGCTCCGTCGACCCACGGAATCCCGATGTCGCTCTGGGCCATCGCGCTGTAGTTGCCGACAGGATCGGTGTAGGGCGCGGGCTTGACGTCAGTCTGGGCCAGATAGGCGTCGGCGCCGCTGGCACCGCGCTCCTCGAACGAAAGCCTTACGGCTGCTTCGTAGAGTGACCGTGCCGTTTCTTCCGAGCCCCAGCGCAATTCATATTCCGCACGCAGGAACGTTGCCTCGGCGGCATTGAACCATAGGTAGGGCGTATCGCTCGCAACGATCATATTCGAATACTTCGACACGGCCTGCGACTTGCTCGTCACATCGATGCCGATACGGATACCCACATAGTCGCCGACATCGTTCGCAAGGAACATCTTCTCCATACGCGGGTCTTTGTAGCCGTTCATGTAGCAGAGGATGTCGGCTCCGACACGGTGGTCGCCCCAGTCGTTGTAGATGAGCGTCGTGCGGTTCTCCGCGGCGTGCATCGCCGCATTGTCGGCATTAGCCTCGATAACACCCCCGGCAATAGCCTCGGCGGCCTTCGCACGGGCGACGTCGGACTTCACATACGACAAACGCATGGCCATGCGCAACTTGAGCGAATTGGCATATTTGAGCCACTGCGCGATATTGCCGTAGTAGACGCCGTCGTAGCGGCTCCACGCTTCGGCCGGGAGCGTCGTGTTGCGGCCCAGTATCTCGATAGCCTCGTCCAGCTCCTCGAACATCTTCGTATAGACCGCCTCCTGCGAATCGTACTCCACATAGACCGACTCGTTGCTCTCCAGCTTCGAATAGGGAATCGGACCGTAGGAGTCCGTCACACGGTGCATGATGGCCACTCGCAACAGGCGGGCGAAAGCGATGGCCACTTCGTCTTCCGTGCCGTTGACGATGCCCTTATAGGGGGTATAGGTCTCGGTGATGACGTTGGCGAAAGGCCATTTGCGCCAGTCGGCCGAGGGATTATAGGTCTCGAACTTGGTCTGCCATGTATCGACCGTAGCACCGATGTAACCGCCGAACGGCCCGCCCGAAAGCGATTCGTTGAACTGGTACATATGCTCCTGCACCGGAATCACAAGACTTTGAAGAGCTTTGAACTTCGTTCCGGTCTTATAATTCAGGGCATCCATCTGGTCGTCCGTAACCTGATTGGGATTGCGGTTGATGTCTTCGAAATCGCCGGTGCAGGCTGCCAATCCGAACAGCGCCAGTGAAAGCAGCACCGACTGCCATCTGTTATTCATCTTTTTCATGGTTGCTGCGCTTTAGAATTGGAATTTGACATTGAAACCGAGGTTGCGCATCGAGGGCATCATGAAGTAGTCGATACCCTGATAGTTCAGCCCCGTCGAAGCGACGGCTTCGGGGTCGAACGGCGCTTTGCAGTAAATCATCCACAGATTGCGCCCTACGAACGACACGGTAAGCCCCAGCTTATTGCGGAACCACTTGCGCGGGAAAGTGTAACCCAGCGACAACTCCTGCAAGCGGACATTCGTCGCCGAATAGAGATAATACTGCGGCAAACCCGACTGCGAGCCGATCGCCTGATACCATTTCTGGGCATCGACCATCTCACGGCCGTTGATCAAAACACCGCCCGCATCGCGCGCCGCGGCCGAAGCCTCCGAGACGCCGTACAGGTCGAGGTTGGCCTGCGTCGCCGAATAGCAGACACCGCCCAGACGGGCCGTAAACAGCACGCCGAGGTTAATACCCTTATAGCTGAAGTCATTGCGCCATGCGAGGTTGTGGTTAGGGAAAACCGATCCGAGATAGATGTCCTCGCCTTCGTCGGTCATCAGCAGGTTGCCGTTCTTGTCCACCTCGACATAACCGTTGTCGTTGAAGCGAAGGTTGGACGTCGTGTAAAGGTCGCCCAGCGTACCGCCTTCCTTGAGGATGTACTTCGCCTTACCCAGCCCCTTGATGTCCAACTTGGTAAGATTCAACGCTTCGCCCGTAACCGGGTTCACGGCATTGGCTGCCAGTTCGATGATCTCGTTCTTGTTCCATGAGTAGGTGAAGTTCGTCGTCCAGCGGAAATTCCGCCACTGATTGTCATACCCGAGCGACAGCTCGACACCTGTATTGCGAACGTGTCCGGTTTGCAGGTAGATGGTCGTATAGGACGACGAGGGCGGAAGTGACGGGTCGAAGGTCTGGTTTTTCGTGTCGGCCTGATACCACGAAGCCGAAAGGTTGATATGCTGCCACAGACGGGCATCCAGACCGACCTCATAGGTAATGGTACGCTCCGGCTTCAGGTCGCCGATCGGATAGTGCGTCTTGTCCTTCCACACTTTGTTCGTAGCGTCGTATTCGTAGGTCGGAACCGTCAGGTGACGCGGGAAAGGCATACCTACCGAGGCGATCGAACCGCGGATCTTCAGATAGCTGAACGTCTTGCCCAGATCCCATGTCGAAGAAGGCACCCAAGACAGGCCTACTGACGGATAGAAGAACGACGACTCGGGCGAATTGGCCAGTTGCGAAGCCCAGTCGTTACGCCCCGTCACCGTGAGGTAAAGCATCTGTTTCCAACCTACTTCGACCGAGGCGAAAATCGACTGCGTCTGGTCGTGCCAGCCGACCTTTTCGGCACGTTTTTTCGTGTCATCCAGATCGAAAACATTGAATATGTTGGGAAGTCCGTTCTCCTGAATCGGCCCACGGTATGACAACTCATCGGTCTTGATATTGTTGATCGAGGCGCCGATATTCGCGTTCAGAGACCAATCCTCGCCGAAAGTCTTGTTAATGTTTACCATCAGATCGGCGTAGGTCTGCGTGTCGTAAGCACGGGCTTCGGTATAGTGGCCGTTTTTGCCGCCTTCCGTAATCGTGGTGTTCGACGAGGCATAGAGTTTTTGCGTGTAGAGCGAATTCGAATTATCAATGCGGACACGTCCGGCAACATTAAGCCACGGAAGAATGTCGTAGCTGGCCGAGAACGACAGCATATAACGCTTCTTGTCCGTATTGCGCAGGTTGCGGTAGTTGATCCAGTAGGGATTCTGCATGCGCAAATCACCGCCTTCCATATCCGCACTCCAGAATTGCTCCATGAGTTTCGTCCCTTCGTTGTAACGCTCGAAGCGACGGTAAAGGTCGAAATTCTCACCCCGCGGGAACAGGTAGGCCGGAACCAGCGGGTTCGAATAGACTCCCTGATTGGTCATGTTCTGGTCTTTCTGATAGATGTAGCTGGCGCTCGCATCGAGCTTGAGCCGGTCTTTCAGAAAGTACGAAGTATTGCGGAACGTGAAGTTGTAACGGTCGTATTCGTTATTGGGGATAATGCCGTCCGAATTGACCGAAGCAGCCGAAAAATAGGTCTGGTTCTTGTCCGTACCGCCAGAAACCGTAACAGCATTCGTATAAACGTGTCCCGTCTCGAAATAATCGTCCGGAGTATAACCGTAACGGGCTTCAGGGCGTAATTTCTCGCCCCAACTGTAAATGCTCGAGCCGCTGCGCTGGCCGTTCAAACCCGTACCGTAGCGATTCTGAAATTCCGGCTGGATGAAAGGTGCGAGAAATTCGATATTACTCGAAAACGTAGCTTTCAGAGTCCCGGCTTGGCCTTTTTTCGTCGTAATCATCACAGCGCCGTTCGCGGCTTCCGAACCGTAGAGCGCGGCCGCGGCAGCACCCGTCAGCACCGACATCGACTCAATATCCTCGGGGTTGATGTCGGCGATGGACTCCGTCGCACCGCGCGAATCGAACTCCGTACCGCCACCACCACCGAAGTTGTACATCGGAATGCCGTCGATAACGTAAAGGGCGTTCGAAGACTGCGAAATGGACTTGTTGCCGCGCAGTACGACCTTCGAAGCACCGCCGACACCTGACGATGAGGCGTTGATCGTGACACCGGCCACTTTACCCGTCAACGAGTTGATGAAGTTGGCATCCTTGACGGTTGTGATGTCTTCGGCCTTGATCTGCTGAACATTGTAGGCTACGGCCTTTTCCGAACGCTTAATACCAAGAGCAGTGACCACGACCTGCTCGATCTCGGACGCAGTCTCTTCAAGCGTAACATCGAAAGCAGTCCGGCTGCCCACGACAATAGACACAGGATTATAACCGATAAAACTGATTTCCAGCTGTCTGTCCGCTGCGGGGGGGGGTACCTGAAGCGCAAACGCACCATCGGCGTCGGAGCTGACACCAACCGTAGTCCCTTGAATGAGGACGCTGGCCCCAACGATCGGATTGCCGTTCGCATCCCTGATTTTTCCGGTCACGGAAACCGGATTCCCCGCATCGTTCTTTTTGGTCAGGATAATGTAGGATTCATCGATCCGGTAAGCGATTTCCGTGCCGGCGAACAGTTGTGCCAACACATCCTGGATCGTTTTTTGGACAGCGTTGATACTGACTTTGTTTTTGGTATCGACGCCTTTGTTGATAAACAAGTAACGAGTTTGATTTTCAATCTCTTTTATAACCTGCGAAATAGGGACGTTTTCCATCTTAATGGAAATTCGGGCATTCTGTGCAGATGCAGCGAATACGTTCCCAAGCAAAGAGATTGTGAGTACGAACCCAAACAGTCTTCGAAACTTGTTGAAGAATACTGTTTTATTCATATCTTTGCGAAGTTTTAGATAATAGGTTAATTAGTGTCTCAAAAAAGCTCGATTCAATCTATTATCCGGCCTGCGGATCTCTACCTCCGCAGGCTTTTTCATTGAACAAGCTATGAACGATGTTGGTTACGTTTTCATAGGCAATCATTTTAGGCGTTAAACAATCAGGCTTTCACATCAATAGATCGTCACTACGTTTGTTTCCGAATTTTTCTTGTAAGAAAAGTCCGCGGTATACTGCAAAATGTGAAGGGCTTTGTCAATGCCGTCGTTCACACGAATTTTACCACTGACGTTTCTGATGTTCGGAAGTTTCTCAAGGGAGATGTCGATCTTCACGTCGAATGCCCGCTCGAATTTCTCCATCAGTTCATCGAAAGGCAGACCCGAAATGTTGATAAGACCTTCCGTCCAGCACAATATTTCCGGATCGGTTATCGGTTCGATGAAAAGATGACCGTTCGAGAGATTAGCAATATCGTTAGGTTTCAGTATAATGTCTTTTTGCGTGGGATCGAGCCGGTTTGTAATTTGCACCCGACCTTGGAGCAATGCAGTCGAAAAGCGTTGGTGGCGCTCATCGGCCACAACGTTGAATTTCGTACCCAACACCCGAATATCGGATGCGAAAGTTTCTACAACGAACGGACACCTCTCGTCATGTTCGACATCGAATACCGCCTCGCCGGAAAGCTTTACTCTGCGGAGATTCTTTTTGAATACGGATGGATATTCGATCTTTGCTCCGGAATTGAGCTGAACGCTCGAACCGTCCGGAAGCGTGAACTTCAGGCGTTGGCCGTAAGGAACCTGCAACGTGTTGATTTGCTCGGCAAGCATATCGTAGGTGCGTTCCTTGCTGATATATCCCCCGACGAACAACCCGATGGCGAGCATGGCGGCAGCCTGTACGGTAATACGGACTACCTTTCTCCAGTGCACGGCGATCCAACTTGCTGGACGGATCTCTTCGCCGTACAACTCCATCATGTCGATCTGCATGTGCACCTCATCCGCGCAGCGCTGGAAGTCCTCCGGATTTTCGGAATGCCACCGTGCCACCTGTTCCAGCTCATCTGGGGTTGCTTCGCCGCGCAGAGCTTTGTATATTACCTCTTGATCCATTATCTTGTAATTAAATTATATGCCGGCTTCATTGCTTTCTCTTTTTAAACGCATGAGCGAACCGAGTTTACAGCCTTTTTTATAAATAAATATATTTAATAATAATGTAAAATTATTTATTTAGCCAATGTATTGACAATGAGTGTATTGATCGCCTGCGTTTGCTTCCCGGAACCTTATTTTGTTTCAAAAATATTTTCATTTCTTTTTTGCAGGCGCTTTCAAAACATCGGAAACGAAAAACCGGGGATGAATTCTCGACTTGCATTTTCGGGAATAATTGCTATCTTTGGAAACAGTATCGAAAGATTGCGATGGGGAAGCCGACGAAAATATTGACAGCCGAAGAGTTCGACAGGCTGTTCAACGACAAGGAGCGTTTTATCCGAATCGCATACTCCTATATAAATGATATGGAGATGGCAACGGATATTACGACCGATGGCTTCATGTATTTGTGGGAACACCGGGATCACCTTGAATTCGACGTGAATATCAAAGGTTATATTTACAATTACGTCAGGACTCGCTGTATTTCATACCTGCGTAAGCGGAAATCCATGCTCAAAGCTCAAAGCGAACTTTATAGAAAAGAACAATGGCGGATCGAATCGAGTATCAATACATTATCTAACGAAGAACAGATCGGCAAACTGTTCCAATCCGAGATAATCGAGATTTACCGGCGCGAACTGGCCAAAATGCCGTCTCTTACTCGTAATGTATTTTTGGCAAGCCGTCTGGAAGATATGACTTACCATCAAATTGCGGAAAAATTCAACCTGACCGTCCGGCAGGTTACTTCGGAGATTCAGCGGGCAAATTTCTTGCTTCGGACACCGCTAAAAGATTATCTGGTGAATGTTATAATTATGCTGCTATATCTACAATAAATGAAAAGGAATGGAAGCCATCGGCTTGTAATGAATGTCAAGAGATTTTAAGACGATCATCTCAGCCGATGTGTATTCTCCCTTGTAAATACGCGCTTCCATTAGTCCGAATACGGGTAGAGCCGGTTCGGACTTATTGTCGGAGACAATTTCCGGATATGAAAACGGATGCAGAGACATACGATGGATAGTGACGCAACTTCACACAGATTCCATGAAGAATTCAATCGTATATCGGCCGCATCCGTGTTATTAATTCGAGTCGGGATTCAGCCACGGAACGGTTTGTCGGCTGATTTTCGGTATGTTTTTATGTGTTCGGTGGTGCGATAGTTGAAACCAGGGCAGGGTGCAACGGGCGCGGCCGCCCCGTAAAAAACTATCTTTCTCTGCCAGCAGACAGAAAAACCGATGGTAAATCAGCGAATCGGTATCATATTTATAATTTCGATAGTATTAGGGTCCAAAACAAACGCTGCTGCAAAGATATACCGATTCCGCCTGCCGGCGGTCGCTCGGCGGGTGCAATCCGTATGATGTAATGTATTCGGCGAATGGCGGCGCATGACGGTTTCGGGTTAGTGGATGATGTACCCACAGAAAACAAAAAGGGGGCGCGGTGTCAGCCCCTACTTGTCGGTCTTGGAGTTACCTTCAGATGGAAGCTGTCCTGCGCCCCAGTCAAGCCCTGCTTGCAAATAACAAACAGGACATAACCGGAGCTGACAACCATTATACCATCTGATTAAACATCCTCCGAAGAGGTCTCCAAGTTTACAAGTAGGTATAAAGAGTTGTTTACCCTTTATGATTATGTCCGTCGGCTACGCCGAACTATTCAATCGCAAATGTAGCATAATTTCTGTATTTAGAAATCCACGTATGCAAATATAATCAAATTTTTCGAATACACGTGAAATCACGTGTATAAAATTTTAGACATCACCTTTCCTTTGCAAAAAATGCGAACAAAGGTTCCCAAATATAGAGATACTACTTTTCAACGGCTCTTGATAGAACGTATGCAACAATTACGTTCGGATCATGGGTATTCTCAAGAAGAAGTTATTGAGTTTACACATTTAGATATTTCTCGGTATGAATCAGGAACCTCCATTCCAAACACACAATCTATACTGAAACTCTGTAAATTATATAACATCACAATCGCTGAATTCTTCGCACCGATAAATTATCCTGCGAAAAAAGAATAGAAAAGACGAAACGGAGCGGTTTCGTCTTTCTTTTTGCAAAAAAGCGACTATATTTGTGTTGAAGGAAAGAACTTGCCCAAACTTATTGATGGAAGAACTCACAACCATACAAAGTAAAATCTACGAAATCCGCGGCCAGCGCGTGATGCTCGACTTCGACCTTGCGGCGCTCTACCAAGTTACGACCAGTGCATTGAATCAGGCCGTAAAACGTAACATCGAACGATTTCCGGAAGAGTTCATGTTCCGCATTTCCGAAATTGAATGGAAAAATATGTCATCACAATTTGTGACGACATCCAGAGTGAAGCGGCCGAAGACATCCCTACCTTATGCTTTTACCGAACAGGGAGTTGCGATGCTTTCTGCGGTATTGCGCAGTGGAATGGCAATACAAGTAAGTATCTCTATTATGAAAGCATTTGTCGCCATGCGCAATTATATTACGACAGCTACAACCGTTACTTCGGAATTGGCTGAAATCCGGGCGAAACTGGCTTTATTGGAGCGGGCGGACGAGGACAATGCCGAGGCGGTGAACGACCTTTCGGAAGACATGCGCAAGGAGCTGGACAACATCTACGAGGCCATCGCGGCCCTGTCGGTCAAAGTGCCCGAGGCCCGCAAACAGCCCCGGCCCATCGGGTTCAAACTCCCGAAGGAAGAGAAATAACCGTTCATTTTGACCCGAACCGATGGAAGAACTCGCTACGATCCAAAGCAAAATCTACGAAATACGCGGCCAGCGCGTGATGCTCGACCGGGATTTGGCCGAGCTTTACGGCGTTACGACCGGCAACCTGAATAAAGCTGTAAAGCGAAATATCGAACGTTTTCCGGAACGGTTCATGTTTCAACTGACAGAACAGGAATTTTTGATATTCCAAAATGGAACATCAAGTTGGGGCGGCACACGAAAACGTCCTTATGCTTTTACCGAACAAGGGGTCTCCATGCTTTCTGCCGTGCTACGCAGCCCGACAGCCATACAGGTCAGTATCCGGATTATGGATGCTTTCGTCGCCATGCGCAACTACATTATGACAACCTCGACTATGACGGCCGAGCTGTCCGAAATCCGTGCGAAACTGACCCTGTTGGAACGGGCGGACGAGGACAACGCCGAAGCGGTGAACGACCTTTCGGAAGACATGCGCAAGGAGCTGGACAACATCTACGAGGCCATCGCAGCCCTGTCGGTCAAAGTTCCAGAGGCCCGCAAACAGCCCCGGCCCATCGGTTTTAAGCAATCAAAGTAAAAAGAGCCATGACCCAAAAGCAAGCGATACAACTTTTTGAAGAGCGTAAGGTACGCACCGTCTGGGACGACGAAGCGGGCAAGTGGTACGTTTCGATTGTCGATGTTATCGCAGTTTTGACCGAAAGTAAAGATGCCGCAGCCTACTGGCGCAAACTCAAACAACGGCTGAAAGCTGAAGGGAATGAAACCGTGACAAATTGTCACGGTTTGAAAATGACCGCTCCGGATGGCAAGATGCGCCTGGCCGATGTGGCTGACGTAGAGCAGCTTTTCCGACTGGTGCAGTCGATTCCCTCGCCGAAGGCCGAGCCGTTCAAGTTGTGGCTCTCTTCGCTTGCCCGCGAACGGCTGGAGGAGATTGACGACCCGGAACAAGGCATCGACCGGATGCTGGAATACTACCATCGCAAAGGCTATTCCGAGAACTGGATCAACCAGCGGCTGAAATCCATCGAGGTACGCAAGGAACTGACCGACGAATGGGAACGCCGCGGTATCAAAAAGGGACAGGAATACGCCACGCTGACCGATATTATTACGCTGGGCTGGTCGGGTATGACCACGCGCCAGTACAAGCAGTACAAGGGACTGAAAACCGAAAGCCTGCGCGACAACATGACCAATCTGGAGCTGGTGCTCAACATGCTTGCCGAAGCGACGACCACCGAAATTTCGAAAGAGCGAAAACCGCGGACGACCGCAGCGAACCGTGCCGTGGCGGCACAGGGCGGACGTATCGCCGGGAATACCCGCCGCGAGATCGAAGCCCAGACCGGAAAAAGAATCGTATCGCCGCTCACGGCAAAACAGGCATTGGCCGAAAAAACAGCCGAAGGGATCGAACACCCGGAGGCGGATACGACAGAATGATCCGACGGTTCGCAATCGGTTTGAGGCCGCAATTTGTGACCTCGAATTCGAAATCACAAAATGGGATATCCAATTAGAATAAATATATGCCATTGGGAACGGTCGAACGCTGAAAATCCCGATACAGAATCGGTTGTTTCCAAAATGGAAATAACCGCCGCCTACGGCAAAGGATTTACGGCTCGCAGTATTTTGAAATTATTGGCTACCGATAGCAAGATGCAATCCGGCCAAAGACAGATAAGCAGATATGTTAAAAGACATATCTGTTTTTTATATCCGGGTTGAAAATTCCTCGTATGTCTTTGTGCTGTTTCCGAGACTACCTACTCCCCGTTTAGCACGTTATGC
>ERZ857785.1481-NODE-1481-length-25259-cov-2.517656_pt1 | contig 25259 bp, 19 predicted proteins | sample MGYA00519763_ERZ857785 | MGnify/ENA primary metagenome ERZ857785 (study PRJEB31778, sample SAMEA3449365) | human gut metagenome | biome: human gut; feature: human-associated habitat; material: faeces | place: United Kingdom | collected 2010/2012 ...
TATCGTCATCTGCTTGATCGGCCTTATCGTGGCATCCTGTTTCGGAATCTTCTTCTCTTCGGAAGATACTGGCTCTACGCAGACCATGCAGCAGGTCGTCCAGGAGATCAACCTGGACTATCAGAATAAGCTTGACGATATCAAGAACTCCAACACCTACGACGAACTTGAAATGTCAGGCTCCCGTGCAGTCTGGCCGGAGGTCCTTTCCATCTACGCTGTAAAGACCACCAACGACCCGGATAATCCGCAGGAAGTGGCATCTATGACCGACGAAAAGAAACAGCTTCTGAAAGATATCTTTTGGGAAATGAATGAGATTTCCTATGAAACCGAGGAAAAGACAGAAACGGTCATAATTGAAACAGATGATGGAGAAGGCAACATCATAGAAGAGGAAGTCGAAGAAACAACGGTATATCTGTATATCACCGTAAGTCATAAGACCGTAGAAGAAATGATGGTTCAGTACGGCTTCACCGAGGATCAAAAAGTCCAGGTTGCCGAGCTGCTCGCACAGGACAGCAGTATGTGGGCATCTGTTCTCTACGGCATCTACGGAGCAGACGATCAGATTGTTGCGGTTGCGCTGTCTCAGCTTGGCAATGTGGGCGGTGAGCCCTACTGGAGTTGGTACGGGTTCGGCTCTCGCGTTGAGTGGTGTGCCTGCTTTGTATCGTGGTGCGCCGATCAGTGCGGGTATATCGAGACTGGCGTCATTCCCAAATACGCAGGCTGTGTCAACGGTGTCAACTGGTTCAAAGATCGTGGCCAGTGGGCAGATAACGATATCGAACCGGCACCCGGTATGATTATCTTCTTCGATTGGGATAACAAGGGCAGTTCCGGCCCGCAGGACGGCGAATCCGATCATACCGGCATCGTTGAGCGTGTTGAGGACGGCATTGTCTATACGGTCGAAGGAAACTCTGGCGATAGCTGCCGTGAAAACCATTATACTGTTGGATACTATGAAATCCTGGGCTACGGGATTCCTGCCTATTAACGGCAAGCGCCACCTGTATGGGTGGCACTTACATAAATAGCAAACATCTTAAATTCGAAATCCCTGATGAGAGTGTTGGTGAATATGGTTTTGTAGATTATTTCAAGAAATTAACGATAATATCGTGAGCAATTCGCTGTTGCCTTGTGTATTAATGCCTGCCTCATCAATATACTAATACTAACGGCATTGCCGCTTACGATATTAGCGTGAAAAGGAGGTGGGTGTGTGCAGAAGGATAACAGCATTGAGCAAATTATCGGTAAGCGTATTCAGAAAATACGCCAGGCAAAGGGCTATACCCAGCAGCAGTTTTCAGAGATGGTTGGGCTTTCAACAAATTATCTCTCTGACGTCGAGCGAGGAAAGAGTTCCGTCAGATTAGGAAAGCTCGCAGCAATTATCAACGCCCTCGAATGTTCTGCAGATGAGGTGTTCATAGATGTAATTGATCACGGGTACAAGGTTAAAAGTTCCCGGTTAGCTGATCGAATCGAAGCACTTCCACCCGACGAGCAAGAAAAAGTATTCGCTGTGTTGGATGCCCTTATTAGTCAATCGAAGAAATGACCCAGAAAGAGCCTGTAAGCACGGGCTCTTTTCCTTTCTCAACTTTTTTTCGCTAAAGTCTTCCTTTTTTCGAGCTCATGTGCTATACTAACGATAATGGCATTAGTTATTCGCTATAACCGTTATTGGTGGTTAGATGAGAGAGAAGACCTGCTGCTTTACAGGACACAGACAAATATCAGCAGAGTATCTTCCGGCTATCTCAGAAAAGCTGCGGGATACTCTGATTTTTTTTATTGAACAAGGATATCAATACTTCGGCGCCGGAGGCGCTTTAGGATTTGACACTCTTGCAGCACAGACAGTACTAACCCTTAAACAGCGGTATCCCTGTATAAAGCTGATTCTTGTTCTGCCGTGCAAGGATCAAGCGGCCAAGTGGAGAGCCAGCGACGTTAAAGAATATGAACGGATAAAATCACATGCTGATAAGATAGTCTACACGGCAGACCGATACTACAACGGCTGTATGCAAAAAAGAAACCGCCATTTAGTTGACGGTAGCAGTCTTTGCGTCTGCTACTTGGCAAAACAAGAGGGGGGTACTGCTTACACAGTCCAATACGCCAGAGAGAAAGGACTGCAGGTCGTTAATATTGCAGAATAACAAATAAGATCGCAACTCTTTCGAATTGCGATCTTGTAGATGGTTTTTTTCGCAGAGTTCACAACTCTACGAAGCTTATTATACACCAGGTATCGTCAAAAAACAAGGGGTTTCGACAAGAAAATAGGACCGAAATGGAAAATGATTATGGAATTTGACTTAAGCAAGAGGGATAAATTCGATTATTTAATCAAAAATAAATCCTTCAGCCGTCAAAACCGCCGTCATTATTGGTTGGTAAAATAGAACTGCACCAATATTTGAAGGAGGTCTAATTGTGTCAAAAAAAGGCGAAAACATCTATAAACGAAAAGACAACCGGTGGGAGGCACGGTATATTAAGGGGTACTCATTTGACGGAAAAATCATTTATGGGTACTGCTACGGAAAAACCTATCGAGAGGCAAAAGAAAAAGTAAATGAGGTTAAGGCGGCTCTGATCAATGGACAGACAATTCAAAGGAATAGTCGTCTGCATTTATCATCCATCTGTGACCAATGGCTTCAGCTTAATCGAACCAAGGTAAAAGAATCTTCATATGTGAAGTATAGCGCCATTGTTGATAAGCATATCAAACCAGCTATCGGCGGATATCTTATCCAAGCGATAGACTCTTTGACGATTGAACAATTCGGTCATGATTTGCTGACCGAGAAAGCTTTGGCTCCAAAAACTGTGCGAGATATCCTCTCTCTGCTTAAAACGGTTTTGCAGTATGCACATAAGACAGTTTCTGGAATTGACTTGGTTGAAGTCACTTATCCCAAATTGCCGAAGCAAGAAATGCGAATTTTAAGTCGAGAGGAGCAGGATATCTTTGTCCAATACCTTCTCAATGATCCCGATCCATGTAAGTTCGGAGTTCTCTTTTCGCTGTTAACCGGTTTGCGAATCGGAGAGATTTGTGCCTTGAAATGGCGAAACATTTCTTTACCTGACGGAACAGTTTCTGTTTCTTCAACAATGCAGCGATTAAAAAACTCTGATGGAGGCAGTTCATCCAAAACCAGTATCAGAATTAGTACACCTAAAAGCGATAGCTCTTTGAGGATCATTCCTCTAAGCGATTATCTCATTGCTATTTGCAATCAATGGACTTGGATGGCTCCAGAAGCTTATGTGCTGACGGGTGATTTAGATAGATTTATTGAACCTCGAACACTACAGTACCGGCTGGCCAAGTATACCAAGGAGTGTAATCTTGATGGTGTTCATTATCATGTTCTTCGCCACACATTCGCTACTCGATGTGTAGAGGTTGACTTTGAAATCAAGTCTTTGAGTGAGGTATTGGGACATTCAAGCCCACGAATTACGTTGGAAAGATATGTTCACTCATCAATGGAGTTGAAAAGGGACAATATGAAGAAACTGTCCGCAATCGGTTACTGATTCAGATTTAAGCCGTCAAATCAGCCGTCGAGAAAAGATAAAACACCTTTATATTCAGCGATGCTGCGTTCTTTTTGACAGAGTTGTGAACTCTGCGAAAGAGCGCAGCTTATTTTTTGAAGGAAAACCAAGCGGGCGCTCGGTGAAACTCGGCGGAAAGTGCTTTGTACACACGAAAGGCGGGTGAACAATGGAAGCTATTGATCGGAAAAAAGAGATTATAAACAATTGCCTCGAGCTTCTTGTTGAGAGAGGGTTAACCCAAACCACAACGCGTGAGCTTAGTAAAGCTATGAAATTGAAAAGCGGAGGCATGTACTACTATTTTAACTCAAAAGATGAGTTAATAATCGCTTGCGCTGAAGAAGCAGTTATTCGTGTTGAAAACAGTCTGTTTATTCCTGCGTTGAAAGAACTAACACAGCCGAAAGAAATGATGGAGCACCTCCAAATCAACGCCTTGGAAATTGCACCGACCATGAAGTTTTTCGTATCTGTATGTACAGATATGCGGTATGCAGAAGGCATGAGGCCAGTTTTGGAGCGAGTTGGAAAAAGGTACACGCAATATGCCGCCAAATTTGCTAAAGCGTTAAATACGGATACAAAAGAAATTACGCCATTTGTTTTTATGATGATTACAGCCATTTCAAATTATATGGTTTTTGGCGAGGCTTCTTTTGTATCCCCACAGCTTAAAGCGGTTCAGATAAAATTCGAACGCCTATTAGCAGACAAAAAATAAACGATAAACAGATCATATGAATAGGAGAATTGATTATGGCAATAGCAGAAGTAATTAAGTTCGAAGGCCCCCAGGATGCGCTCGTATGGAAATTCCCTGTGGAGGATTTTAATGCGACTTCGCAGTTAATAGTCGACGAGACACACGAAGCACTTCTCGTTGTAAACGGAAATGCGGCAGATCTTTTCACTGCTGGACGGAGAACGCTCTCTGTTCCTAACATCCCGATTGCCCGAAAGCTTATTGAAATTCCAACGGGTGGTAACTCTCCGTTCCCATGCAAGGTTTTCTTTATCAACAAAATACATCAGATGGATCTGCTATGGGGTACGCAAGGCCCTATTGCTTTGGAAGATCCCTTGTACGACATCTTCATGCATGTGATGGCAAACGGTAGCATGTCTATTTCGGTTGATAACTCTCGCAAGTTTGTTTTGAAGATGGTCGGCTTTAGAGATAACTTCAGTAACGACGAGTTGATCTCAAAGTTTAGAGGCATTATTTCTTCACATGTGAAGGATTGCATTTCAAAAATTATGATCAACGGTATGCTGAGTTACTTCATGATGAATGCTCATCTGTTTGAACTTAGCGGTGTTATCAAAGAAAGGCTCGATGTAATTTTTGAAGAATACGGAATCAAGATTCAGTACTTCAACATGGAGACAATCGAGGTTCCCGAAGCTGACTACAAAAAGGTCAGTGAAGCAAAAGAGCGCAGAACCAGCCGAATGATTGAGGGCTATACATGGCAAGAAGAACGGCAAATGATGATCGCCGAAAAGTTTGCAGGCAATGAAGGTACCATGGGAAATGTCGGCGGCGCCGTCGGCGGTTTTATGATGGGAGGTGCTATGGGCGGCTCAATCGTAGACATTGCAAGAAATGCGCTTGATCCTGAAAAAATCCCAAAAGAAAAGTCTCCCAAAGATGCAGCCGGAACACATCCGCGCCCCGGCCAGGGCCCTGGAAAAATCGATGTAAATGAGTTCTTTAAGCCCAAAGACGAATCCGCAGAGCCTGCAAATGACGGAGAGAAATGTCCGAAATGCGGCGCCGATTTGCCTCCGAATGCAAAATTCTGTTTGAGCTGTGGAGAACGAATTCAGCACGATAACAACATGGTAGTCTGCCCGAATTGCGGCAAGACCGTTCCGAAGGGAAAGTTCTGCTTTGAGTGTGGATATAAATTCTCAGCAAACACCTGTCCTAAATGTGGAGCAGCATTGCCGGAAGGCGCTAAATTTTGCCTCGAATGCGGTGAAAGACTGTAAGGAGTGAATGAAAATGAAAAACTCAAACACCAAGACAAAAAACACTGTTGGAATAGCCCTAATTTATGTAATCTTGCTTGGAGTATTCAACCTCCTTGTGTTTACCATCTTCAAAACTCGGACTAACGTGTTTTGGCTGAGCTATGCTTTTATGACGCTTGCTTTTGTCGTTCAGATAATAAGCATGTTTTTATCATTTAAAACTGCCGATGTTGAAACCGCATTCTTCGGTATCCCTTTGGCGTCATTCTCAATTTATTATCTATGTGCGGCTCTTGTCATCGGCGCATTGTTCATGATTTTCCAGCAAGCGAGTTTTACTCTTGCGCTTGTCATTCAACTACTTGTCCTTGCCGCATTTTTGATCATAGCAATCATTTCGCTAATGGCGCGGGATACCGTTCAGCAGATTGGGGAAAACATCAAAGAGAATGTAACCAACCTCAAGTCTGTTCTTGTAGACATCGAATTAATGAGAGATTCCTGCTCTGATCCGGAATTGAAAGAGGCACTTAGAAAGCTATCTGAAACTGTCAAGTATTCAGATCCAATGACCAATGACTCTGTGGCAAGCGTCGAACAGCGCATAATGCGAAAAGTATCTGAACTCCGTATTAATATCGACGATGGTCAGATTGCTGATGCAAAGCAAGCGTGCGGTGAGCTTGAAAGAATGTATATCGAGCGAAACAAGAAACTTGCCATTTCGAAATAATCGTAGTGAGGTGCTGTAAATGGCTGTAAGTTTCGTAGCTCGGAAATGTACTCAGTGTGCTGGAAAACTACAGTACATAAAAGAAAAGAAAATCTGGAAATGCCTTTATTGTGGTGCAGAGATCGAGAGGCAGGAACAATATGACGGCCTGTTTACAATCAAAAATGTAGTCAGGCAGTCGTTGCTGGATACTGCCTACCGTCGACTTGACAGTGCATCAAAAAATCTTATTGAGTGCGAAAAAATAGATTCTCGGTATGTCGGGACGATTATTGCGAAATTGGCTTATGACATGATTCGGGTTATAACACCCGGCGCGTGTGATCCAAGAGACACCAAATCTATTTTTACTCAATTGAAGAAGACATATGAACAACTTAAATCGACAGGATCAAGCGTATCAGATGATGAGGAAGCTCTGTATGAATTCCTTGAAGAGTCAGATATTTTTGCAACTTTGATCTTAGTATACGATTCCCTGAACGATGTGACACGACGCGATTTTATATCTCAAATGCTCGATGCGAAAGATGTTTACTCGAAACCGGCAAACAACAATCTGCTGAGTTATGCAATTAAAAGCGGGAAAATAGACCTTGCCGATCAAGTTATCGGCAACTCAGATAATATCGATCCCAAGATGGCGTTGTCTGAGGTTCTCGCACGGTATCCAGACGGAGATACAAAAGGTGATCGTATTGCGACTCTTCTCGCAACAGGAGGAATAAAGTACGAGGACAGAAAGCTAATCGAGAATTATTTAGCAGATACAAAGGATAGTGTTAAGACAAAAAGCAAAGCAAGTATTGCTGCATTAAATCATGGGCTGTCAATTAACTCTGATCTGTTGATGGATCAGATAATAAGACTTGCAGATCCAGAGATTGTTCAGGAAACACTATCTGCCTTTTGCAAAAACAAGATTAGCGATGAAGACGTAATCAAGATTCTCGCCTTTGCATATGAGTGTGGAAACATCCAGACGGCTTGTAATGCAATGGATTGCTTGAAGAACAGCGGTCAATATGTTTTAGTGCCGGCAAAGCTCATCATCTCAATGCTTTCAAACAGCAAGTTAAGTGCGAGCGACAAGGTTTCACTACTTAAAAAGTCCTTTGAATTCAAAGTAGATAACAAATCTTTTGAGTCGGTGCTAACAAACTACCTGTGCTTCAACCTTGACAAGGCTGATGACAGGAAAGCCGTTCTCGACTGTCTTCTTGACCGGGCAACTAATATCCCGACCTCTACCGTTGAAAGCTATGTTCTCAAGTGCTCTATAGATGGGGATAACAAGCCCTCTATTGTGAGAGCAATGTTTGAAAAAGGATTGAATATCAGCTTCTTCAATGACCTTTTATCAAAATATATGAACAGCAGCACAGATTCGAAGGATATCAAAGCGTCTATTATTGAGGTCTTGTCGCAGAAGGGCTTAAAAATCGATCCCAGCTACTTTGTTGAGTATATCTGCTCATCAACAGATGAACTCTCAGTAAAAATGCAGTTCATCAAAAAGATGATTTCAAACGGTTCCCAGCTCAGGGCTGATGCAGCAAATGCATATCTCGAAAGAACTCCGGCTGATCAGTTCAGTTCGGAACTCTTCTCGATGATATTTACTCCTGGCAGTTCGTTTACAAGCCGAGCAGTTGAGAATTATCTTCTCCGGTTTAAGGATAGGGACGCAGTAAAAGCTGATAATGTGAAAACAATTGTTGACCGCGCAACGGGTGACGTCCTCAACTCCAGATGCCAAGTCTCACACCTCGGGAACAGTATCACATGTAATTTAGTACAAGCATATACACTTGTCACAAACGATTCTCAAACAACAGCACTGGCGATCGCTGACTATTTCATTTCCTCAAAGAAAATGAAGATCAATGCGGAAATGAGCGTTTCGGGTTCGAGCATGAAAATGAAGAAATATGTAGTAGCTAACAAAGCAAATCTGAGCGAAGCAACAAATTCAATCTGCGAGAGATTTAAAGTTTATTCAATGCTCTTCTAATGGAAAGGACGGTGGCTACAGATGGTAAAGACACTTGAATTGGCAAATGGAATGTTTGTCAGCATGGCGGTTGCTGAAGTGACCTCCGTCCCTTTCTATGAGCTTTTTGCCAAAGACCTAGACCGTGCCAACTATTCGAATCAAGTCTTGTTTACACAGATTCTCCAAGCAATGCATCGGAAGTCAGACGCGGAGAATACTGCATTTGAGTTCTTGTTTCAAAGTATTGGCGTAGACAACCAAACTTATAAGGCCCAGGTTAGGTTATACATAATCGTCAGGAAGATTGGCGACGTTAAGTTCAGCAACGAATCTTTCATTCTCGATATGATGTCGAGCATTAAGAATGATCTCGAGGATAAAAACTTCTCAGTATCTGTGCTTGATACTGAGGGAGAATACTCCTCGTTTGAAAAGGCACTCTCAGAGACTAATTGTTCCAAGGTGCTTTCTATTTCAAAGAAAGAGAAAGTAATCGGAAACGCCCTTTCAGCGAATGGTCTAATGTACTATAACGACGTCATCGAACCATCCGAGAACACCAATATTGCAACACTCACCAATGCTTTAACGCAATACCCCGGAAGCGTTATCTCAATGCAGATTATTCCCACAAAATACAACATTCAGGAATTGTACGGCATTGAAGAAAGCAAAAACTTTTTGGCTCATTATGTGAGCGAGATTCGGTATCGGCAAGGAATACGAGTGGATGCGAATACGCAAATGATCGTAGACGCATATGACTACTATTCTCAAGCCAATAACGAGCTTCTGTTTCTATATAACTTTGTTGTGTATTCGGAGTACAGCAGTGCCATTGATCTTGCTAATAAACTAATGGACGCAGTAGAAACAGAAGGAAAAGCCACGGGAAGCTCATTAGACATAGTTGACGTTTCGGAGTTTGGTCTGACTCCAACAACCAATCTGTTTGCAAGCCCTTGGATAGCCAATGATGTCCTTCTCAATCGAGCTCGAGAAATGAGCTTTTGGGGAAACAAGAATGCACCGAAGCATCTCCAACGGCTCAAACACTTGATGACAACACGAGAGCTTCGAGGCGTTTTCAAGTTTCCGATTGATGATGGAAAAATTATCGGATTGGATAGCAATAAGATCCTTGCAAACCGAGAAAAACTCCATCAGAGCATTATTTCGGACGGCAACTTTAAGGTTGGTATTATTCAAAACGCCAGCAAAAGTGGAAAGAACGACAATGCTCATGCAGGCATTGCACTTAATGATTTTACCAAGCACGGGCTTATCGTTGGTATGCCAGGATCAGGCAAAACAAACTTCTCACTTGGTCTTCTTCTGCAGTTTTGGAACGAGTTTGGTATACCGTTTCTTGCAATCGAACCTACAAAGAGTGAGTATCGTTCGTTGATTGACGATATAAAGGATTTGCAGATATTCACCCCTGGAAAAAACACGGTATCTCCTTATATCATCAACCCCTTTCTTCCCCCAACAGGTGTGACGGTGGAAAGCTATGTCCCCAGCCTTATGTCTGCATTTAAGGCTGCTTTCTCAATGCCAGATCCTCTGCCCGATATTTTCTTGTCAGCAATCAATGATTGCTACAACGAATACGGTTGGAAAACGGACAGCACAAAAGACGATCCAACCGTGCAACGATTTGGCCTTTATGAATTCATCAAGGTGTTTAAGAAGAAGATCCAGCACATGGATTATAAAGGCGATGTCAAGGCCAATATGGAAAGTGCTGGTGTTGTCCGCCTTGTCAGCTTGATCGAACAAAACAGCAATATCTATGACACCATAAACACCATTCCACTTGAAGATCTGTTAAGCAAACCGACTGTAATTGAGCTCAACGCAATCAACAACAAAGAGCAGAAATCCCTAATCATGGCACTGCTCCTAATCATGATTTGTGTATATACCAAGAACAATGTCTCCGGCGACGGAAAACTGAAAAATGTCTTACTAATTGATGAGGCACATGTTCTGCTTGCCGGTGGTAGCTCAAGATCGGATGACAGCGCAGATTCGCAGGGATCTACAGTGGAAGCCCTCGAAGATATGATTGCTGAAATACGATCTTACGGTACCAGCATTATTATCGCAGACCAATCGCCCACTAAAGTTGGCCGCAGCGTAGTAGCAAATACGAATGTGAAGGTAATCTTTAAGCTCGTCGAAAAAGAGAATAAGGATGCAATCAGTACGGCGACCAATATGAATGATGCGGATTACGATTTGCTTGGCCGACTTGGCGTCGGAGAAGCCCTGCTCCATTATGGCAGAGTATATAGCCCCCTCCACATAAGAACCTATAACGTGCATGACAAGGCTACTATAAGGCCTGTCATTCCAGACCAGGAAATTGCCGCTCTTTCAACATATTGGGATACGCATAAAGAATGGCTTATCCCCCACATTGAATGCAAATACAGTTGTTATTGCAAAGATAGCTGTGACTTCAAACTCCGTGCCAACGCAGATTTCCTCGCTGCACGTTTAGTGAACGACTGCTTATACGAGCTGACTGACAAGGCAGCGTTTGTGAAGTTTTTGGTGAAGATGGATAAGAACATAATCGACTTGTTGAAAGAGAATCCTTCAATCCAAGCGAGCAACCGGCTCATTAACTGCGTAAAGATAAAGTTCTTGAGAAAGTCTATGCTGATTAAAAGCTTCGGGATCACAAAGGCTGAATACAACACGATTCTTAACCATCCGCGGTTTTTGAGAAGAGCCGAGCAGTAGAAACTGCTTAAAATCTGAGAAAAGGAGGTTCAAGTAATGGGTGAAGACTTTGAAGACTCTGTTGACACTTCGTCGTTCGACGATATAAGTGCAGATACTACTGATACAAGCAGCTTTTCCGATTCTGTTGATGTTGGCAGCATGATGGATGATATCCCTGCAGAGCCACTTGAAAGCTTTGATGTCGAACCACTCGATAGCAGTTTTGAGACAGAACTTCCAACGGCAGAAGCAACGGATATAGATAGCTTGATGGACGGTGCTGCTGATACATATACGACAGAAGAAGTCCCATCTGACACGCTTGATTCTTCTGGCCTTGATCCATCAGATCTCTCAAGCGATATAGATGATTATGAAATGGATGCTGGTTCTGATATAGCTGATTTAATGGACGAAGCAGCAATGGAATCTTTAGACGATGTTTCGTTAGATAGCAGCGAAGCAAATGAAACAAATGAGGATGACATTGAAGCACTAATGAACGATGCTGAAACAGTATCAGAAGCCGACGAGAATTTGCCAACAACAGAAACAAACGCCTTTGACGGCGGTGAGGAAACGGAAATAGAAGTTGAGTCTATATTGAATACAGAAGAAGTTCCATCCTCAGAAGCCTCGGATCTCCAAGATGATATCCCTTCTGACATTACTGAAGATGCTTCAGAACAATTGGATGTTTCTGATCTTATGGATGAAACCGAGATCAACGATCCCGGATTATTTGTTGATGAATCTCTTGAAAGCACAACTATCACAGACGAAATGACAGAGGTGTCACCTGCTGAAGCAGATATTAAAGATGAGGTTGCAACAGATGAAATATCCGATATAGACGAACCTTCAGATTCCATAGTTGACAAGACAGATGCAGACAACAACATTGATATTCAGGAGATCCAGCAAGATACACAGGAAGAAACGGAGATGACTCTTGACATGAAAGACACCCCGCTCAATGCCGAGTTGTCTGCGTATGACCAATTGGCAGACTATTATAACTCGCACAATTATGGTCAACAAGATTACGCAGAGTATTCTAAAGATCCAGAATGGCAAGAGCTTAACAACGCTTATTTACAGGAGCTGGGACGAGAGCCAGTTGACTATAGCAATGGCGAAGCTCCGAATATCAATGACATTCGAGATGAGTTAATTGCTGCGGGCATTCCAGAAGGAAGTTCTGAACTTGATGCTATTCTTGCAAATGAACAAGCAGGAATCGATATGTCCAATAACTCTAAAACGGAGGGGAACATAATAGAAGAAGATATGAACGACTTACTCTCCAGAGAGCCGTTGGAGCAATCTGATTCTGACGTTTATAAGGCAAAACCGAACTCTGAAATTCCTATCATCCAAGAGGATGGTACTGTCGACACTCTTGAAAAAATCATGAATAGAGTTGATCAGGACACACCTAAAGAACACTTGGATGTAGAGCCATATAAGGCAATCCCGCTTTCTGATACTACTGTAGTTCAAGAAGATGGTGCAGTGGATTCTCTTGAAAGCTTGATGGATCAGGAAGAACAAGAAATGAACAATGGTTCGTATGATTCTGCACCAGAAGCATTAAGTTCTGAGGAATTACCAAATCAGAGTAGGATAGATGAACTCAAAGCGGAGAAAGAAGAACTTCTATCTTTGAAGGAGCAATTGTTAGAATACCAGCAAGAACATCCTAAAGAAATCGATCAAGATGAAGGCGCAATTGTAAGAGTTCTTAAGAAAGATGGCTCAGACACAAGTGTTGTTCATCACGATTACGAGGCTGAGCTTGCAGACCTGGATAAAGGGATTACCGAATGGCAGAAAGTTCAAGAAGAGTGGGCAGCCGGTCTAAACGAAGAATTAAAGCAAATCAACGAAAACCCGAATTTGAGCGAAGCTGAGCGAGCAGAACTAATTAAAGATAATTACGCAAAACGAGATCTGTTTTCGCAAAACTATGATAAAGAATTTGCTGAACTGCAAGCGGCAAGAGAGGAATTGGCTGGAAAAGTATCATCAAGCCAGTTAGATGCCACGAATGCTGTCCAAGAGATTGACGTAACCGATGTGCCCAAGCTCGAAGATGTTTCTGATTGGATAAACGATATTAATCCTAATTATGATCCTTTTGATTGGCAATCACCATATTCGAACAATTGCGGCTCATGCGCATTTGCAGTTGAGCAAAGGTTAGATGGGAATACCGATATTTCGGCTACGAGTGAGAATATTGGGACAATAGAAGAAATGAACAAAATAACCGGCATGGAACAAGTCGCTATGTCGCCAGATGAAATCAAAGACTATCTTGTTTCTCAAGGCCCCGGTTCTCACGGTATCGTGGGTATTGATAGAGTGTCCGGCCCAGGTCATTGGTTCAACGCCTATTACGACGGAGAAAAGGTGGTTGCCATAGATGGGCAAACAGGAGAAATCAACGATTGGCCGCCGGACTATGGTGATGTCACAAATTGGGATATAAGTGTGAGAAAGGAGGAAGCGTAAGATGGATAAGAACATCGTTGAATCCATTAAAGGCATTCTTGGCTTAAGTGATACTGAGGTTGAGAAAAATTGCAAAGAATTGTCAGAAATCAACGCGTTCTACTTTTGGTCTTCTAACAGAGGCGGTAACGCAGTCATCATAAATGAAGATGGTGAAAAATTGATTGCCAATTCTGCTGTCCGGTTTGAAGATCATGTAAAGGCTTTCAAGTCTGGAAGGCGCAACTAATCTGAGGAGGGAGGCAAGTATCCATGACAGATGAAGAATATCAAAGAGAATTAGAAGAAGCTGAACGACTACAGCGACAGATCAATAATGTTATTGATCAGATTAACCGCACTAATCGAGAGAATGCTGAACTTGAAGTTGAGCTTGATAATGCCATACAGAATGTCAGCATTCTCATCAGTAATTGCGGTGAGCTTGACAAAGCCGTATATGAGGATATGGGCTATCTTTCCGATGTCGTTGGGCAAGCCGATATCAGCACAAAAGAAGTCTTTCAAGCCTTAAACGAGCTGACTGTTCAGTATTTCTCGTTCAAGAGCATTTCGACTGCTTCGAAGAACGTAACTCAATACAATGATGAGTACTACACGAGATTCTCATACTACAATGAATTGCGAAGGATTTCCCTTGGCTATGTAGTTGGCCTCGACTCTCACATTGTATCGAGTGAGTCTGCTCGAAAGAAAGTCGAAAAGGCTTACCTGCAAAACACCGAGTATTGGCTTGCATATTGCATCGCAGCAGTGATGCTCTGGGCAAGCAATGAAAAAGAAGCCGCACAACGTGCAATGAGCAAAAGTCTGTCCATCAGCTACTTTAATTCGTGCTTGTTCTACTTGCTGATCAACCTTCGCTTCAATCGTATTGATGCAGCGAAGAAATGGTATGTAAATTACCTTGATCGAGCAGATATGAACAACCTCGGTGATGAGTGGCAATATCTCTTACAGGCTTACCTTTTTGGAGCATTCGGCGCCGATGAAGAGTTCCAGGCAACGGTAGCCAAATGCTTCCAGAGCATGCTTGCACAAGTGGAAGTGACTACAGTAGACTTCGCCAAGAAATTTACTCAGAAAGCGATTGAATTTGCCGAACTCTATGTTCATAAAACGAACCACGAGTACACTATTCTTGGAAGAACTTGCAGCGAATACCCCGAGATGAAGGATCTTCTGTCTACGGCAGAGAAGAATGTTGAGATTGCTCGGTACTACAACGAGCTTGCCGAAGCGGAGGTTACCGAAACCGAGGATCTTCCACAAAGAATCGAAAATGTTTTGTACTCGCTTGTAAATGACTACGACGAGGAAGAACTAAAGGTTGTTCAGAAGATCAAATACAACGAAGCCATTATTAGCGCACGGGGCGACGTCGCAACCGCGCAGGCCAATTACAACGCAATGTTCGAAGAAAGAAAGAAAAAGAAAAACCTCGGCGATCTTCTTCTTTCCTGGGCTTTTGCAGATGATACAAGCCAGACGGACGTGTCTGTTAAACGGTTTTCCATCTCTTTTATGAAGGAAGCAATCGCAAAAGGATTCGAACAGTTTGCTGAACGGTATAAGGCTAAAGAAAAGGATAAATATCATTTCAATATTGACGAGTGTGAATTGGAATGTAACGAGAACGATTACGGTGAGGCCGAGAAGACACTTGATAAGTACTATGACAAGAACAAAGTCAAGGACACCTTCAAGGATAAACACGTTCTGATCTACACAGGAATGTGTGCGGTAGCTCTGCTTCTCCTCCTTTTGCTGATTCCATTCTTCTCACCGGTTATCTTGACAATCGGTATCTTGCTTGGATTAGCGGGTAGTTTCCTTCTGTGGCGCAGGATCGTCGATATGGGGAAAATCCTTAAAGAGAAGAAACGAAAAGGCAAGCTGTTACTTAAACAAGCACTTGAAGAACTTTCGCAATGGCGCTCTGCCTACAAAGAAGCAGACGCAAAAAGTGTCGATATGCTGAGCGCAATCGAGAGATTCTAATAATGGGAGGTAGAAACTAATGTCTAATGCATCACAAGCGATAAATAGTCTTGACCAAACTATTAATTCGTTCAAATCACGTGTTGACGTGAAGGTCAATGATGTCAATACATCGACAGCCAATATCCAAGCAACAACGAACAGGATCTACGAAAACATCGAGAAATTCAAGACCGAGATGCTTCATGGCGAGGAAAAGCAAATCGCTCACGAGAACATCTTGAGGATTGATCAGATCATCAAAGAGCAGTTCAGCAACCATATCGCAATTCGACGCACTGTTATGGGTGTTGTTCGTGACTTTGATATCAACCTGGTCAGAAACAGCACTATCCAGGAGCTTTCGGAAGAACTCTGGATTACCAGTTCGAGATACTGGCTCTCTTACGCACTCATCGCAATAACTGCTTGGGTGAACAATTATCCCGATGTTGCTAAAAACGCTCTTGCAGAAAGCGGCCGAAAGGATGCAATTAAAACGACGCTGTTCTTCTGCCTCATGAACATGAGATTTGGAAGAATGGACGCCGCCAAGAAGTGGTTCTATGAATACTTCAAAACACTCGATCCGACCATGCTCCAACAAGAGACAGCGATCCTGCTTCAGTCCTTCTTGAATGGAATTTTCGGCAAGGACAAAGAGCTCGAGCAGGAAGTGATTCAGCTCATTGATGAGTGGATTTCCATTATAAACGACAATGAGCAAATTTCTAATGAGCTTCTCGATGCTTATGAGAAATACATTGCCAACCTAAACACGCCGGTGCAGTTTACATATCAGTCTGTACTGCAATTCTGCACCAATGCTTCTGAGGTTGAGAAGTCCTACAAGGACGTCTCGAAATTTGAGATTCTTCTGGAGTTTGTAAAATCTCTGGATGTTGAATCTGAGCCTCAGGACAGCGAAAACTATAAGAGTCGAATTGATGCGATTCTTATGAATTTGATTTCCAACTATGATGCCGAAGAACTTGAACTGAAAAAACAGCAAGAGTATTACCGCTTCATCGTTGAAAACAATGGCGTTGTCGAACAAGCTGAAGCTCAGTATCAAGCTATGGAGGATCTGTCAAACAATCAGTTCAACATCGGCAAGCAGATGCTTAAATGGGCAATCTATGACGATAGCGATCAGACAGATGTTCAAGTGCGAAAGTTCGGATTCCAGAACACAAAGGCTTGGTTTAAGAAGGCAGTTGATAACTTTGACGCCAAGCTCCAGGAAGCATTCCCGACACAGTATAACCTTCATATTGACACTTGGGATGGAGTAAGCAACGGCAACGATCAGGCAGAGCAGGTAGAGAGCTTAAAGAACCATTTTGAGAATAACAAGTTCCAGAATATGTTCGTAAAAACTCCCAACATCCTCGCTGCTATCCTCTTCATCGTCTCCGCTGGATTAGCTTTTGTTACATTGTACTCGCTGATTGTAACGGCTTTGGCCGCCGGGTTCCTTGTCTTTAGGGTGTTACAGGCGATCAAAGCATATCCGTTGCGTGTACAAGCAGCCGTCGATAGTCTTAATGCTTGCATGGGAGAACTTGCAGAGTTTAGACGTTATTTCGACGAAAAGCGCACCAAGAAGGATGAACTTCTGAGCACAGTTGAATTCCTTTAATAGGGAACTATCAATAAACCAATCAATTTAGAAAAAGGAGTAATAACCATGAGTAACGAGCAGAACAATCAGAACCAGGATATGGAGTTCGAGCAGATGATGGAGCAGCGCATTCGTGATAATTTTGCTGCCCCCAATGCAGGCAATGTCGAAATCTCTGATGAGCGTCTCAAGGAGATGAGCAAGAAACTCCCGAGTTGGAGCCTCGAGCCTCCCTATAGCTTCTTGAAATGAGCATTGCAGTTGAGCACACTGCGATAAAAGCACCTTCTACATATCAAGATTGGCTGGTGTGCTTTGACATGATGAAAAACGGGTCAGGTGCCGACACTGAGGTTTTTGATGCAGCATGCATGGGCTCCTTTGTCGGCTCTGACCTCACGAAGAATGCTTTGCAAAAACAGATCGTAGAGACAGTAAATGCCTTTTTGGATAAGAGTGTAAAGCGATTTATTCGAAATCTCAATGAGAATATCGCGTTCAACGAGTTGTCTCAAACAGAGCTGTTATTCAAGCGTCTGAAAAAGGATGTTGCGAAGTCACTGTTTTTTACAAAGCTATCTTTTCTTCCAAAGGATTTTCGCTCTGATTTGGAGGATTCGGTTAAGGAACAGATGAGTAGCTTTTGGGAGGATACAATAAAGTTCCTATATGAACAATCCTTGGAGTTCTCCAATTCTGAGTTAGAGGACGTCCTCTTCTTGGTAAAAAGAATAAGACTATTTTAAGGACATAGGTGGGCAGAATGGGCAATTACAGTTCAACCAAAGCAGAAATATATAACTATATACGAGCAAGAACTCCGCTCATTATTGTCGACTCTTCTGAAAGAGAAAGAGTTGAAAGGATACTGAAGGAGATCGCCAGAGAGCTGAATATTAATATTAGTTACTATACTGATTCCAAACAGGTTTGTGCTCTCAATAGCAATGTTTCAAAGGATGTTGATAGTGATCCACTGCAGTATATAGCTTCATCATTTAAGAAGAATCGGAATTCTACCTTCGCATTTGGTGATGTAAAGCGCATCGGTGAAGATAACGTATATAGCCGTGAGATTCTAAACATCTTGTATTTAGCAAAGGAAACGAACTGTACGCTCATTCTCATAACCGCAGATCCTGTATGGTCACGGCTCTCCCAGTTTGGTATGTTAACCTCTTTGGATTATCCAGATATGGAGGAAAGAATAAGTCAGATCAAGTCCTTTATTAGTCAATACCGTGGGAAATACACTATTGAATGGAACGATGAAGACATTCGTATGGCAGCAACTCTCTTGAGAGATACAGATTGAGAACATTCTCTCAACTGCACTTGTTAGTCAGAGTAGACTTGGCCGCGAAGATCTATATGGGTTGACCAGCCAAAAGAGCAGACTCTATTCTGCTGTATCAAGCATCCAAATGGTTAAAGTTGACCGCAATTTGACGGTATCCGGATTAGATGCGCTGAAAGAATGGCTCAATTCAAAAAAGAGCATATTCTTCGCTTCAGATGAAGACTTACAACAGCGAGATCTCACAACACCGAAAGGCATTCTTCTTGCCGGAGTACCAGGATGCGGCAAATCATTGTCCGCAAAAATGGTTGCTAAAGAATGGGAGTTGCCCCTCTTCCGTTTTGATATAGGCACAGTATATGATAAATGGGTTGGCGAAAGCGAGAAAAAGATGAAAGATGCCCTCCAATTTATCGATAATGTTTCCCCTTGCGTCGTTTGGGTAGATGAAATAGAAAAGGCGCTTTCTGTTTCTGACTCTGGAAACGATACAGGGAAACGTGTCCTTGGACAATTCCTGTTCTGGCTCCAAGAATCCCAAAGCCGAGTGTTTCTTGTAGCAACTGCGAACGATATTTCGGCATTGCCGTTTGAGTTGTTTAGAAAAGGTCGATTTTCAGAAATCTTTTTCATTGATTTACCGAATGCCGCAGAGCGAAAAGCCGCGATTGCTCAATATGCCAAGCAGTCACTTCATATTAAGATCTCATCTGACGATATGAATGATTTGCTGCAAGTGTCCGAAGGCTTTTCCTACTCAGACATCGAGTATGCCATTAAAGACATTGCACAATTAGCGTTGATAAATGGGCAATCGGTGATAACGAAGGAATCTTTGATGGAAACTTTCAAAAAGATAGTTCCCATTTCACAAAATAACCCCGATATGGTGACAAAAATCCGAAAATGGGGATCTGAAAGAGCTGTTGCCGCATCGAGTAAGTCAGGAGGATATAAGGATGAGTAATTACGCACTACAAAGTCAGCTCAACCAACTTGAGAGAGAACTAAGACAAGTTCAGCAGTATAACTCTGAACTGCGCGGAGAGCTGTCAACTGTTGCGAACGGCGTTGATCGCGCACATAGAGATCTTGAAGATTATAACACCAAGATTCGCAACACACTGGATAACTGCAATGGAAGCATGCACTCGTCTCATCAGAGGGTTGTTGATGCTATAGCGTTGCAGGGAGACATTGAACGGCTATATGTCCGTTTCAAGAATGTAGAGTTGGCGAATAAAAAAATCCGAGCAGCCAATAACAAGAAGTACTACGATTTCGCAAACTATAGAACTGTAAGAAAGATTGTCCAAGGCATAATGGACAACCTGGACGTTCAAATGGTAAGCGATCAGACTATTACAAGATCCGTTGAAATCCAGCATTTACAAACGCCGGACTACTGGCTCACTTGTGTGCTCATCAGCGTTATGGCTTGGCGTAATGATGATAAGGAACTTGCTGACAGAGCGATGGATCGAGCAATCAAGCTTGATAAAAAGAATAGCGCAATCTTCTACATGCTCTTTAATCTCAGGATGGGGCGAGAAGAAGCAGCTCTGAAATGGTTCTATACATATCAGGAATGTGATCTTAAAGGAAGCGATCAGAGAACCTTCCTAATGCTTTTCTCTCTCGTTAGCAAGACGCTCGTTGATACCGTGGATGAGAGAACAAAGGACGAGGTGTTCACGTTCATTAAGAAAGTAGTCGATGCCAATATGCGAGCATCAGGCTACAGCGAAGATGAGATCATCCATCAGATTCGCCGCTACTTCAATCGTATGCAGTACACCATGCTGAGAAAGTGCTGCAGCGAATTTGATCAGCTCTCTGCCGTAATGATGCAGGCAAAGAACAATATCAATATTCTTGATTTCATCCTCAAGACTGTAAATGTCCCAGCAGAGGAAAAGAACACGTTTCTCAAGGGCTATATTGACGAGATAATTGCAGCCCCGAATCAGGTAGAGAAAGACGTATATGATGAGATTGCCTATAATGAACTTGTCATCCGTCTTGAAGGAGAAGTTGATGTAGCCAAAGAGCAATTCGCTGCAGAACAGGCCAAAAAGGCGAACGATCTTAATCTAATCGCAGAGATGATTGACTGGATCTATGAGCGGGATGCCCAAGATGTAAACGGTCAAATCAGACTGAGCATGTTCACGCTAACGAAAATACTTCAAGAGAAGGCGGTTGAATCTCATACTGAAGATTACCGGAGCCGCCGTAAAGTCAATTATCAAGTCAATATTGGTGAATATTCTACTGTTGCTAACTTCAAGCGTGAAGATGAAGAACAACAAAAGATTAACTCTTTCTTCACATCTAAGAGAGACACCTCTCTTGCAGCAATAAAAGACTGGCCTGCATATATTGGCTTCGGCGTCGGAGCGGCTGCGATTGTCGGTTGCTTTTTTGTCGGCTTCTGGCTGCTGATTCTAACCCTTGGTGGAGCGGGCTATGGTTTGGTTACTCTGTTGTCTAATAAGTCTAAGCGGAAACAACTTGAACAGTCTTGCGCTGAAAGCATTAAGACAACTTCTGCTACTATGCAACAACTATTTACAGAATTCAAACAGTATCAAAGAGAGCTGGATGAATATGATGCATACCATGACAGAATCCTTGATGAACTGCACAAAATTTGAATGGAGGTTTCACAATGATTGACAGAGAACTTATTGAAAAAGCTGAGTCCGGTAGTGTTGATGCCATTATCTCCCTGGGATTTGCCTATTATGATCGGGAAGATGGCGAGGAAAATCGAGGGAAAGCATTCGAGTTATATACCAAAGCTCTCGAGCTAGATCCAAACAATGCAAGAGCGATCAACAATCTTGGCAACTGCTATAACAATGGCGTTGGGGTGGAAGAAAACACCGATAAGGCTATGGAGCTTTATAGGAAAGCTGCCGAGTTAGGCTATTCCAATGCGCAGTATAATCTCGCAGATAGTCTGAAAAAAAGGAACGATCCCGAATGCCTTGAATGGTATCAAAAAGCCTATGAAAACGGAGATGTTGACGCTCCGTATGATATTGCAAATATCTACAACGAAGGTGTTATCGTCCCCCAGAATTATCAGAAATACATTGAGTACCTCATCAAAGCGGATGAAATCGGAAATGATAGCGCTACTCTCGATCTGGCATGTGCTTATTTGCAAGGCGATCATGTTGAAGCAGATAAGAAAAAAGGCATTGGTCTGATGGAGAAATCGGCGAATGCCGGAAATAAGACCGCTGCCAGCAATATGTCTTTGGCTTACAGAAAAGGTGATGGTGTCGAGACCAACATCGAAAAGTCTATCGAATGGGCAATAAAAGCGGCCGAGCTTGGTGATGATGATAGAATCTTCCAATACGCAGTGGCATATTTCAACGGAGAAGATCCGGTAACAGAAGACAAAGCAAAAGCAGTCGAGTTCTTTGTCCTTGCAGCTAATGCCGGAAGCTCAACTGCGATGGAAAACCTCGGCGTGTGCTATAACAACGGATACGGAGTTGCTCTCGATAAGAACAAGGCCATTGAATGGTTTGAAAAAGCCGCCAAAGAAGGTGGCTCCAAGAAGGCAATGGACAATCTCGAAGATCTGTATCCCGAAATTGACGCCAGCACATCCCAAACCAGGTATTTTGAATTGGTAAAAGCCGTCGCTGATGACGGTTATTATGAGGGCATGGTCAGGACTCACTTCTGCTATCGTGATGGAAGCGGGACAGAGAAAGACATGGAAAAAGCTATGCAATACCTCAACGAGGCAGTTGAGGGTGAATATGCAAATGCTTGCTTCCTAAAGGGCTTGTATCTCTATAGTGGCGATGCCGGATTGGAGAAAGACAGGGGCAAAGCTGTTCAACTTTGGGAAATCGCAGCCAAAAAAGACCACAGCAGAGCTGCAGAATATCTTGGCGAATGCTATCGTGATGGCGACGGTGTCGAGGTCAATGCAGTAAAAGCACTTGAATGGTTCGAAAAAGCTAAAGCCCTTGGCAATATGATGGCATGCGTAAAACTTGGACTTGCGTATGACAAGGACGGGTTTGCCGGCACTGACTATGCAAAGGCAGTCAGCTACTATAGGGAGGCTTATGAGAACGGTTCCGAGGATGGAGCTTGCTGCCTTGCATGTATGTACGAAAATGGCTGGGGTGTTGAACAGGACGCTCAAAAAGCATTCGAGCTCTATAAGTATGCCGCCGATCATGGTAGTGCTCGTGGTATGGCAAAGGCCGGAATGATGCTTCATGATGGTGATGGAACACAAAAAGACGTAAAGCTTGCGATTGAATACTTTGAAAAAGCAAAGGCCGCAGGACGGGCAGATGCAGACGATCTTCTTGCGTTCGTCTATAAAAATATAAACTCACCGGATGTCGATCCCAAAAAGGCTTTTGAATTCAATCTTCAACGTGCCGGTAAGGGCGACGTTGAGGCTCAGTATCATGTTTATGAAGCGTACTGGAACGGAATCGGAGTGGAAGAAGATCATGAAAAGGCCAACAGATGGCTCAAGAACGCCGCCGATGGTGGACACACGATTTCGCAGGCATTGATGGGATTCCATGAAATGATCTTTGGGGATGCCTCCACAGCCGTCCAGTATTGGGAAAAAGCCAGCGCCGCTGGGCACCTTAAGGCGATGAGCGATTTGGCAGAAGTATACCTTGATGGCGCTGATGGAGTACCGGTGAACAAAGCCCGTGCAATTGAGCTTTATAAAAAAGCCGCCGATGAAGGATTTGGAGAAGCACAAGGTGCTCTTGGTATATGCTATGCCACAGGAAATGGCGTACCGAAGAATGATTACGAAGCATTCCGCTGGTTTTCTATGGCGGCAGAACAAGGCGAGGAATTTGCACAGAAGAATCTTGCCATCTGCTATCGAAACGGTGATGGCACTCCCGTCAATAAAGCTCTTGCCGCTCAGTGGTTTGAGAAAGCTGCTGCACAAGGAAACATCCAAGCCAAGTCTTGTCTTGCAGATATGTATGCCGAAGGTGAGGGCATCATTGCAAACTATAATAAGGCAGAAACACTTTACAATGAGGTTATTGCTAATGGCGAAAGCAACTATTACGAGGACGCTGTTTTTAGTCTTGCCTTGATGTATGCGACCAAAACCAATGACCATTATCGCGCTTTCCCGCTTTGGCAGCAGTTGGCCTCTCACGGAAATACAACCGCCAAATACAATCTTGGCCTTTGCTATCACAATGGCTGGGGAACGGCTAAGGACGATTCTCAGGCACTTTATTGGTGGCGCCAAGCCGCTGCAGAAGGTCACGCTGATGCTCAATCCAATGCACGGATTTTGGAGCAAGAAATGCAAGGTGGTAATAATTACAACAGAGGCTATCAGGCAACACAGCCGACCGCACCTCAAAAGGCTGGTGGCTGCTATGTTGCAACCGCTGTCTATGGATCATATGATTGCCCCGAGGTGTGGACGTTGAGGCGCTATCGTGACTACACGTTAGCGGAAACATGGTATGGTCGTGCTTTCATTAAGTTTTATTATACGGTTAGCCCCACATTGGTGAAATGGTTTGGTCATACGTCCTGGTTCAAGAGATTATGGAAAGGCAAACTCGACAGGATGGTTGACAGACTGCAGAGCAGTGGCGTAGAAAGCACGCCGTATAATGATAGACAATTCTAAAAGGAAGGAGGATTGTAATGATCAAAATTGATGAACTGAGAGAATTTAGACCCACATATAAGTATGATAACGGGTCAGGAATCACACTTGACGCTGTGAAAGAGGCACTGACTGCTGAAGCTGAGAAAAACGGAATTCCCGTGGCATTCTATGCCGATCAAGTCAAGTCCGGCGGCATGTTCAACAAGAAGATAGAGGATTGTCTCGTTATGTACCATCCCGAGCACAGAAACGACTACTTCTTGTTTTGCATTAGAGTCCAGAAAGAGGGCAGCCTTGCCTTTGTAGCAGTTAATGATTTTGGAGCCAGCAAGCAAATGGACAAATTTGCAAGAGCAGAATATGCCAAGCAGGATAGACGCGGAAAGGATATGTCCTACAAGATCGGATCAATGATCGGGTCCGGCATCAGGAACATCGGAAAGAGCAAACAAAAGCTGGAAGCGGAGCAAAACTATTATGATGCCGTTCAGTACATTCTTGACCAGGTAATAAGCTAATTGTTACTCAATGCTCAGCAGGGTGGGTAACACATACCCACCCTGCGACAATTAATTGGTATAAGAAGTGATTTTAGGTGTGTCTTATGTACAAAGCAAACGATAATATTGTAGAGCGTGAAATACATGGCTCTTTGAGACCGCAGAAAATTCTGTGTAATCGACAAAGTATGACAGTATGAATACTGGCGACGAAGTCAAGAATGTAACTAAACACTCACGACAAAGGAGTCAGTATTATGAACGCACCACAGGAACTTTTGAAGCAGTACGTCCAGAGCCAGAACTTTACCAGCACCGCTGACATCATGGCAGCCATGAAGGATATGTTCCGGGATGTCATCCAGCAGGTTATGGAAGTGGAGATGGATGAGGAGCTGGGCAGAGAGCGCTGCCAGCGTGCCGCAGATCCCGAGAACGTAACGCCCAATTACCGCAACGGTTACTCCCAGAAGACTGTCAAGACCCAGCTTGGTGAGATCGACATCAAGGTTCCCCGGGATCGCAAGGGTAATTATGAGCCCAAGATCATCAGCAAATATGACCGCAATGCCGAGGGCATGGAGGACAAGATTCTGTCCCTCTACGCCTGCGGTATGAGCCAGCGGGATATTGCCGAGCAGAT
>ERZ857785.1489-NODE-1489-length-25171-cov-14.528906_pt1 | contig 25171 bp, 28 predicted proteins | sample MGYA00519763_ERZ857785 | MGnify/ENA primary metagenome ERZ857785 (study PRJEB31778, sample SAMEA3449365) | human gut metagenome | biome: human gut; feature: human-associated habitat; material: faeces | place: United Kingdom | collected 2010/2012 ...
GCTTTCAGCTTATGCCTACTCGTCACACGGTTCCATCAGAGCGGGGCGAACACCACAGGAGTTGCTGCACCAGTAGTTGTTGTAGGAGCCATCGGTGTTGACGTTCCAGACGCTGCTGTTATCGCCGGTGTACGGAGAGCGCAGCCACCAAATGGCAGCGTCAGAATATAAACCGTACCCCTATTGCAAAACAGTTTCCTGTTATGCCGTTTTCTGCTCCTGCTGGGCAAAGACGGCCCGAAGTGCTTTGACAAGCATTTCAAGCCGTTTCTTCTCTGCTTCCTGCCGGAGATTTTCTGCCCGGCCACGTTCAGACTTGAGCCACTTCATGGCCGGGTATTTTACATCCGTGATCTTCTTTGTCCAGATACCGGCTTTCTTGGTGCTGATGATACCATCCTCCGTGCAGAGGGTCAGATATTCCAGCAGCAGAGAACAGCCGTCCACGACCTCACCGATCTTTTCAATCCGCTTGTCGTACTCCGTGGCGAAGTTCACGTTGTTGGCCGCATGGGCATCCAGCAGAATCTTCTTGGCTATCTCCCTGATGTCCCTGCCGTAGAGGTTGAAGGTGCTTTTCGTGAAGCCCTCCTTCTCCCTCGTATCGAGAGCATGGACAGCGGTGGTGCAGACCTGCTTGATTTCCCGGATGTCCTCAAGCGCAGCGGCTTTCTGAAATACCTTCCGGGCATCGCTCCGGCTGATGTCGTCCGAAACGATGCGGGTCGCCCTCTGGGTATACCTCAGCAGCTCCCGCGCTTTATTGCCAACCAGAAACGGTTGTTCAGCCATATCAGAACTCCACCCTTGCCTGATCTGCGTTCCACGTGCCGACGACGGTCAGACCGTCAAGGCTGCCGAACGTGGCAGAAAAAGGATTCTTGGTGACGTTCGTGCCGAACTTCAACTCGATTGCCTTAATGCTGGCATTCATCGCTGCCACGCTGGCGCGGATGTCGCCGTGTGCATTCTCTGCGGAGTTGTGGGCATCGACGGCAGAGCTGATTTTCTGGTCGGTCTGAGCCTTGGTGTATGCGTCCACCGTCGGGCGCTGGGATTCAGACAACTTGCCATCCGCATCCAGTGTTGCCACGCCGCCGGGGGCACCGGCCTGTTCTGTTTTCAGATAGCTGGATTCATCGTTCGACACGCCGGGTACAGCGACGTTCACATTTCCGTATGCCATGGTTATTCCTCCTTCGGCTTTTCGCCCTGAATGATTCGGTACTCCGCAGTCAGTGCTTCCGCCGGGGCTTTCCTTGCCCAAATACAGATTTTCCCCGCCTGCGTTTCACAGGTCTGGCAAACACCGCAGTCCATCGCGGCGGTCAAACTGTTCGGCGACAAGATGATGTCTGCGCGATCGGTCGCCGTCACATCTGCGGCAGTGATGTCATAACGCAGGGGGTATTCCTCCCACGTTTCATCCTTTACCCAGCCGTCCGCCTTGATCGTGACGGGTACAGAGGACAGCCGGTCAACCTTTGCCCTGTCCATTTCCTGCATTGCTTCCAGCGTTGCATTGGACAGCTCACTTGCCAGCCCTGCCGCATACTTCTTTGCTTCCTGTGCTACCAGTTTCAGGTGGGTTACGAGTGCGATAATATTCATTCACGCTTGTCCTCCCTAAAAAAGCAGGCGAGACCGCCATGTGACGGTCTCGCCCCTCATACTTCTTTGGTAAGGTCAGTCAGCTTATGCGCCGAAAACCTCGGTCAGCATAGCGGTCACATCCTCGTCGGATGCAACAGTGCCATGGATCACGTCGGACGGCTCAGTGTACACGGTGGTGTCCACGCCGTCGATGGTGATATGACCGTTGGTCTCGCTGGCGGCGGTCTTGGTGGCACCAGCAGAAATGCCCTTCAGCTTTTCGCCCTCTGCATTGGTCATCAGACGCTTGCCGGTCTCAGCGGCCACGAAGTCTGCAGGCTTCTTGCCGCTGTCGGTCAGATTGCCCTCGCCATCCAGAGCGGCGAAGTTGCCAGCGGTGGCGTTCTTCGCCTTGTCGGCCTTGCCGCTGATGTCCACATACAGACCGTCGGACTTGAGGCTCAGGGCGTTACCAGCAGTTGCAGAGACATTCACCTTCACTTCGATCTCATAACCGGCGATGGTAACGGTGGTGGATGCATCCTTGCCGGTAGCCTTGGCGGCGTAGGTATCGACCAGAGCGGCCATGTTCAGGAAGCTGTAGGTGCAGTTGTCAGGGTTCTGGCCCTTAACAGCCAGCACCATGACGGGCTTGCCGTCCAGCTTGGGGTCGGTAGCGCCGGGGTAGGTGGCGGCATCGAACTTGAACTTGGCCACGAAGGTGGTCTTGGTCTGGTCGAGGAACAGCTCAGAGGGGAAGTCAACGGAGAAAGCAGCAGTGCCGCTCTTGTCGGTAGAGGTGTAGAAGCTCACGGTATTGCCGTCAACGCCCAGAGACTTAATAGCCTTGGAAACGTCGGTGTTGATGTTGTCGATCTCAGCCTTGGTCTTTGCGGCCAGATTCTTCAGAGCGGACAGACGGACGAGAGCGTTTGCATTGTAAGCCATAGTAAAATACCTCTTTCTTATTTGTTCATGATAAAATATCCGGCCGTCCAGACTTCCCAGACAGCCGGTCGATTACAGATCGTGTATTACTCGCCGAAAACCTCAGTGAGCATTTCATTTGCTTCGTCATCCGAAGCAATGGTCACAGCTGCAGCACCCAGCGGGGCGAGGTCGCCGTTTGCATTCTGGATCACATACGGGGTAGCTACACCGTCAACGATGACGGAAAGCAGCTGGCCGATGTAGGCAGTGGGATTGGTCTTTGCGTATGCCTGCGCGGTTTCCATGGACGGCCACACGGCGGTCTCATCCAGTGCGAAAGCATCCTGCCGCTTCATAGCCAGCGGGAACTCCATGTCGGAATACTTCTTTGCGGTATTGTTCACAGCCATTGTTCAGCCCTCCTTTAACCCAGCGTGACCTTCAGCACTGCGGCGTTGCCATAGGCAACAGCAGGCTCAAAGATCCACACATTGTAGGTCTTGGCGGAATAGCCGTTTGCGCCCTCAACGGGAACAGTGGACTTGACAAAGGTGCTGGTGACATCTGCGTTCATGGCGGTCTCGTTGATGACCTTGGTAACACCCTTGGCTGTTGCAATGCAGGCAATCGCCACACGCTGTGCGCCAACAGGCACGTTGATGGTCAGCGTACCAGCCGCGTACGCCTTGCCGGTCTTGCCCAGCGCACGGATAGCAGCGCTGTCCAGAGCGGGCTTGCTGGTGGATGCGCCGTAGAACACGTTACGGAACGGGGTGTAAGCAGCAGTGTCCTTGGTCTTGCTGCCTGCCGCAATGGCGACCACCGGGCTGGATGCAGCACCGAGATTGTCCTTTGCGGTCACGCCTGCGCCGTGCGTCGCAGTGGCCTTGTACTTCAGGCTTGCCACAGCGTCACCGCCAGCATCACCGATGACGAAACCAGCGCCGCCGTTGTTGTCGGAGCCAGCAGCCAGAGAAGCGGTCTCAGCATTTGCGACCTCGGTCGTCGCCTTGTCGGTGATACGCTCGACCTTCCAGTTGGTGGCGGTAACGCCGGTGGCCGGGCCGTACTGGTAGGAACCAGCATTCAGCGTTGCCCCGGAGTAGGCTGCAGCGGCCACCTTGGTGCCCGCCTCAACCGCACCGGCACCGGTCAGGGTAAAGGTTCCGATGGACGGCTGTGCGGTGATGGTGGGCTGGAGCCGCTTGCTGAAAATCTCGGTCAGGGCATCCATGACGCTCTTGCCTTTGGTGGAGAAAATGGACGTGCCGTTCTGGCTCTTGGTCAGGTTGCCGACCTGCGTATAGCCACCGGCCAACGTGATGTTGTCCCGCAGGATCACCTTATCTGCATCCACGCTGCCGGTCATTGCGACCCACGCCGAACCGTCATAGAAATAGGCGGACTGCTCATAGGTGGAACCGTCCACGGTGGTGGTCACGACAAAGACATCGCCCTTCTTGGGCTTCACGTCCGTGTTCTGGGCGAAGTAGCCGGAGATCACGCTGTCGTCGGAAGTGGACAGGTCAGCTTTGGTCGCGGCGTACACCGTGCCGCCCAGACCGCCGGAGACAGCTTCCAGCTGTTCCTTGGTGGCGTAGCCGGAAAGATCAACAGTGGTATCGTCCAGCAGGACGACCTCATCATTGACCTTTGCGTAGATGTCGTAGTGCTGCGTCTTGTCGTTCATGACAAGATACATGATGTTTTCCTGCGCTGCGGATGCGTCAGGGATGGCTTCCGCCACCTCAAAGCGGGCATGACCTGCCTTGGAGATGGACTTGAGCCATTCCTGCTGCAAGCGTGCAGCGGTGGATTTGAGAGCTTCGAGGGTCACAAACTTGTTGTCTGCCATATAAGCCTCCTGTTATGCCGGTGTTTCGTTCAACTTTCTGCGGGGAAAATCTCGTCCAGCATCTTGTCCGTGTCTGCTGCAGAGACGACTTCATCCTGTGTGATACCGCTGGTCGATGCGGAGATCGTGCCGTCTGCTGACACGGAAACGCCAGAACCGATTTTCACGCCGCCAAGCCGGGTCGCCGTCGCCACAGGCAGCACATAGGCGGAACCACCGCCCGCCGTACCTCCCGGTGCCCACAGCGCCACCGTGGCGGACATATCCGCCGTCGGGATGTTCCTTGCCCAAAAGCGCAGGACACCGGCGAGAGCCTGCACCGTCGGACAAAGCCCGGCACGCTTTGCGACCTCAAGGGCCGCTTTATGTAAGGCAACACTGGGGAACATTTCCTCCGTCACGTCGTCAACTGCAACATCAACAACACACCGGAAGTCATCCATCCCCAGCATTTCCTCGTCATCAGATTCCCGCTGCCAGTCCCAACCGTCTGCGGGGATCGTGATGTCCTTGATAATAGCAGCCCCGCCAGAGCTGCCCTGCTCCTGAATAAGAGCCTTGACCTGTTCTTCGCTTACAACGTCCCCGGATTCCTTGAGGGATTTCATGGCGTTGCCGACGGCGGCGGTGATGGCATCGGCGTGAGCGGAAGCATCTTTGTTGTGCTTCTCGACTTCTGCCTTGACCATTTTTGCGAGAGCCTGCATCTGCGGGTCAACGGTAATGCTGATATTGGCCTTGTTCGACACAGCAAGCAGCGCCGACAGCTCAATCTCAAAATCGCCGTTCACTTTCGTGGACGGGACCTCCACTCCGCGTGCATCCTGCATAATAAACAGGAGTGTTTCGGCATCGTCGTTCAGCCTGCCGTAAACGCCCACCTGATGCATGATGTACGTTTCATCTGCACCGGTGATCTGGATTTTTACCCGCCGAGCAGTTTCGCCGTTGCTTTCAACAGTTTCGATGTCCAGCAATTTCAGGTCATGTGTTTCGCCGCTTACCCCGGTTTCCTCCGAAAGGTCTGCGTCAGCCGTACCGGTGCCGCTCACAGCGCGGGTGATTACCAGCGCACCACCGGAGAGAGATTCCGACAGCAGGGCGGCACCGGCGGCGGTGTAGTTAGATTTTTCCCAACTCACGTTGTCTGTCCTCCAATAACAATGTTTATCGCCGTGTGCGACCGCTCAACGGTGCCCGCCGTAAAGGCTCGTGCTTTCACTGCCTTTTCTTCAACGGCACCGGGCAGCGCCACGGCAACCTGCATTTTCGATCTTCCGACCGCACCGGCAACATACGCCTTTGCGCCGATTTCCCGCGGCTTGATCCTACCGGGGACCTTTACGGTGCAGGATGTCGCCATGCCGCAGGGTGCGGCGGCGATATAAGCGGGCGACCGTTCATGCGGTTCGACGATGTAGATGATGTGTTCAAGGTGAGCGGTACAGCGCCGGGCATAACCAAGGCGCTTTTCAATTTCTTCCGGTGTGTAGTAAATGACACCATCATCGGTAATGTCTACGTTCATTCGCCAGTAGCCCGGCCTTCCTCCGTAGTCATACCATTCACTTATCTTCACATTCGGATAAATCGAGGACAGCGCCTTTTGGACTGCCCACTCCGTTCCGCAGTACCGACGGACTTCCAGCGCAGTTTTGATGATCCTGCGCTTTGTTTCAATCGGATAGCTGGTGTCGTACCAGTCAACGCGGAACTGAACCGCAAGAATATCCAGAACCGCCTCATCTGCACGGTCAATATCCGTGTAGATTTTCAAGCGTTCGGCAGCTTCCAGTTCCTTCTTGCGCCGCTCCCTGAAAACTGCATCAAGGATCTGTACCCATGGCTCTTTGGCAACATCAGGCGGTAGCCCTTCGACTAGGCCAACATCGTGGAGTTCAATCATCTTCGATTCCTCCGTATGTCACCTTGCAGCTTCGGAGCTTTGCCACCTGAATTTCGGAGACAGTTGTTTCGACCGGTGTCAACAGACGTGGGCGTTTCGCACCAGCTTCCCGTACACGCATAATCAGCTCCGCCGGTTCGATGTCCCGGCCGATTTTTCTCTGCCAGGTTTCATACTCCTTCACAGCTGCTTCCACATTTTCCTGAATCGTCGATGCATTCTTGACATTGCTCAAGGCAATATGGTAAGTAAGCTCGATGTCATACGGGATTTCTTCCGGCGCATGGCAAAGAATCAGATCACCCATCGGGCGCTTTACCGTGTCGAAATATTCCTGCATTCCGGTACATTCTTCCCTTGTCGGAACTCTGCCTCCGGCCATCAGAAAGTAAACGTGGATCGTGTATCCTTCCTTGCAAACGATCTTCGTATCTGCCACATCGGACCGCCAGCTCGATGCAAAGTATTCATAGGCATCCACCGGACCGGCCACGGAGAAAATCGAAGGTGCATAGTTGATACGTCTGGTAAATGAATCGTCACCTTCCGTATCCGTACCGCCCGTGCTTGCCGAAACACTTTTTGCCCCGGACACATACGGGATAGGATCCACCAGCACATTGATTTCGCCTTCGGCAATCCCATCGCCGTTGCTTCCTGCCTCATCCGCCACGGCAACTACGTCCACGGTCAGTTCGCCGGGTAAGATCTCCGCATACTTTTCGGTTTTGAAATACCGTTTGTCTGCCGTTCTCACCTGTGTTCCTTCCGGGATTCCGGTTGCACTCGTTCTCGGCGCAGACAGTGTGAATCGAATAACCGCCGTGGCTTTTCCGGCTTCCAGGCGTTCCACTCCAACAAGCGGAGCAAGGTTGTCCAAATTCGGCCCCGTGCTCGTAGGCAGCAGTTCCGCTTTCAGACACGCCGTGCTGTACTCCATGTTGTGATGCGAACGATGTGCCAGTGTCAAAAGGACAAGCCGTGCTTCAGAACACCGTTCCAACGATACCTCACCGTTGAAAAGTTCTTTGTTGTACTTGCCAAACAGTGCCTTGCAATCGGCCACAGCTTCTTCCAGCGTTTCTTCGCCTTCAATGTCGATGTCCGGGATGTTCTCAAACTCTTTTATTTTAGACAAGCTCGTACACCACCTTTGGAATTACAACGCCATGCAGCACATCACTGTCCAGCCAGTCCACCCGCACCACTCTTGCCCGCGGCTCAAACGATGCGGTTTTCTCTGTTACCTCAGCCACATATAATCCCTTTGCCACCGGAAGTGGCTTATCGACAAATATGTTTGGATTGATTCCGAGTTCTCTGTCGCCCTCTTGGCTCCCGATTGGTGTGGAATACAGTGTGCGAAGGCACTTTGCAATGTCCTGCACTTCTTTTTGTTTTTCGCTGTCACCGGACAGCTCAACCACCGTGCTGCTGAAGTCGATCATATGTACTCCTTTATGGTCAGGCTCACCTTGCACTGCATCAAAAGCCCGTGTTTTATCACCGAATCCCAGCTGTCGCTTATTTCAGTGACCCGAAACTTGTTTTGCGATACCGGTGCAAACCCGATAATCAGGTAATGAATCTCTCCGTTCTCTGACATTTCTGTCAGACGGTTCAGCATCTTGCGAGGATTCACGCCGAGTGCTGCATCCAGAAGAATATCAAAGGTGTACTCTCTCAGTTTCGGTGATAAATACTCTGCCCGTGCTTTCCCTCCCAGAACTTCATGTTCCGCCCAGTTTGCGCCAGTCGTTCCCTTGAAGTTTGACGGGGTGAGCACACGCAGGTGTCCCACGGAGAAAATCACATCGCCGAAAATTCCAACATACATTCCAAAACCTCCTTACAGGGGTGCGGATGTTTTCTTGCCAAGGTTTCCGGTGTGCGTATGCGATACCAGCGATTTGCCGGACACAACAACATCGCCACCTCCGCCCTGGATGTTCACTGTTCCAGCGGTCGCATTGATGGTCGATGCCGTCATTTTCAATTCGCCGGATGCTGCAAGCGTGATCCCCGCCGGGGATGTCACCTTGATTTCTCCGCCCTCGCTGATGGTCACGGTTGCACCGCCTACCTGGATCTCAAGACTTTTTGCCTTCAGGATTTTCTTTCCGTCCACATAGTCGGTCAGTTCTTTGGCATTTGCATCAAACTTCCGATATGCCTTTCCTCGTGAGTTGGCATAATCCTTTCGGTAGACTTTTTCTTTTCCTTCAGGCGGTTTGTTCTTTTCATTCCAGACGGTGCCCACCACAACAGCATCCTCCGGGCTTTCTCCTGGATGCAGGACAAGCACAAGATCATCAACTTCCGGTGTCTGGTACTCGCCATTGGACAGAAACGGCACCATTTCCGTAACGGTGTCGTCCCTGTCTGGGTAAGTAACTTCGCACTTTCCAGCCTCATAGTCGATAGAACTCACATTGCCGAATCTCACTTCACTGCTCATGCGAAATCCTCCTTTTCCACTTTGCTGGCCTTGACCTGTGTTTTGTAGCCGCTGGATGGAGATATGCTGTGTTCCATCTGATCAACGAAATACTTTCCGTCCATCTTTCCATAGCCAACTAGGTTAAAGCACTGCGCTGAAGCGCCGGCCGGATAGCCCAACATCGTAAAACTGATCTGGGTTGCTCCGTGGTTGGCATTCTTGATGGCCGCTATCAGGCGGGCTTTTGCGTCTGCCTCGCTGCTTACCTTTCCAGTAAGTTTAAGCTGGCGTTCGTCCGTGCCCACCTTGACGTTGATATTGATTTTTTTCTGTTTGTTGGTGTAGGTATAAAGGCCGCCCGTGTATGTTCCAGTCAGCTTTGTGTTCCACTTGAAACTTCCCGGCTCTACGCACAGGGCCGTCGGATTTCCAACGGGCCGGCTCTCATATACCGTCCATACAGGATCTTTCGCCTTGTACTTTTCCCGGTCGTACACCCAGAGCTTTGAAGTGTAGACTTTGATAACCAGTGCATAGGTGCTGCACAGATCTTGCAGAAAGGCACTATCTGTTCCGTCCTGTTCCTTTGCATCAATGCCGTGGTCGTCTCCCTCAAACTTCAGCTCCAATTTGTAACGGCTTGCAATGGTTTCAGCGATTTTCTTTACGCTGGTGTTCCTCCATGTAAAGGTCCGGTTTCTCTCGCTGAAGCTGGTGTCGTTCGGCTTTGCCACGCCGCCCATCGTCAGCGAATCAGGTGCACCGGCAAAACTAAGATCATCCAGCACGAATGCCCCGCACTCGGCGCTGTAATCTCTGTAGCCGCTCTCAATGCCCCCGATATTCCAGTCCTTTACAACAATAGCCGGGTAGAGCTTCACGCCCTTTTCCGGCATCCAGTCATTTTTCCATTTGGCAGCTTTGGCATTGACTGTAATGCTCACACTGTCGCTTTTGGATTCAGCCACATCCGTGTACTTGAAGCTTTCCAGATCAGGTGCGATTTCTTCCGAAATATCGGTTTTCTCGTAGGTCAGAAGAACCGCAGCCTGCCTTCCTTTGGGTCTCGCTGCTGTCAGTACCATCATGCACCTGCCTTCCAGGGCGGAAGGTCTCCGCTCTTTTCAGCCGGCAGAGCTGGTGTTGACAGCACCGTGCCGGAATCGAACCGGACGATATGGATATATCTGGGGTTGTTCTGCATCAGCCAATCGGCTTTCAGCTCGCTTCCGTACACGTTCAGGGCAATCAGATCCCAGGTGTCACCGGACTTTGTGGTGTAATCAAGTGCCATACTGCGTGCGCCTCTTTTCGCGTTCGTACCGTTCCACATACTCGCAGAACTTCTCGTAACCTTCGTCCATAATGGAACGTAGATCTTCGGCATTCATGCTGCCGTAGATGGTGAAGTTTGGTGCATAAACATATGTGTTTCCGCTGGAACTCGTATAGGTACGCTGGTAGCTGTTGCTCGATCCACCGCGCTGGTTCCCGGTGCTGCCACCAGAAGCATCTTCGCTCCCGCCGATGGGCTTCAGCTCTACTTCCTGCTGGTAGTTCTGAAGGTCTGCCAGCATCGACAGATTTTGCCTTGTCAGTTCGCTGTTTCCAGCCGTCGGGAAGAAGTTTACATTGCTCAGGTCGTAGTTGTCCGGGTTTGCAGCGTATTCCAGCTTTGCCTTTTCCGCATCTGCTCCCCGGATAAACCGGATTGCCTTCTGAGTATTTTCGTTTCCAAGAACAGACTTGGCACCAGCAATCACTTTCCCGATTCCGGTGTTCAGCAGCTGTTGGGCTTTGCCCTGGTCATCCGACACGGTAGGTGTCGGCATTGCCGCCAGAGTTTCCAGCCCATCTACTGCATAGTTGGCGATCTCCGTGATACGGCTGAACGCCACACCAGCGTCGGACCCCAGTACCAATGCCGCTGCAACAGGCTGAACCATAGTGTCAAAACTTTGAGCCACCTGGTTGTAATACTGCTGGCGACGTGCTCTGTTGAAGTCGATCAGGTTAGAATCTTCTTCTGTAAAACCACCGTCCGCGAACATCTTCGGCTTTCTGCCGGGCAGCCCCAGCAGATCACCCAGACCAACGCCCAGCAGCTTACCAGCGGTCAGCCAGGTATCAATGTTCTTTTCACGAACGCCGCGCCGGAAGCTGATAACGGCTTCCGGGCCAGCCTCACCAGCAATAGACGGTCCCTGCGTCATGCCGCCGTTGGCAAATGCCGGGACGGACACGGGTGACAGGTTGAATCCGAACGACTTACCGCCGATCACCGGAACCGGAATGCCGAACAGCGTTTCCGGTATTGTGAGCTGAATTTTGTTCAGCGCCCCAATGATGAAGTTGACCGCTTTCACGCCGATGGTTGCAACCTGCTTCAGGAAGCCGATGATGCCCAGAATCACAGGCTCTACCACAGGAAGCACCTTACCCACCAGATCCACCGCCACCTTGATGGCGTTGACCAGTGTGGTGCCTACCAGGCTTACCACCGTAGACAGCAGCGGCATGACCGCCGGAATGCCTTCATTCACGATAAAGCCGAAGATCTCAGTCAGCACCGGCTTGATGTGGTTTACTCCCAGATCTACAATCTGAGAGAACACACCGGCGAACGATTCAATCAACGGCATAACCGTCTGGATGGCAGGGGTCATAGCTCCGAACACGTCACCCAGATTTAGCCCTCCGATACTGAAGCCGGATAGCTTTTCCTGGATGCTCTGCAAGCCCTCCGGGGTGGTGAGTTGCCCGAACACCTGCTTCACGGTGTCGCCGATACCCGCTATCTTTCCGGTGAATTTGTCAAAGACGGCAAGCCCGCCTTCGCCAAATACTGTTCCGACGATGTTGCGGATGTCCTCGAAGTGATCTCCCAGCAGTGAAACCGCCGCAACGATCGTACCGATACCGGTAATAACGGGGCCGAATGTGCCAAGCAGCGACATAAAACCGCCGCCCAGTTTTGCGGCCACTGGGCCTACCGTCGTACCCAGTACGTTCAGCCCTGCGCCGCCGACATTCAAAGCTCCCTTCACCGTGCTCAAAGCGCCGCCGCCGATTTTGGATGCTGCACCCGCCACCTTGCTGCCGACACCGAGGACGGTAGAACCCACTTTGGACTGGCTGACGGTCTGCCATGCATTGGACAGCCCATTTCCAATGACCGTCTTTCCTGCACCGAGGAAATTTTTCACTCCACCGGCCATACCTCCAAGGTCAAGACCGTTCGGTCCTGCAATGCCGGAAAGAATCTGTCCCGCAACACCGCCGGTCTTGGCGATAAATCGTCCAACCGGATTGCCACTTCCGAACCCCACCAGAGCATTTTTCAGGCCGCCCAGCGATTGCCCGACATTGGAAACATACCTACCGGAGCCGGAGTTTTTCAGCACGCCCAGCAGGCCACCGTTCGTGCTAGCTTCCAGCACATCATTTACAAAACCGGTGTTTCCTTTCTTGGTTCCGCTTCGCAGGCCCTTGAAATTTTTCAGTGTTGCCCAGATGCCGACACCAGCGCCGTCCAACGTCTGCCCAATTTTTCCAAGGCGCGTTGTGGGCTGCTGCGCTCCGGCACCGGCCATCTGAACGCCGTACTTTGCATTTTCAGCAAACATTCCGGCATTCGATTTTACAAAGGATGCGCCACCAACTGCCCGTTGGATCAGGCTTGTGGGTGTCAGTGCGCCCATCAGATTTCGGACAGTGATGCCTCCGAATGTTCCGCCTGGGGCACCGCTCGGTTTTCCGCCGATTGCAATGTTCCCGATGGTGTTCAGCAGCGAGGATCCTGTGCTATAAGCCGTCGGTGCAAAGCTCATAGCTCCGAACGCCGCGACTATGGCAGCAATGGCCCCTGCCACTTCCGGCCCATGCTCTGCAGTGTAGTCGATGCCCTTCTGGATCCACGGCAATGCCGCCTGCGCCGCATTGCCAATTCCAAGCAGCGCGGAGTGCAACATCGGCAGAATGCCATTGACGATGTTGGACAGATCTGGCAAGCTCTCGGTGATACCGTTTGCTATGTCGATCCACATGGATGTCAGTTCTTTCTTTGCCGGAAGGAACTGATTGCCCATCTTGATAAGCAGGCGGTCTGTCGCATTACTTGCCATCTGGCTTACCGCTTTGCTGGTGTCCAGACGAACAAGCAATTCTTTCTCCATGCTGCCGCTGTATGCGCTGGTATCACCAGCCATAAGCAAGGCATTCTGGAACGCAGGCAAGTTGCCCACAATTTTTGAAACGCCCTCAATGGCCCACTGTCCAAACAGTGTCTTGATGGTCGCAGTCTGCTGGTACTTGTCCTGTTTCGAGATCGCCTCAAAGACTTTGTACAGAGTGCTTGCTGCACCATCTTCTCCGTTCGGCCCGGTGGACTGCATATCCTTTGCAATCTGCACAGGATCAAAACCGAGTTTGTTCCATGCGCCCACCTGCGCATCCGTTGCACTGTTGCCAAGGGTGATGTTTGTAAACACACGGTTCAGGCTTGTTCCAGCCTTTCCCTCATTAACGCCCATAGCCAGCATGGTGGCTGCCAGCGCAGAGGTCGTGTGCAGGTCAACGCCGGCTGTCTGGCCGACACCGCCGGACGTATTCACCACGCTGGCGATTTCCGCCGCCGTGGTAGCCATGTGGCCGCCCAGATAGTTGATGGAATCTGCAATGTCGATAATCTGGTTGTGGGTCTTACCAAAAGCGGTTTCCCACTTTGCCATATAATCGGCCGCAGACTTTGCATCAATGTCCCACGCGGCAGCTAGCCGGGCCGTATCGTACAGGTAGCTTTTTTCTCCGGTTTGCTGGTTATCCAGAAAGATTTGCTCATAGCTCTTACCGGACTGTCCCAGCGATGCGGCGATCTGCGCCATCTCGTCCCGTTTGATTGGGACCTGCGTGGTCATCTTGAGGATCGCGTCCTCCATGGTGGCACGCTTTTCCGGGTCAATGCTGCCGTCATCGTTCATGATGCCGCCAACATACTTGACTGCATCTGCCGCCTGGGCTTGGTATTCCTCTGCCATGGAGGTTGTCTTTTTAATCATGACAGCGGACGCAGTTGTCAGCGTCGCCATGATTCCAAGCCCAGTCTTTCCGATTACACCCAGAGTGTTTGCTACCGTGCTGCCCAGCGACTTTGTTCCCGTCAGTGCGCTCGCCAGATCACCAGTCAGCCCCTTCGTCTGCTTTATTGCAGTTACAAGGGATGGGTCCACCTTGCCCATGATGCGGATGCTGAGGTCTAGTGCTCCATTTCCCGCCATACGTCTGCCACCTCGTTACACAGATCCACCAGCTCCCGCCGGGGCAGGTGCAGCAGATCCGTCATGTTGGAATGCGTGGCAATGGATAGCTGGATAGCTGCTTTCCGAAGTCCTTTTGCCCCGCCTTTTACTCGAAAAAATCAGCGCTCACGGCATCGCGCAGCTTCACGGCCTCGCACAGCGGCAGGCCGGCAAAGAAGTCCACCGGGTAGCCGGTGCCCATGCTGGCGATGATGCAGCAGTACAGGTAGTTGCGATGCGTATTCACCGGTGCAAATCCGCCCGCAGCCATACGGTTTTCTGCCATGGATTCGCTCATAGTGTTCAGTTCGCCCACGCCGGACAGGTCGATGCTGTCAAAGGTCTTACCCTTCAGCTCAGCCTTTTCGCTGCCCTCGTAGGTGTAGGGCGCTGCAAACTTCAGGGTGTGAGATTCCAGCTGTTTTTTCACTTCATCGGCGTTCTCGCTGTTGTCCATACCCTTGACGACCGCTGCCTGCACTTTCTTGATCTTGCCACGGGGCATGAGCTTGAAGAACTCCACAGGCTTACCGGTGGCCTTAACGGCCATTTCCTGTGCAAAAGAAGTGGTCATTTCCATCACGGACATGGCCGCCAGCTCGTTGCCGATGTTTTTCTGAATGTCGATCAAGTCCTGTACGGTCATCTTCTCCATGCCGGACAGATCCAGGCTGTCGTATTCCTTGCCCTCGAACTTATAGGGTTTATCGAACTTCACGATATTGTCCATTGCTGTTTCCTTTCTCAAAAGAGAATCAGCCGCCCCACGTCCGGGACGGCTGACTTCTTCATGTATCGGGTTTAGATAAGAGCGTTGATCTCGGCACGCATATCTTCACCATCAACATAGTAGCGGCCTGCAAACTTGTCGATGTCGATAACGGTAGTGCCGTCAACCTCCATCAGGTAACGGGTAACTTCCAGCGTGGTGGTGCTGCCCATGGTGTCAGCACGCTTCAGCTTGCCGGGGTCCAGCTCCTTGGGGCGACCACCCAGAACAACGCGCAGACCCTTGTAGGTATAGCCGCCGTTCTTGTTGTCGTTCTGCATGGCAGCACGCAGAGTGATCTGGATGTTCTTGTTGGGGTTCATCATCTTGGTGGCGAAGCTATACATGGTGTTCCAGTTCAGAGTTGCCTCCATGGATTCAAACTGACCGGGCACGGGAGAATCGACTTCGCCTGCAATGCCCATGCCGGACACGGAGGTGGTCTTGTTCTTGATCTTGGGCAGGGTGACTTCATCTGCCAGACCAATGAGCAGGTCATCTTCCGTGTACGCATTGTAGTCATTGATGACCTGGGGAACCAGGTCACTGGAAATATTCAGAGCCATAGGTCATTCCTCCTGCTTACAGAGACAGAGCCGAGGTCAGTGCGCCGGCCTCATACTCCATGGTGTTGTTGATCTGCTTAAAAGGCGGGAACGGCGTGCAGAACTGATAGAAGGAGTAGTGTCCTGCAACCAGTTCAGCGGTCGTGTTGCGGTCGGGGTCTGCTTTCATGCTGTAGCTGGCGCATACCTCGGTAGAGACATAAACACTGCCCTTCATGTTCTCGCTGTCAATGATGGACTGAAGGCGCTTCTTGTTCATCGGCTTGTCCAGCTTGCTCATGTTATCCAGAACAAAGCTGGTCCAGGAGTGGTTGAAGAAGCGGCGGACGCAAAGAAAAGCATCCTTCGGGTCAGTGTTTTTCGGGTAGCAGCAGGTTTCATTGCCCCACACAACAAAGTCGCCGGAGCGGATGAAGGTTGCCACACCCTGCTCATTCAGCACATTGCCCTGCTCCTGATCCATCAGGACTTCGGTGCCATCTTCCAGGCAGGCGGAAGAAATGGGCACGCTGACATTGGACGGGCTGGCATTGGGCGTGTCGTTATACAGGCTGTCGTTGTAGACTGCCGCAGCAGCAGCCAGAGAGCTGCCGCTGTAGATGGTGCTGCCGATCTTGCCGTACAGCCACAGGGCATATGCTTCACGAGAAGTTGCCCCCTGCTTCACCTTCTGGTTTGCAACGTCGGTGTACTTGCGTGCACCGGAAGCAGAACTGTCAATGTCAACAAAGCACACAGCATCGAAAACGCCGTTGATCTTGCGGCACTTTGCCTGAAGTGCAGCACACACCATAGGATCCTTAGAGAAGCGGGGTGCCAGCAGAATGCCAGGAACCATGCCCAGCTTGGGGAATACCTGTCTTACCACTTCCAGGCCGGTCTCTGCGCCGGTGGCCGCATTCACGCCGCCCACGATGTCGGCAGCGGTGATCTTGGCCGGGTCCAGAATGGAGCCGGAAACAGTCAGGGCCGTTGCGCCGTCGCCTTTGCCGCCGTTGACCAGCGCAATGCTCACTGTGCCGTCGTCGTTGAAGCTGGCCGTATAGTCCTCGTCCGCCGTAAGTACGGTCTGCTCTTTCTTCACAACCAGCTTTTTCAGCAGGATACCGGTCTCGTCGATCTCTGCAATGCCATCATTCACCTGCACAGTCTTGTTGGACAGCTCGGTAATATGCTTTGCATTTGCAGGATCCAGGACGTTGACCACGACGATGGGGGAAATGCCCATCACCTGGAAGCTGGCACTCACAGCCTCGCACAGGGTGTACTTTGCGAAATCACTGGAATAGCCCACTGCGGCGGCAGCCTCTTTGAAGGTGTTCACCAGCAGCGGCGTGTTTACTGCCGCTTCCGGGTCATCCAGCATATTAACGGGGGCCGTGCCCACAACAATCTGCAGGCCGGAGTTGACCGTTACCGGAGCGGTGACGCTGGTCGCCGCTTCAGTCTTGTTAAAGCCATGCGAAATAGCCATCTGTCGTATCCTCCTTACTTCATCAGGGCAGCAGCCTTGTTGCAGAGAATATTTTCTCTGGTGCCGTCCTGTTCCAGTTTCACCCGCATTTCAGCGAGCTTGTCCAGCGGAACAATCAGTGCTTTCAGGAGCGGCACCTGTTCCACTTTTTCTTTCAGCTTGTCGGGCAGGCCGTCCACGAAAACCGTGTACTGCGGTGCGATGCCCTTGATAGTCGGACCGCAGTATGCCACAGGGGCCTGCACCTGCACTGCGGTCTGTTCAGTCTGAGTTTCCTGAACTTCTACCGCTGCTTTTTTCTCAGTGCCCATATTAAATCAACGCCTCCACTTCTTCATTTTTCAGTGCGTTCGGGGTCTTGCAAATCAGGTTCACAATTCCCCAGTAGTAGTGATCCATGTCATCGTCTGAAAGCTCCCACTTTCTGGGATAGCCCACCTCAAACGCTCCACCGAAAACTGGCTTACGCTTGAAGTGCTGCATAATCGCTTCCTTGATGTTCACGGTTTCCACATACCCCTGCCGATCAATCCCACGGTCATAGCTGCAAATAACCAGCTGCATGAGAACCAGCTGCGGATCATGGTCATTGTTGACCTCACCGCTTGATTCGATGACGATGATGCAGGGGTACATGGCATCGTTTGTGTCAATGTCATCATCGTCGTCTGTCTGGGTCGGCAAAAACTGCTTATAGATCTTGAGGGGCTTTTCTCCTTCCTGTCCGGTAAACTTCATATCCCGGAACAGTTCTTCCAGCTCGTCCATCATGGCTTGCTGGCACATTTCGCTGGTATAGCCGGTGATTTTCTCGGCCATATCAGATCACGCCCTTTCGCTTTGCATTGGCGATCAGCTGCCGGATGCGCCGTTCGGTGTTGTCCTGAAGCATCTGCTCCACGGTCGTTTCCTGCATTTCCCACACAGTGCGGTGCATCGCAGAGCCGGAAGGGCTGGACATCGTGACCAGCTTTTCGTTCGGCTTCCAGCGTTCTTTTCCGCTCTCGGTGTAGTCTTTGTCAGCAGGCACGCCCAACTGGCGCTGTACCATGCCGATGTGCTTCGACTTGAACTGAACCAGGAAGCCCTTGCTCTTTTCACTGGTTCCGCTCAGACCGATCATCGGGTTTCCTTTCAGAACGTGTGCCTGAAAAACAGGCGGCGCATTTCGGACAGACGGACCCATGAAGGGCTTTGTGGGGCTGGTTCTGAAATAGCCCAGATCTGCCCGAAATGCGCCGGGGTCGTTCTTCATGATGGCGAGGATGGCCGTCGGGTGGTGATTGGTTGCTCTCTGCCGCTGGCGCAGATCTTCGATCATACGCCTACCAGCCGCATTGAGGTCATAGCGATTCTTTACCTCGGTCAGCATCAGCTTTCGCGTTTGTCTGGCCGTGGTGTTGACCGCCACCTTCAGCGCCGCTGGGGTTTTGTTTGCCAGCACGCCAAGGGCGCGGGACACTTCTTCGTCATTAACGGAGACCGTCATGGTGGAAGCGTCGTAGTTGGTATGGAAGTATGCCACCTTACCTCACCCTTTCCAGTTCCATCCGGTAAACTCCCGCCTTCAAAGAGCAGGACTTGATTTTGTAGTCCCGTTTCTTATCCAGCATGATTTGCTTACCGTTCTTCGGCATCGGGCCGTAGTCCTTCTGTTTCACAAACAGCAGCAGATCAGCCTTGTACATTCCCTGGTTAAAGGACTGTTTTGCTCCGCCCTCCCAGTGCGCCGCACGTTCATTCACGCCGGGGTGCTGGGTAATGCAAAGCATCTGTTTATCATCTATGTAGCGTTCTTCTGCGAACTCGTTCAGGTTGAAAAACACCGTTTCCACATCCTGCGCCACATAGTCTTTGAACGCAGGGAGCGGCTTCTGGGTGTCCGGTTCACCGTAGTTCTGGTCAACGTCCAGCATATCAGCAAACCTCAGCCACCAGCCAGGAATCCACCTTGTCGGGAATCAGCAGCGGGTGGCTCTGAAGCTCGATGAAGCGGCGGTCAGGACGATGCTCCACATAGGTACGCAGCAGACGGTCGCCCTCAAAGCTGTGCCAGTTGCCACCGTCGTCCAAATAGTTGCACAGGCCATAAGCACGCATGAAGTTTGCGTTGCTGGGGATCATCAGCACCATGTTGTCGGGGATCAGCGGCTTGGTCTCGCCGGTCGCATCATCCAGATAAACCTCGTCGTAGCCGTAGATGTCTACACCGGGCAGGTTCAGGTGGCCGTAATAGGTCAGTCCGCCTTCCAGCTCCTTGGGTGCCATGGAACCGATGTCAAAACGGCGCTTGTCCATCAGTTCCAGAATCTTGCCGTCCGCCATGAAGTTGTCAGCTGCGACCTTGCCCATGACGACCATATCTGCGTTTGCGAAGCCGTTGCGGCTCACCTGCTGTTTCCAGTCACGCAGATTGCCCCAGGGGTCGGCAGCGGACTTGCCCCACTGCTTCGTGCCTTCCAGAGTGATCTTGTTGTCAAAGCCGAAGTCGATGACCTCATCCACGCCCTTGCCCTTGACCTTCAGCTTGCCGGTAGTAAGCACCTGGGCGGCCATCCATTCTTCGCGGCGGGTGGTCATGTCGTTCAGCTGGTTGTATTCCTCGATCAGCTTTTCCGCTGCACGGTCTGCCGGGGTTCGGCCAGAGAACATATCCTCACCGGGCAGGCGTTCCATGTACTGGTCCGCCGTGCTGATGGTTGCCGGGTTGATGAGGGGCGGTGCATAAGATTTGGTTTCATAGCCCCCACTCTGCACGATCTCGCCGCCAGCCAGCGGATGGATGAATGCAGCCATCTTACGGTTGCCCTTGACAATATCAATGTCAACGCGGCGGGTCGGAAAGGTTTTCACGTTGGAGAAGAAGCGGTCACGCAGGAAAGTGCGGATCGGCGGGGTAGTACGAACAACCTCGATCAGGTGCCGAGGCTCATAAATGCTTACTTCATTAGCCATAAATATTGTCCTCCTTACTTCAGGAAAATGCCCAGGTTGCGCAGAGGAACTTCAACGTCATCCACGCTCACGTTCTTCGGCAGCACAAGGCCGGCAGCGAAAAATTCACCGGTCAGGTAAATCGGTACTTCCTTGTCTGCATCTGCGCTGTCGGCAGTGATGCCATACAGACCAGTAAGAACCGCCTGGCCCGCACCGGCTGCGGCTGCAACCGGCTTCACCTTTCCGCCCTCAATCAGAACAGGGGCGTGTGCTTCAACCGCTGCGCTGGCCGTCTTGGTGGCCTTTGCGATGCCGATGTCGGTTCCGGCAATGAAATATTCCGGGGCCGTGCTGAAATCTTTTCTTGCAAGATCCATTCTCATAGTTCCGTCCTCCTTACTTCACGCCGTTAGCCTTGCGGATTGCATTCATGAATGCCTTGCTTTCCTCATCCTCGGCTTCAGGGTTTGCGGGCGGCGTGTTGTCGATGCTGTTGGCGTTGGAGTTCTCCGCAGCCTCCTTTGCATTCTTCAGGTATTTCTTGCTCTGCTCCTGCTGTTTTGCCTTCATGCTGGCAATGACAGCCTTTGCAAAGGACGCAGAATCAACGGGCTTCGTAAACTTCGCCTCGTTGGCTTGATCCTCTGCACCGGGCAGAGTTGCATTCTCGATCTCCTGAATGCGGGTACGCTCGGCAGTGGTAGCCTCGTTCTCGATGTTGGCTACCAGATCCGGGTACGCCTTGCGGAGATCATCCGTGGTCTTGATGTCCATGTCTTTTACCTCCCCATGGTCATTGCGTTCCGGCTTTTCCGCCGGGTTCATATTTTCAGGCCGGTTCACAGGTTTTTCCGTGACCCGACTTCTGACAAAATTGGGCGCTTCGTTGAACGGGGTGTTCATGCTGATACTGTTGACGAACAGAACACCATTGCGATTTTCCACAACGGAATCTTCTGCATCGTCATCCACCTCGTCCACGAAGCCTTTTTCTTTGGCTTCCGTTGCCGTCCACCAGTTTGTTTCATCCATCCACTTGGCGCATTCATCCTCAGTTTTACCGGACTTCTTGGCGTACAGAGTAATGATGCTGCTGCGGATGGTTTCAAGTGCTTTCAGACAGTTCTTCATGTCCTCTGCGGTCAGGTAGTCGCAAACGCCCATGCTGACCGGATGAACCATGTAGCTGCCGTCTGCCGCTGCCACAACTTTGTCTGCATGGCAGGCAACGATGGTGGCGGCGCTTGCGCACAGCCCGTCAATGTGGGCGGTCACGGTGGCGGCATTGCGTTCCAGCATATTGCCAATGGCCTGGGCCGCAAAAACGTCACCACCGCCGGAGTTGATGTATACGGTGATTTCTTTCACATCGCCCAGGGCGGCAAGGTCGTCCGCAAACCGTTTCGGGGTCGCTGCGTCCTCCCACCAGCTGCGCTCAGAAATATCGCCATAAAGCAGCAGTTCCGCTTTCTGGTCATCGTCGGCCAGATTGCGGAACTGCCAGAACTTATTATTCGTTGACTTGGGGTTCGTCTGGGAATTGGCTTTGCCCATTGCAACCTACCTCCTTCATTTTTTCCATTTCACTTTTGCGCTGCCTCATATTGGCCCGCCAGCTTCCGCCGGTCATCTGCGCCGTTTCCTGCTCGGCAGTGGAAATGCCCTGCTCCATACGCAGGATAGCCGCCTCGATTTCTTTCTTTGCATCCAGATTGGTGCGTGCCGGGCCGTTCCAGTTACAGGCCATATAGGCTTTTGCAACAGCCGGATCATCGAAGAAGCCCGGCGCATGGATACGTCCACGGGCTACCGCTTCGGCAAACCACTTTTCGTAGGTCGGCTGGCAGAAGTCCGCCGCAAAGCTGTCCCGCATCACATCGCACGTTCTCCAAAACTCGTTCAGAGAACCGCGGCTTGCGGAGTAGTTGGAGCTGAACTTCTTATAAAGCACCTCGCTGGGCACTTCAATACCCGTCGCCACCTGGTTGGACATAGCTGACATAAAGCCGTCATATGTCGTGGTCGGATGTTTCGGGTCAAACGTGTCCGGTGTTTCGCCGGGCGCAAGGTCAAACACCGCAGACGGCGCAAGGTTGATTGCCAGTTCATCAGGCGGAGTGTTCGGATCCTCTGCCTTGTCGGGCGGATCCTCACCAAATGGCGCTCCGCTGACCGGGTTATCATGCTTGATAAACAGCGTGATAGATGATGCCACGATGGCCGCGGCCAACTCTGCATCCGTATATCTGCCCATCTGCTTCATCGTGGGCAGTACCGGTGCCAGCAGGGGAACGCCGCGCCGCTGCCCGGCACGTTCCCTCTGGGTGACACACAGGATGTTCGGTTCTCCCGTTTCTTTGTCGCGGGCTTCTACCCGCGTCCATGTCAGGGGCAGCGGATTATCATAGGCCAGCGGGTGCCTGCTGGCTACCCAGTAGGCAATGACTGCGCCGTCTTTGTCCGTTTCCACGCCCTGAACGATCTGGTGCACATTGATACCGTCCACCTTGCAGGGATTCATTCTGTCTGTGCGGTCAGGACTGCACACCTGGTCAGCCTCGATCAACCGGAGCTGCAAGGCATACGGCCAGTTCCCACGTTCTTTGAACTGCACTGCTGCAAATACGTCACCGTTCATCAGGAAGCTGGTGAATGCCAGTGTTTGCAGCCGCCAGAAGTTATCCATGCCGCTTGCATCGCAGGCCGCACTATCCGCCCACAAGCTGAACTCGCGGGAAATTTCCGCCTGCAAATGGTCAGCCTGTTCCTCGGTCAGGTGCAGATAGTCCGCATCGACCTGGGGTGTCGGCACAAGGCCGCTCCCCACCACATTAGTGCGCAGGGTCTTGATTGCGCCGGCTGCCAGTGGGATACCCATGTAAGCATCCCGGCTCCGCTTGCGCAGTGTTTCCAGATTGTCCTCGATGTCCTCTTTTGCACTGCCGCCGCCAACGTGCCAGCTCCGCATAGAGCGGGATGTGTGGGAAGCTCCATAGTTTCCGTAGCCGGTACCGTTGTTTATGACAGACAGCGCCGTGCGGGCCACAGCGCGGCGATACCCCTTTTCGGGGGAGATTGCCGCAATGGCCTTATCAAGGAAATTCGCCATGTGCTCCACCTTCCTTACACGTCATGCGGAGAGAAGTGGTAGATCCGGTTTCTGCCCCGGCCCCTTTCCTCCGCTTCCGCTTCAGCCACTTTCTTTTCCCAGAAAGCAATGCTTTCCCGGATCTGTTTCAGGCTGGCGCGGGTCAAGACCATCTGCTCGATCTGGTAGCTCTGCCCGGTCGATACGGCAGCCTCAGCTTCCAGCCACATATCAAGGTGCCGCTGGGCGGTCTCTTTTGAAATAACAGGCATTGGTTAGATACCTCCCGATCTCCTTCTGCGGTACTGGCGCTGTTGTGTAGGACGCTGTGCATCCTCACCGGGGATTTCCAGACCGGGCGGGTTGCTGATTTCCAGCGCAGCCGTCGCGTAGTTCCGCACGTCAAATGCTTCGTTACGTTTCTGCGCCGGATCCTTCAGCTCCCACCGTTCCACTTTGCGGCCAGACTTCCAGCGTGTGACCTTGTGTTCCGCAGTAAGCATCTTGAAATAATTTTCGTCATACCCGGCATCTTCTGCCGCCGGGAAGTGGCAGTAGTTTGGGCCTTTGATAAGCACTTTCAGCCGGGCAAGGACGTGGTTTTTGCCGGTGTCAACGCCCAAGGTGAACAGTTCGCCCTTGACGCGGTTGTTCTGAGTGGGGTTGCGCAGGTAGGGTACGTCCATGCCGCCGCGGCCTTTGATGGCCCAGATATGCCGCTCTTCCCGTTCTTTGCAGAAACGAATGACCTGATCCGGGAAATGGCCGCCACTGTCCATGCAGACGCACCGCAGGGACAGTTCCGTGCCATCTTTCTTTTTCCAGGTCTTTGATAAGAACTCGTCCAGATCCGCCCAGACCTGCCCGCGCTTCAGATCGCCGTAAATACGCTGATACCGGATGCCCCAGCTTTCCTTGCCGATGCCCCAGCCCACCACTTCGACCTCGAAACGGTTGTCTTGGGTATCGACACCGGCTGTCAGGTACACCACGCCATCCGGCACTTCGGCCTCGTAGAACTCGCGGCGGTCCATCAGGTTGTTGGCTTCCACCGTTTCGCCCGGTTCCTCCCAGGGCAAGCCAAGGTCGGTGTTCACAAAGACCTGCATCTTCTCGTAGTCGCCGCGCTTTGCGTCCAGATCTGCAGCTATGAAGTCCTCCACGATCTTGTCCCAACCGCACAGGGTCGAGCCTATCTTGTTCATGTGGAAGCCCCGCACCGCCCGTTCCGGGTGCTCTGCGTGCCACTTGCCTTTCAGGCTGTTCTTCTTCCAGCGGTATTCGTTGTCAAGGCAGCCGCACTCGGCGCAGCGGTATTGCACGCCGCCTTCCGGCCACTTGTCTTTATCGAATACCATGTTGTCCCAAACAAAGGGCTGATAAAAGCCGCAGTTCGGGCAAGGCACCGTCCATTCCTCTTGGGTGGATGCGTTGAACTCGTCCAAAATGCGGCTGTTGTTTTTGTCGGTGGGGGTCGATACCAGCACCGTCTTGTAATCCCAGTAGGTCGTTTGACGCTGCTCGGCCAGCATGACCGGGTCGCCTTCTTTGCCGGCGCTGGCTTTGTAAGCGTCCACCTCGTCCGCCAGCAGCACCTTGATGGGGCGGCCGCGCAGATCGGTCGGGGCGTTTGCTCCAACGATGGTGAGCTGACCACCGGCAAAGTTCTTTTTCATGATGGTGTTGCCGGAGTAGCGGCTCTTGTTATCCACAAGGCCCCGAAGCACCGGAGTGTCCCGGATCATAGTAGCCAGACGGTCCTTGCTGAAGCTCTCGCCCAGGTTCACCGTAGGCTGCACAATCATGATAGGAGCCGGGTAGTAGCTCATGTAGTACCCGATGGTATTCAGGATCAGGCCGTCCGTCTTGCCGGACTGGGCGCACATCATGGCTACCACCTTGCGGATATGGACATCCCCGATGGCATCCATGATCTCCCGCTGGAAAGGTGCGTTGTCCGTATTCCAACGGCCTTGTGCTGCGGATGCTTCCGCCGACAAGCGGCGGTAGTTATCTGCCCACTGACTAAGGGTCAGGTTCGGGGGCGGCTTCAGCGCACCCAGTGCCCGGCTGAACATCTGTGCAGTCTGCGGTTCCAGGTGGATCATTGCCATTGTTGCCGCCGCCTTTCATGACACAGCTGCCGAACGGGCAGAACTGCTGGATCTCATTCAGCCGGGTGCCCCAGACACAGCCCCGGCATTTATTCTTCCTGCTCATCTTCGGGTTCCTCCCCCGCTGGTGCTGCCAGCGCAATTTCGGGGTCACTCAATTCCACAAGTGCTTCCTGCACTGCTTTTTGCAGAATGTCGTGGG